>JACXTT010006651.1_pt1 | contig 16461 bp, 14 predicted proteins | sample 9270951 | NCBI WGS metagenome assembly JACXTT01 (sample SAMN15532306, study PRJNA645909) | rock metagenome | isolation source: weathered quartz diorite | place: Puerto Rico | collected 2017-06-21 | reverse complement strand
ACCCCCTTCGCACCGTACGGTACACCAGGCTCCGGCTCCTCGACGAATGCCGAAACAACCGGCGGCATGTCGAGGATCGTGGGGACCAGGTAGTCGGTAAACGAAGCGTTGCGGATTTGACCGTCGTGAAGCCGGACTTCCTCCATCAGGGCGAGCCCCAGCCCCTGCGCGCTTCCTCCCTCAATCTGGCCGCGGACGTGCTGCGGATGAAGCGCCCGCCCGACGTCCTGCGCCGCCGCAATTTGCAACACGCGCACGAGACCCAGTTCCTCGTCCACCTCGACCACCGCGCGCTCGGCCGCGAACGCAAACGCGACGTGTGGCTCCCCCTGCCCCTGAGCGTTGATCGGCCGGGTCGGCCGGTGATGGTAGACGCGCGTCTCTTCGATCGGCTCGTCGAGCCACTCCTCGATTCCGCCCACCGGGTCGTCTCCGGCAAGCACGAGTCCTCGCGCCAGACTCAACGCTCCGCCCGCTCGCTTCCCAGCCCGCTCAATCCTTCGCCGCACCCGCGCGAACAGCACCTCACGGACGGCTGCGCAGGCGGCCTGCACGGCCCCGCCCGACATCATGGTCTGGCGCGACGCCGAGCTGGACCCGGCCGACCCGATCCCCGTGTCCGGCTGCCGGATGACAACATGCTCGACGCCTAGTTCCGTGCGCGCGATCTGGACGAGGACCGTGTGGATGCCCTGTCCGACCTCGGCCGCGGCGCTGTACAGCTCTGCGGTTGGTCCGCCCGGTCCGGCCTTGAGGAGCACGCGAGCCTCGGAGGAGTCATCGAACCCCTCGCTGTACGCGATGTTCTTGTAGCCTACCGCAAGCCCGACCCCTCGCCGCAGCCTCTCCCCGCGGGATACGTTGCCGGCACCGCCCGGGTAGGCGAGCGGATCGCCGCGTCCCGTGGCGGGCTCGTCCTCCGGCGGCGGCAACTCCGTGCAGCGCCGGATCACTTCGCGCACGGGGGCGCTGCCCCGGATCACCTGCCCGGTGGGTAGCACCGATCCGGTCTGGAGCGCGTTCTGCAATCGCAGGTCGACCGGGTCGCGCCCCAGCGCCCGCGCCAGCCGGTCCATCTGCGCCTCGTGCGCGAAGCACGCCTGCACGGCCCCGAACCCCCGCATCGCCCCACACGGCGGATTGTTGGTGTACACGGCCGTGCCGTCGATCAACGCGTTGGGAACCTCGTAGGGGCCGCAGGCGAACGTGGAGGCGTTTGCGATCACCGCCGACGAGGACGAGGCGTACCCACCCCCGTCAACCAGGATACGCGCCCGGACGCAAACGAGCGTGCCGTCCCGTCGGGCTCCGTGGCGCATCCAGATCCGCGAGGGATGCCGATGCACGTGCCCCAGGAACGACTCCTCGCGGCCGTACGCGATTTTCACGGGGCGGCCGGTGTGGAGCGCGAGCATGGCAACGTGAATCTGCATGCTGAGGTCCTCGCGCGCACCAAAGGCGCCGCCGACGCCGGCGAGGTGTAGCCGCACCTTCTCTGCGGGCAGGCCGAGGCAGGGCGCGATCTGCTGCTGGTCGACGTGAAGCCACTGCGTGGCTACGTACAGGTCCACGCCACCATCCGGCGCGGGGAGCGCGAGCCCGGCCTCGGGGCCCAGCGGGGCTTGGTCCTGCATGCCGGTCTCGTAGTAGCCGTCGACCCATATGTCGGCGGGCACATTCGGATCACCGTGCACAATATGGATGTGACGGAGCACGTTCCCGAACTCGTGCACGCGAGGCGCGTCCGGCCGGAGGGCCTCCTCCATGTCCGTGACCGCTGGAAGGATCTCGTACTCCACCTTGACCTCCCGGACGGCCCGCCGCGCCGTCTCGAGATCATTGGCCGCCAGAATCGCCACCGGATCGCCAGCGTAGCGGACACGGTCCCACGCCAGCACCGGCTGGTCGGCGAAATCCAACCCGTAGGTCCGCTTGCCGGGAACGTCCTGCGCCATGAGCACCGCGCGGACGCCGGTATGAGCCACCGCCCTGGAGACATCGATCGACCGGATCCGCGCGTGCGGATGGGGGCTCCGCGCCGTACAGCCCCAGAGCATTCCTTCGGCCCACAAGTCGCTCGCGAATGAAAACGCGCCCTTGGTCTTGAGAATGGCGTCCACACGAGGGGGGCTCTCTCCGATGCCGCCCCGTGTGCCTGAAACCGTCCGGACCCTCACAGGGTTCTCTCTGCGGCGCTCAGGATTCGGCGGCCGACCCGCACGCCGGTCTCGGCAACTTCGTGCTCGTCCGCCGTTACGAGATGCCCGGCCCGCACTACCGCTCGTCCCCCCACAAATAACTCCCGGACCCGCGGCGGCGCGCAGAGGACAAGCGCGGCGACCAGATCCGCCCCCGCCCCCGCGAACGCCACCCCGTCTACGGGGAAGAGCGCGATATCGGCGCGGCGGCCCGGCTCGAGCGATCCGATGTCGTCACGCCCGAGGCACGCCGCGCCACCGCGTGTTGCGATCCGGAGGACGTCCCGGGGGCTCATCGCTGCGGCCCCGTGCCGGCGGGCGACCAGCATCCCCAGCCGCGCCTCCGCCAGCACGTGATTGCCGTCGTTCGAGGCGGACCCGTCCACGGCGAGACCCACGGGAACGCCGTCCTCGTGGAACGCCGCCACGGGTGCGATCCCGGAGCCCAAACGAAGGTTGCTCGTCGGGCACCAGGCGACAGCGGTGCGGCTGCGGGCCAACCGGCTGATGTCACCACGCTCCTTCTTCAGGTGGACACAGTGTGCCAGCCAAACGTCCGGCCCTAACCAGCCTAGGTCATCGAGGAGTTCGAGGGGACGCCGCCCATAGGTCTCGACGCAGTACGCCTCTTCATCCAAGGTCTCAGCGATGTGCGTATGGAGCCGTACCCCGAGGCGCCGAGCCAGACGGACGGATTCCCGCATCAACCGCTCGCTGGCGGAAAATGGCGAGCAAGGCGCGATCCCTACGCGCAGCATGGAACCAGGAGCGGAGTCATGGAACCGTTGCACCGCCACCTCGGTCTCCGCGAGGATCGTATCCGTGTCCTGGACGACCGAATCAGGAGGAAGCCCTCCCCGCGACATTCCCCGATCCATAGACCCCCGCGTGGGATGAAACCGGAGGCCGATCTCGCGAGCGGCGTCCACCTCAGCGGCCAGTACCCCCAGGCCGTCGACGGTCCGCGGAAACAGATAGTGGTGATCGGTGGTGGTGGAGCAGCCGGACAGGGCCAGTTCGACCAGCACAACGCGCGCGGCGGCATGTTCCCATTCCTCATCGAGCCCGGCCCAGAGGGGATAGAGGGCACGGAGCCAGCCGAACAACCCCTGGTCCTGGGCCCGGACGCGCGTGAGTGCCTGATAGAAGTGATGATGGGCGTTGACGAGTCCAGGAACGGCCACGGTGCGCCGGCCATCGATGCGCACCGCTTCCGTCGTCGGGGGCGCCCCGGCACCGACCCACGTAATCATCTCGCCATCGATGAGGATCGACCCGCCGGGAATTTCGGTCCCCCGGTCGTCCATCGTGACAACGACCTCGCACCCCTCGATCCGGACCCGGCTCATCGACCCGACCGCGGTTTACGTGCGTCTCTCCTACGATTCCTCCCCTGGAGCACACGCGCTCACCGGAGGGGCGCGCCGGCATCCACCCAACGGCCAAGGACGGCCCGCTCGTCCGCGGTGATGCGGGTGATATTCCCCGGCGGCATGGTCTTCAAGTGCACGGCGCGGAACTTGATGCGTGCGGCCAGGGCCTTGATCTGGCCGGGGGTGTCCATCCTGACGCTGTTTGGCGCGGCCGGCACGCCCGGCATCACCGGCGTCTCCGAGTGGCAGCCGGCGCACCGCTGCACGAGGATCGCCCGCACCTCCATGAAGGGTGGGACGGCGGAGGCGGGCGAGGTCGATTCAACCGCGGGAGGCGTCCATGCGGGTTGCGCCATAAGGTAGGTAAGCGCGGCCGCGGCCGCCGCCGTCCCGGCCGCCGTCCAGGGGGCGGCCCCGACCCCCACGAGCATCAGGTGCCGGGCACCCGCTCCCAACACGACGAAGAGAAACAGAACCACCCAGTTGAAAGGCCCGGCATAAATTGCCGGGAAGTGTTGGCTGATCATCAAAAAGATCACGGGAAAAGTCAGATACGTGTTGTGGGTGGAGCGAGTCTTGGCGTGGACCCCGAGCGAGGGGTCGATCTCCCGGGCTTCACGGGCCGCCCGCACCATCTCCCGCTGAGGCGGCAGGATATGGACCCAGACGTTGGCCACCATGATGGTGCCCAGCATGGCGCCGACATGCATAAAGGCGGCGCGCGCGCTCAGGACGTGGGTGGCCGTATAAATCACACCGAGCAGGGCGGCGCTCGACACGAAAAGCGCGGGAAGCGGGCGCTGGGCCATCCGCGTCCGCCAGAGTCCATCGTAGAGGACCCACCCGCCCACGAGCATGCCGAGGCCGACTGCAATGGTTTGGCTCGAGGTGAGGTTCGCGACGCTACGGTCGACCATGAAAGCATCCGCCGCCAGGTAATAGACCAGGATCAGCAGGCCCATGCCGGTGACCCAGGTCGTCGTTGCCTCCAGACAGAACCAACGCAGGCGAGGCGGCAGATGCCCGGGCACCAGCGATCGCTTCTCCAAATGGTAATAGCCGCCGCCGTGGAGCAGCCAAGTCACCCCGGTCACGTCCTTGCGCGACTGCGGATCCGGGGTCAGGTGGCTGTCGATCCACATAAAGAGAAGTGAGTCCCCGATCCACATGATGGCGGCGACGACGTGGGTCCATCGCGCGAGAATGGTGAGCCATTCGGTGACGGTTGGCAGCACACGGGTTTGCGTTGAACCCGGAATCGTCGATCGACGTTACGTATTGGCGCGGTCAAGATACGCGTCCAGTTCGTTCGAAAGGCGCTGCTTCTCCTCGCTGTCCAGGACTGACGCCCGCACAGCGTTGCGGGCCAGGCAGGCAATTTCGTCACGCGTGAGCCTGAGGGCCTCCTGCGCGGCCCGGAAGTTTTCCTCGATGTAACCGCCGAAGTAGGCAGGGTCGTCGGAGTTCACTGTCACGCAGAGGCCCAAATCGAGCAGCCGCTTGAGGTTGTGCTCGGCCATGGTGGGGAAGACGCGGAGTTTCACGTTCGACAGCGGACAGACCGTGAGGGGCACCTGCTCTTCGACCAGTCGCCGGACCAGACGCGGGTCTTCGCTACAACGCACGCCGTGATCGATGCTCAACGCCTTCAACCTATCCAGGGCTTGCCAGATGTAGTCCGGCGGCCCCTCCTCGCCCGCGTGCGCCACCGCTAGGAACCCCTCCGCCCGGGCTCGCTCAAACACTGCCTGGAATTTCGACGGAGGGTTCCCCAACTCGGTCGAGTCGAGGCCCACGGCAATGAGCCGGTCTTTGAAGGGCAGGGCCAGCTCCAGAGTCTCCATCGCGTCTGCGGCACTCAAGTGGCGCAGGAAGCACATGATCAGCTTCGACGAAACTCCGAGGCGCCGCCGGGCATCCTCGAGCGCGCGGTGGATCCCCGTGACGACGGACTCGAACTGCACACCCCGGCCCGTGTGCGTCTGCGGATCGAAAAAGATCTCAACATAGCGGACGTTCTGCGCCGCAGCTCGTTCCAGGTAGGCCCATGTCAGGTCATAGAAGTCCTGTTCCCGCAGTAGCACGCGGCATCCCGCATAGTAGACGTCGAGGAACGACTGCAGGCTCTGAAACACGTGCGCGCGGCGCGCGTCCTCCACCGAAAGCCACGGCAGGGTGATGCCATTGCGCTCGGCGACCTGGAACATCAACTCGGGCTCCAGGGTTCCCTCGATGTGCAAGTGGAGCTCTACCTTCGGCAGCCCGTGCAGGAAAGCTCTCACGAATCCGCCATTCTCGTGCGGTAGCGGTCGCGCGCGATCGCCACCAGGTCGTCGATTGCGGTGCGCAGTTCCTCTTCGCGCGTGCGCCGGATGCGCTCGCGCAGAATAAGGAGAATCTCGGACTGCGCGCGCCGGTTCACGAACACAACGAATCGGAAGCCGAACTTGTCCTCGTAGAGTTGGTTGAGTTGGGCCAACTCGGCCAGGACCGCTGGGTCCTCCTCCCTGCCCTGCTCCCGGTCCGAACTCGCGGAGGACGTACGCTCGCCTATCCGGGGATGGGCGTTTAGCGCCTCGATCAGCTCGTCTTCGGGGACCCCCGCGCTGACTAGTGCCGCCGCGTCGCTCAGAGGGTGGTCGCGTCGGGCGAGGCGCTCGACGAGGCGCGTCCTGCCCTCGAACAGGACCGCCAAATCGTCGGCGCTCAACTGCCGCGGTAGATCGTGCATGCGTATGGTGACACGAGGAGCGGGATGTGGTAGTGCCGTTCGGTATCGGCGACCATGAAGTTCACTTCAAGGCGCGAGATGAACGACGCTGGCACATGAAACACCAGCCGGTACCTCCCTGCGCACAGCGGCCCCCGGAGGAGATCGGTGACACGGCCATCGGCGTTGGTCTCTTGGGTCGAGACCAGCCCCCCGTCACGGTACAACTCGACCCGCACACCCGCGGCCGGCATGCCCCGGCCTACGTCGAGTACGTGCGTGGAGATCGACGACGGCAATGCGTGGCCCGCTGCGCTCATCCCCGATCGGCCTCCTGCATCCGGCTGGCCGCCAACCGGACCGCCTCCAGGATCTTCTGGTAACCTGTGCAACGGCATAGATTGCCGGACAGTGCTTCGCGGATCGCGGCCTCGTTCGGAGACGGGTTCCACTTTAGCAGGTCAGCCGCCGCAACGATGAACCCCGGCGTGCAGAACCCACACTGCACTGCCCCCGCCTCGACGAAGGCCTGCTGCACTGGGTGCAAGTGGCCCTCCGGCGCGAGGCCCTCGACCGTGCGCACGTCTCGCCCTTCGGCCTGCGCCGCAAGCACCAGGCACGCACAGACCAGAATCCCGTCCAGCCAGACGGAGCACGAGCCGCACTCGCCCTGCTCGCACGCGTCCTTCGAGCCGGGAAGGCCGAGCGAGTCCCGCAGCATCGCGAGCAGGCTCGCGCCCGGCCAGACCTCGGCGGTCCGGCACTCCCCGTTCACGCGCACGCGGACCAGCATCGGATTTCCTTACTTGCCGTGGGGCCTCGACCGTCGCCGGTCATCTAGCGCCCACATCAACGCGCGACGCGCCAGCACGCCGCAGGCGTGACGCCGATACGCCGCGGTTCCCCGGACGTCATCGATTGGGCGCGCCGCAGACGCGACTCGCTGGCCAAACTCCTCAATCTCGTGGGGAGGGAGCGCGACCGGATCATCCCACGCGCCGGAGCGTGCCAGCGCCTCCGCAGCGTACACTTCCGCTTCCGGAGCGCGCAGCACAGCCGGGCCGACCGATCCGAGCGCGACCCGCACCGCACGGTTCTGCTCGTCGAGCACCAGGCACAGGCTGGCGACCGCGATGACCATCGCGTTTCGCGTGCCGACCTTGGCGAACGTCCCGGGGCCACGGGCGATCCGCCAGCGGGCGCCCAGGATCAGGCCGTCCGGTTCGAGGGCAGTCTTCTTGGGTCCAACGAGGAACCGGGCCCACGGCACCGCCCGCGTCCCGCCTCGCGCCGTTGCGACGACGATCTCCGCGTCGCACGCCGCAAGCACAGGAAGGACATCACCAGCTGGAGACGCGGTACCGAGATTCCCCCCGATTGTCCCCCGGTTACGGATCTGCGGCGAGGCAACGGCTCGCGACGCCTGAGCGAGTGGGACGACGTCCGGCAGCTCCGCGATAATCCGCGTGTAGGTCACGCCCGCGCCGAGGAAGAGTGCACCGTTCGCACGGTCGCAGCGGCGCATCTCGGGCACGCGCGAGACGTCTATCAGCGCCGGCGGCCGGAGCCGCCCGAAGTTCATCTCCACCATGATGTCGGTGCCGCCAGCGATGGGCACGGCTTCAGGGCGCCGGGCCTTGGTGTCCAGCGCCTCCTCGAGTGTCCCGGGGACAAAAATCTCCATACGCGTTAACGCTTGAAGTACAGCGCCATGCGGGCGCTCTCCTGTGCGCGATCAATGTATCCATTCTGCCGTTCGCCGTGACACCCCGACGGTCCGGAGGGCCGCCGTGCTCGACGAAAGCGTCCATGCCCGTCTCCGTGCTCGCTCCCATTCAGACCCGCTCTTAGGCCCTCACTTTGGAGCATCCCCATGACCTCGGAAGCGTGCTTAAGGGCAGGACTCGTGAAGATGTTTCGCCAATCGAAGCCGCACTCCAATCTTGGCGCCTCCCCACTATACGTTCCGGGCGCGCCGCTAGACTAAGGGGAACTCTGCAAACACATCTCTAATTACATGACAAAAGGAATGTGAGAGGATTGGATGCCCAAAGTCGAAGCGAACGGCATATCCATGAACTACGATCGCCAGGGTACAGGAGAGCCTCTGGTGCTCATACCGTATCTAGCTGCCGATTACGCTTGTTACGCGTTCCAGGTCGCAGAGTATTCGAAGCACTTTACGTGCATCTCCGTGGACCCGAGAGGGGCGGGTGAGTCTGATAAGCCCGAAGGCACCTACTCCACGGAACTCTTTGCCGACGATGTGGCGGCGTTCATGCAAGCAACGGGCATACTAAGAGCGCACGTTGCCGGCCTTTCCCTGGGTGCCGCCACCGGGATGTGGCTCGCGGCCAAGTACCCTCACAAGGTCATGTCGTTGTCTCTCCATAGCGCATGGACCAAGACTGACCCGTTTCTCAGGGTCATTGTGGAAGGCTGGCAAGTCATGGCTAGGGGTCTTGGAAATGTCACGGAGATGATAATCAAGGGGATCTTCCCCTGGTGCTTTACTCCCGAACTCTATGCGGCGCGACCCGAATACGTCGACTCGCTGGCGGAGTTTGTGAGGGGACGACCTGCGCAACCCCTGGACGCCTTCTTCAGGCAGTCAAACGCAGTACTCGCACACGACGCTGAGTCTCAATTGAGCAAGATCAAAGCGCCGACCCAAATCACGTTCGGCCGATATGACATGGTCACTTCGACGCGGTTTGCCGATAGGATGAAGAATGGCATCAAGGGTTCCGAGTTGATTGTGTTCGAAGGATGCGCTCATGCACCTATTTACGAGAAGGTCGGTGAATTCAATCAGAAGACTTTGGGATTCTTGAGACGGCACACCGGCTAAGAACGACAGCTGGAGCAAGCCCTATTTAGACTCGCATTTAGACTAGCTGCTTAACGGGGCATGCTGGAGCTGAGTAAGCGGCAACCCTCATTTATGAGAGACCCACTTCGCAGTCCCTCGCTAAAGAAGCTCGAAGACCCGCCGAATAGCGGTAAGCTCTGAAGCAAATCTGTTGCCGGAGGGTCGCCGCGGTGTTTCACCTTGAGCCAGACATCATTCACGGTCCGCTACTGCTTTTGACAACTCTGCTAGATCGGGGCGCGTGCCCATGCTGCGTATTCGCTAATGTGGACGCAGCGAGTTGTCCCAGCGTGGATTTGGCCGGGAGTGCTCGTTCTAAGGTCGCGGAGCACAAACCCAGCGACTTCTTTCTCGCACTCTTTAGTAGCTTGAAAATGCCGGACAGGTGTGAACTCGGTTAGATGTCCCCTAACGAAGCGCGACGAAGTGCATCTTCAACGTAAAGCCGCCGGACGCCGCGCTCGATCAAACGCGCTGTCGTTCTATACGCGTCGAGAGATCCCCCGACTGCCGCAGAAGCAAGAGCGCAGGAAACTCCAGCAAAATATGGAGCCGGCGAACGGATTCGAGCCGTTGACCTGCGCATACGAGTGCGCCCTCTGGGAGTCCCCCACAATCTACGGAGTCTCCCGACTCTCCAAACCCGCATAATATCGAGACGTCCGAGAAGGAAGGGAGCGAAGAACATCCTGAGGGTGGCGAGTGTGCCCCAAAGAACAGGCGACAAATGACCTCGGCTCCCACCGTCGTTCACTACGCATCGAAGACGTCGAAGCTCAGGCTGACGCCGAGAATCACCACCCATACGTGAGCGACGCGGCATACCGCGAACGGTGCGTTCCTCGCTCAGCATCGCGAGCACACCGGCGCCGCTATGATTGGGGCGAGGAGTATCGTGAGCGCGACTATGAGTCTTCACTCACGAGCGTGGGCGGATAGTGCGCCAGCCAATGCCGCGCGATTTCATCGCGCCGGGCACACCACACAGTGTCGCGATCCTTGGCGTAGGCGAGGAAACGATCGATTGCCGTGGCCCGTCCGGGCCGACCGGAGATCCGGCAGTGCAGACCGACCGACATCATTCTTGCTGTGCGCTCTCCCTCTTCGCAGAGGCGATCGAGCGATACCGTCAGATACTGGTAGAAATCGTCCGGCGTCCCAAAACCTGGTGCCGTAAAGTATCGAGCGTCGTTGGTGTCCGTTGCGTAGGGCACTACCAGCCACGGGCGGCCGAACACCGTCACGTAATAAGGCAGTTCGTCGTTGTACGCGTCGGAATCATAAATAAAACCGCCCTCCATGGCTAGTAGGCCTCGCGTCCGCTCGCTCGGGCCGTATCGACAGTACCACCCCACCGGACGTTCGCCGACGCAGCGCTCGATCGAGGCGATAGCGTTCTGAATTTCTTGCCGCTCCTCCTCCTCGCTCATCCGGAAGTGATCGTCCCATCGATATCCGTGACTGCACGGCTCGTGTCTGAGCTCGCGCAGCGCGGGTCCCAGCTGCGAGTTGCGCTCCAACGCCCGACCGGACGCGAAGAACGTGGTTCGCACGTCCTGCTTCTGGAATATGTCCAGCAACCGCCAAACGCCGACGCGGCTTCCGTATTCGTAATTCGACTCTGCCGCTAGATCGCGAACGCCCTCGGGCATCGGGTACCGGATGTCGCCGAACCCTTCCGACGCTTTGTCGCCGTCAGGAATGCTGCGCTCCGCGCCTTCCTCGTAATTGACGACGATGTTCAGGGCGACGCGCGCGCGTCCCGGCCACTCGATGGTCGGCGGAGTGCGGCCGTATCCGACAAAGTCACGGCGGCGGCCGGCGCCGACGAGCGGTTCGGTCACGGGCGGCCCCCTCTCGAAGCCGCCCTCGAAATCCTAAACTTTGTAGCGCACATCGTACCACTCAGGGTAGTAATGATACACGTCGTACCGCACGCCGGTGACTGCTGACTTCGCGCCGTCGACCGCGATGAGATTGTAAAGCGGGAGCGTCGCCGCCTGCTCCATAATGAGCATCTGCGCCTTCTGGTACATTGGAAACCGCTGCTTCGGATCCACGATCGCTCGGCTTTGGTCGAGCAGGCTGTCGAGCGCGGGGCTACGGAAATGGCCCATGTTCCAACCCCCGATGTTCTTGGAGTGGAACTGCACCGTGAGAATGTCCGGATCGATCCCGCGCCATTCCATGAAGGTCATGTTGCTCTTCCCCTGGCGGGCGAGTTCCTCGGATGCCGGCAACGCCATGGTCTGGATCTCCAAGTCGATTCCGACGGCCCGCAGCATACCCTGGATCGCCGTCAGCATCGAAACCGTGACCGGATCCGACTTGACGGCACAGACGATCTTGCAGGCCTGACCGTTCTTCGCGCGAATGCCGCCCGCACCGAGCGTCCACCCACCTTCCTCAAGCACCTGACGCGCTTTCGGGGGGTCGTAGCGGTAGAGCTTCTCAACCTCCGGGTTATAGCCCCACACGACGGGCTTGAGCGGCCCGTAGGCGACCGGCGAGATGCCCGCGGTCGCGATCCGTGCCACGACCCCTTTGTTGACGGCATACTGCATGGCCCGCGCCACGGCGAGGTCATCTGTGGGGAACTTCGACCGGTTGATCAGGAACATGACCGGCTCGCCGGCGTACATGTTCTTGAACACTTGGAAATGGGGATCGCTTTGCACAGTTTCCACGTTGATGCCGGGCACGCGGTAGACGAAGTCCGCCTCGCCGCTGCGCAGTGCATTGAGCCGGGTCTGGTCCTCCATGATAATCCGAAAGACCAGCGTGTCGAGATAGGGCGCCGTTTTGTGCGATACCAACTCGGAGGTGTTCACGTACTTCTCGTTGCGTACGAGCGTCACGTGATCGCCCCGCACCCATTCCTGGAATCGGTAGGGGCCCGTACCCACCGGGTTCGATCCGAAATCGGCGCCGTATTTCTTCACCGCGGCGGGCGAGACGATGCCGAGCACCACGTCATGGAGGTTATTGAAGAACGGGGCGTACGGCTCCTTGAACGTCATCTTGATCGTGTTGGCATCAGTGATCTGGCTCGATTGATACGTGCCGATCTCGGACAACCCAGTCTGCGATTTCGTCGCGGGATCGAGAATCCGGTCAAAGCTGAATTTGACGGCCTCGGCGTTGAAGGGCGTTCCGTCGTGGAAGATGACCCCTTCGCGAAGTTTGAACGTCCACTCCCGCCCGTCTTTCGAGACCTGCCATCCGGTCGCCAGTCGCGGGTGCGCCCGCCCCTGTTGATCGAGCTCGATGAGGGTCTCCACGACGTTCTTGAGCACGACGATGCCGGGAATGTACGTCGCTGCGGCCGGATCCAGGCTGTTGGGTTCAAGGAACATACAAGCGGTCAGTTTCCCGCCTCGGTAGTCCGCGGCCCTGGCCACCGGCGCGTCCGCACCGAACGCGCGGACGCCGGCCGCCGCCAACCCGAACGCGGCCGCTCTGCGAATCGCCGCACGCCGGGACAACCGGTTGTTCGATCCCCCCGTCGATAAACCGCTCACTGCAGTCCCTCCTCGTGGGGCACGCCAGCCCCATGTTTTTTGACCTAGCCAGGCTACTTGAGCCGTGGATCCAGTGCGTCTCGCAGACCGTCCCCAAACAAATTGATCGACATCACCGTCACCATGATGGCGAGCCCCGGGAACACCATCATCCAGGGCGCCTTTTCCATGTACACACGGCCGTTGCTGAGCATGCTGCCCCATTCGGGCGTTGGGGGCTGTGCCCCCAGGCCGAGAAACGATAACGCCGCTCCGGTGATGATCGCGGCGGCGACGCCGGTCGTGGCGAGGACCGTGATCGGGGCGAATATGTTCGGCAGAATGTGCCGGACGAGAATCCGGACAGGGAAGCATCCCACCACCCGCGCCGCCTGCACGTAGTCCGCCTCTTTCGTGGATAGGACGCTCGCCTGCGCGACGCGGGTGAATTGGGGGATTGAAGCGATGCCGACGGCCACCATCAGCGGCGTGACGCCGGAGCCCAGAACGGCGACGATGGCCAGCGCGAGCAAAATGCTGGGAAAGGCCAGCATCACGTCCATCCAGCGCATGATGAACGTCCCGATCCGGCCCTCGTAGTAGCCCGCAATCAGACCCAGCGCCACGCCGGCCACCATCGCGATTGAAACGGCGATGAACCCGATGCGCAGGGACACGCGGCCGCCGAAGATCACCCGCGAGAGCACGTCCCGGCCCTGCTCGTCCGTGCCGAATGGGTGAGCCGACGCCGGTGGGCTCAGGTACGCCGCGAAGTCCAACGCGTTCGGCGCGTAGGGCGAAACCACCGGCGCGAAGACCGCGCCCGCAAATACGACAAGCACGATAATGCCGCCGGCAAGCGCTGCCCGGTTTCGCCGGAGTCGACGGATGAAGACCGCGAGTCGCCCGGCGGCCGCACGCGCCGGCCGCGTCGACGTAGTGCTTCCGGTGGCCGCCACGTGGCTGCTCATGCGCGCCTACTGATAGCGGATGCGCGGGTCGAACCACGCATACGACACGTCGATCGCCAGATTCAGCAGCACGTAGGTCAACGCAGCTAGCAGCACGATGCCCTGAACGAGGAAGTAGTCCTTGTACAACACCGCATCCACTGCGAACCGGCCCATACCCTGCCGGGCGAATACCGTCTCGACCACGACCGTGCCGCCGAGGAGGCGACCGGCGTGCAGGCCGATCAGGGTGATAATGGGTATCATCGCCGCCTTCAGGACGTGCCGGAAAATGACCGCGCCCTCACTCAGGCCCTTCGCGTGCGCGATCAGCACGTATTCCCGGCGCAGCACCTCGAGCACGCTCGACCGCACCATGCGGGCGATGAAGGCGGCCGCATCATACCCGAGCGTGATCGAGGGAAGGACGAGGGCCTTCCAGCCAAGCCCGCCGACGATAGGCACCCACCGCAGGCGAACCGCGAAAAAGTAGATCAGCAGCAGCCCAGACCAGAAGATCGGGATGGACAGGCCGCCGAGCGAGAAAACCATGGCGGCGTTATCGATCCACGTGTTGTGGCGCACTGCCGCCGCGAGGCCGAGTCCGCCGCCGACGATCACGGCGAAAGCCAGCGCCGCGCCCGCGAGTTCCAGCGTCGCCGGATACTGTTCCAGCACAGACCTGGTGACCGGCCGATTGGTGTAGAACGAGCGGCCCAGATCGCCGACCGAGGCGCGCGCGAGGAATCCGGCGTACTGAACGGCCAGTGGCCGGTCGAGACCCAGCTGACGGCGGATGCGCGTTTCCTGTGCCGGAGTGATCGCGGCTGACTCGCGCACCGCGATCAAGCGTACGAGGTCGCCGGGAACGGCGTGCAGGATGCCGAAGACCAATACCGACACGCCGAGCAGGATGGGCACCGTGGCCACCAACCGGCGGAGGATATACGCTCCCATATTCGACGGCGATCCGTCCCCCCCCGTCAGGCCCGGCCGACGTCGACCCAGCGGCGTTCGTCGAGCGAGGTGCGGATCGCTGCCAGCACCCGCTGCGCAGCCAGTCCGTCGTCAAAGGTTGGACCGGTCGTGTGCCCGCTGCGAATATCGTCGATGAACCCTGCGTCGAGACGAGTATTGTAATCTGCGAGCAAGCCGAGCGGCATCCAACCCGTATCGTCCTCGGGAGCCGGCGGCGCCTCGAACTCAAACACGACATGCGGCTCAGGTTCGGCGATCGTCGAGGCGAGCAGGCGTTCCGTACGGCGGGTCGTGGGATCGAGTTGCCATGCCAGCGAGCCTGTGCGGCCGTACACGCGCAACCCGCCGCCGCCCACGGGAAGGGACGCCCAACCGGCCTTGAACAGCGCCTGGCCGCCGTTGGCGTAGACCGCGATCCATGCAGAGATGTCGTCCACGTCCACCACGGAGTGTCCGTCCGTCGGAGGGCGCCTGGCGACCGTGGTCAAGCCGTGAGCGACCACCCGCTTCATGGGGCCGCCGAGCCAAAGCCCCAGGTCGATGCTGTGCACCCCGTACTCGACGAATACGCCGCCGTTGGCCCGTTCGCGGCGCATCTTCCAATGCAGCGGCTTCTCAGGGTCGACAAATTGGGCGTTCACCACCGAGCTCTCCAACGCGACCACCTCGCCGATGTAGCCTTCGTCGACAAGCGCCTTCATGCGCGAGACCACCGCCGAGCAGCGGAACAAGAAGCCCATCTTCCCGATCCGTCCGCGGGCGCGGAGCGCCGCCACCATCTCCTCGGCCTGCGCGACGGTGTACGCAAGCGGCTTCTCGCACAAGACGTGGGCGCCCGCCTTCAAAAGACGCATGACCACGGCATGGTGGGCGTCCGTGGGAGTGGCCACGACCGCGGCGTCAAGACGCCCCACGTTGCGCAGCATCGACTCCACGTCGGGGTGGATCCCGGGGACGCGGTATCGCTTGGCGGCCGGTTCGATGATCTGTGTGTGCGGGTCCACCAAGGCCACGACGTCGACGCCCTCGCACGCCGTGAGAGCCGGAAGATGTGCGCGCACACCCCAGGCGCCGGCGCCGACAATAGCCAGGCGAAGCCGTGAATCCCTAATGTCCGTATCCTCCTCGCGCCGGCTTAGGCGAAGCAGGACAGCCCTTCCGCACCGCCTCTGTTAGATCCCGGCCCGGCGGATCAGGTTCTCGATCTCGACCAGCGCCGGGCTGCTCAACGTGGTGTCTTTGGCCGGCAACCATCCGTCGACCTGGTCCGACCGCCGCGCCCCACAGATGGCACCGGTCACGCCGGGCCGTGAAATGACCCATGCCACCGCCAGCGCCGGAAGGCTCATTTCCAGCCGCCGAGCCGTGTCACGCAGCAGGTCGACGAACCGTAGATTCGCTGACAACTGCGGCTCTTGGAATCGTGGGAGACTTCGGCGCCTGTCGTCGTCTGTCAGTTCGGCGAGCCGTTTCCTGTCCACGGTACCGGCCAGCAGCCCCGTCGCCAGGGGTCCGTAGGTGATGACGCCTGTGCCGTGGGCCTCGCACCATGGAATGACTCCCGTGAGGGCTGCGCGGTTGATGAGGTTGAGCGGTACCTGAAGCGAGTCGACGTGGCGGATCGACTCACATCGTTCCAGCAGGGCAACGTTGAAGTTAGACACGCCACCCCACCTGACTTTGCCCTCCGCGATCAGATCGACCATGGTGCCCCACGAATCCTCGACGGCGGTTCCCGTCGCATCGTCGGGCCAGTGAAACTGATAGAGGTCGATCCGTTCGACGCCGAGACGCCGGAGACTCTGTTCGCATTCCGCACGAATCGACGCGGGCCTCAGCTAGCGCCTCACGGCCAGAAACGCCGCCGGCCCGGAGCTAGC
>JACXTT010006650.1_pt1 | contig 16462 bp, 17 predicted proteins | sample 9270951 | NCBI WGS metagenome assembly JACXTT01 (sample SAMN15532306, study PRJNA645909) | rock metagenome | isolation source: weathered quartz diorite | place: Puerto Rico | collected 2017-06-21 | reverse complement strand
CGGCCTAACCAGCGCTTGCGGACTGGAGGGGCTGGTAGTGGCCCAGTTTGAAGCGTGACGTTGAGAATGGGAAGGCTAATCGCGCTCAACGCACATAGTCAGATAGCCGGAGAGGCCGCACTGGGCGGTGCACCGAACGAGAAAGCACTCGAACCGAATGGTCCAAGTGCTTGGGAGGACGATAGCAGGGGCGGGACTCGTACCCGCGACCCCGGCATTATGAGGGCCGCAGTGACGCCCTAACCGACACTCGCTCCAGTCCACTCCACTCTACAGAACTCGCTAAGACTCTACCAGGCTCAACCGATTTTGGTTCAGCCTGTGGTTCAGGTGCGGCCCTCCGTTGTGCTGTGCTCGATGCTTTGCGGTCCGAGGCGCAACGCGCCGAGGACCTACCGGCGAGCTGCAGGCGAGCCGGCAGCGAGCGCAGCGAGCGGCAAGAGCGCTTCTTCTCGCCGGAAAGGCCCCAAGGAGCATCGAACGCTGGCCGCCGCACTCTCGGGAAGCCCCCGGAGCCGAAGGCTCCGCGCGCGCCCACAGGGCGCGCGGTAGCGAGCGCCGAAGGCGCGAGCGTAGCCCCCGGGGGTGCGGGGGCGGAGCCCCCGCCCCTTGATACGTTAGCACAACTCAGCCAAGGGCCGGCGGCTGAAGACGCAGCGAAACTGATCCGGCGGGCAAGAGCCAAGTACATCACGGTACCGCTAGCGGTTGGGCTGGCCGAACTGCGATCGCCCCTCGAAAAGAGCTACCGGAATACCGTCTATTGCTCCGGCTCTTTGGAGCAAGACGCGAACGGAAGGCTCAAGGGCAAGTATTGCGGGAATCGGTGGTGCCTGGTGTGCAACCGTGTACGGGTTGCCCGCGCGATAAACCGCTATCTCCCCGAGATCGCGTCCTGGACGGAGCCGCAGCTAGTTACGCTCACGTTGCCAAACGTCCTTGCGCACGAGCTCGCGGCCACCATCGACCTCATGGTCGGAGACCTCGTCGCTATCGGCCGCGCCATCCGGCGGACCGACCGGCTTGCCTTACGCGCCCTACGGAAGCTTGAGTGCACGTACAACCCAGAGCGCGACGACTACCACCCGCATTTTCACCTGGCAGTCGAGGGCCAACCAGCAGCAGAAGCACTGCGCACCCGCTGGCTCGCCATCTATCCTGACGCTTCACCGGCTGCTCAGGACATCCGTCCGTGCGATGGGCGCTCTCTGAAAGAACTGTTCAAGTACTTCACGAAGCTTCTGGCGAAACGGCCTGACTCACATACACCGCGCGCGGTTGCCTCTGCAGTTGCGCTCGACGTGATCTTCAGCGCCATGAAAGGGAGGCGGGTATATCAGCCCATGGGCTTTCGTGTGACGACGAGCCTTGGCGGCGACGAGAACGCTAAGGTCGGGGCCGCCGGCGACACACTCGCCGTCAAGCGTGTTGGAGAACGCGTTCTCTGGGCGTGGATGCAGGAGTTTCATGACTGGGTGGACCTCGAAACCGGCGATCTTCTCACCGGCTACGAACCGACCGACGCGTTTCGAGACCTTGTGCGCAACATCAAGTAGGGAGGACGCTCCAGTATTCAATTCACGAACTACTTGAAATCGGGGCGTGCGCTGAACATTGAGGTCCACCGTCGAATCGACAATCCGCAGCCGCAGCGGAGGCACACTCCCCGGCCCAGAGATTCAGACTGCCGCGTCTTTTTTGTGCCCGCTTGGTGGCGATCTACTCGCACAGCCATTCGACGATAATCCCGAACTCATCTATCCAATCAACGAGCAAGGCCTCCCGGCTGCCCACTGGCACCGACAGCAGAATGTCCGAGAGCCTTTGGTATTGCGGGATCCCGTGCGAGGGGGCCAGGGACCTAGCCGCTCGAAGGGTGGCAGGGTTGCGGTGGGCGTAGAAGTTTCGAAACACCGGAAGGTCGAGAGCGCCACGGCTACCTCTTATCGATAGGGCGGTGCCCACATTGTCCTTGTTCGACCAATCGGCCTCCTGGGAGAGAGTGAGAATTACTTGGGTGTCATGCCACGCGGGCTCGTCCCGACGGTGCCACTGTCCTGCTGTGTTTGGCGTCGCAGTCGGCTTGAATCGAACCACTGCACCTCCAAGGGCCTCGTTCGCGGATGCGTAGGGTTTGGCAGTGCGGATCGTCCCTCTGCGGCTACGCTTCCCATTAAGGGCGCAAGCCAGATAGTAGCTCCGCATGAAGTTTGCCCAGGCATTTGCTACTTCCAACGTCACAAACGCAATGGTTCGGTCTGTGAGATGCAGATCCGTGCGATCAACCGCCTTAGCGAGGCGCCGCAAGCGCTGCAGTCTCCTCTTGACGGCCTGCGCCATCTTCCTCAGGCGCCGGCGTTGTCTCATTCTGGAAGAACGCCAGCTATCGCCTTACAGCAGAATTGAAATCGTACCTTCCGGTTGGCTTCGGTATTCGTCGCCCCGGACGATGCATTGACGAAAGGCTCCAGGGGTTCGGGGACGTTCCCGCTGTCGATTGCAAGAGCCAGGGTTCCGAGTTTACTGGCAGCGACCTCAGGTTGGGGAGCAAAGCCTGAAGCAAACGCATAGTCATCGACCAGTGCGGGAACCGCCTTACTCGAATGCGCGGCGGCAAGAGTCAAAGTGTAGAATTGGTGTGGCTTCATTAGCGAGCTACCATGAATATCAGGCATCTTGAGGACGAGGTCGAACGCCCGCTGAAGCGCCTGCTCAATCATCTCTTGTTCGGGGAACGACGTGTCTCGATCTCGGTAGAACTTGTCAAGCTTTGGGTTACTGCTCGTCTTGATGCCATCGACGAGAGCTGCTGCTAACTCGGTAAGCAATAGGCCGTCTTGCATCGCGCTGATCTGCTTCTCGCCAAACACACCTACCCGCTTGAACATCTCAGCATAAAGCCCGGTCTGATCAAAGATGAACCACTTGAACAGACCTTGGTGAGTCGCGTAACGCTGCTCCTGCTTGTTTAGCGGGACGGTATACGAATTCATGCGGCGAAACGTTTGGCGGATCGCGTTGTCATCTGCTCCCGTGAAGACGTCAACACCGAGAGGATACGTGAGAAAGGACTGCTGCTCTTGCGCCTCTAGGTCACTAAACGTCTTGCCCGCGTAGGGGCTGTCGCCCGTGATCCTGAGTTGGTCTTCGAAGAAGTCGCGGATCGCCATGCTTCGCTGCTGGCCGTCCACGATTTCCTTGACAGTTGTTTTGGTCTTCAGGTCTGTCTGCTGGGCAAGGATTACCTTAGGAATTGGGTATCCCTGCAAGATGGAATCGATAAGAAAAGCGCGCGCGGCTGGCGGCCATCGCTTTGGTGATCTTTGGTAATCGCGGTTGACCACAATGGCATTGCTCGCCATCTGCCCGCAGTACTCGGCAATCGTCATCAGAGTTGGCGTGAGCTTCATTGGCTCTCCCTAAGGCACATTCAACGACCTCTAGCCAAGATCGGAGTGATGAGGGGTCTCAGCCCCTGACTACTCGGACCGTCAACGCCGCAGCCACATGTCTGCCGGAAATGTCGGACGCGCTAAGGTAGCGGAAATCGCTCCGAGTACTGCGTACATACCGTCTGGATGAAGGCATCGTAGTGAAGCGGGTCTCCGACCGACGGCGCAGGATTGCCAGTCACGTACCGTGCGGCCGCCCAGTTCTCGTTGTCAAAATCGACCACTACGACCGCCTTGGCATCTAGACCGGTTCCTGAAGTCGAACTTCGCACGGTAACCGCGCGCATCTGCTCCACGCAGTGCTTCACAAGCCGCTCCGGATGAGCGTGCACCGTCCGCTGGGACCGCAACGGTGAGCGGAACGTCCGGGCGCCGTTGATGACCATTACGCCGCCAGCGATTGCCCGCGCATTGTAGCGGTGCACGTGGTCATGGTGCGCTTCAAAGTGTCGCTTCCGATTCTTGACCGCCTTGTGATGCTCGGTCATGACGCCTTTGATCTCGATGGCGATCTGCACCGTGGAAGGACGTGTCCGAACAATTCGGAGAGGAGGTATCGGTGCCGCTGCGCCGATTGCAGGTGCACCAAGCACGAGGTCCACCTTCCACTCGGCCGTGCCCGCGACGATTGTGAAATTCAGGTCATAGACAAGCCGACCCGCTGTGGCGGCAACGCGCATCGCTGGGCAGTGGTCAAGTAGGTCGGCCACAATACACTCTGCGAGTGCATTGGAATGAGCGTCTGAGCGAGGGTGATATCCAGAAGTGCGAAGGTGCGACAGAAAGCCATCTGGGCTCGGCACCATTTGGGTTACTCTCTCCGGTAGTTCGTCAGAAACCCGCCTTTCATTGCCTTTCGAGCCGCTGCCGCGCTATCTGCACATACGCCGGTTCGATTTCGTACCCGATGCTGTTTCGCCCCCACAACTGGGCCGCTCGGTTGGTCGTTCCCGTCCCCATGAACGGATCAAGCACCGTGTCCCCGACGAAAGGGAACATGCGGACCACGCGCTCTGCGACTGATAGGGGAAACGGTGCCGGATGCTCGCGCGTGGACGCTCCACCAATGTCCCAAATCTGTTGAAACCACTGTCGGTGAGCACCCTCCGAAATCACCGAGAGAACCCGCGCAGCAAGTGAAGGGCGGCGGTAGCCGCCCGGCTTTCGCTGGAAGAGCACGTACTCGATATCGTGCTTGATAACCGCGTTCGGCTCGTAGGGTTTGCCCAAGAAGCTCGACCCATTCTCGACCTCGAATTTCGCATTCGCGATCTTGTGCCAAATGATCGGTGCGAGGTTGTCGAAGCCCAGCGCGCGACAGTGCTCTTGAATGCTAGCATGCAACGGGAACACGACATGTCGTCCAAATTGGCGCCGGGACAAGCACACGTCGCCGACCACCACGACCAGTCTCCCGCCGGGAACCAGAATCCGGAACGCCTGCTGCCAGACCCTGTCTAGCTCGCAAAGGAACGCTTCATAATCAGCAACTGCGCCGAGCTGGCCGTCGCGATCCGGGTATGGCTTGAGCGTCCAATAGGGGGGCGATGTGACCACCAGATGAACGCTCTTGTCCGGAACATCGTCCATGCGGCGAGCATCACCCAAGACCAGGCGGTGATGGGTTGCCACGGCGCGCGCAGCCGCTTCAAGCCGCCGAGCGTGCTCCGGGTTCTTGGCGATCGCAGGTAGCGCCTTCTGTTCGTCGCCGCGGGCCAGCTCGAGGAGATCGGGAGGAACAAAGTCGGTCAGAGCACGGCTGGACCGTTCCCCGAACGCGAAGGTCCACTGGTGCTCCCCTTCCCCATCATTGATCCGGTATTCGATCCGGGGAGCCGGCAGGTTCACTTTGCGGATTTCTCCCGAGACGAGGAATGCGGTTAGCAAGGCGCCGCGACAAGCGGAAGTATACGGTGCACCTACCACTTAGCCAATGGCGCTGCACTTGCTCTCGGAACGGCGCGTCTTGACGCACCCGGCGGGGCACGTTAGAGTTATTCTAACTTTAGACTTTTTCTAAGCCGCATGAGCTATGCCCGCCCGGACATCCTGGCCAGCGTTCAAAGGGACGGACTCGCCAGGGTGGAGTTCTACTGGGTTGGCGAGCCAGGGGAGCGAGGAGCCAAAGTGGTAAAGACGGACGAACACGGGATGCGATGGACGCTGGATGTCGATTCTACCCACTGGGTCACTCAACGCGTCGCGGCGGGGCTGCTCAACGTCAGTATCATGGCGGTCAACAGGTGGGAGCGCGAAGGACGTTTCGGCAAGAGGCTGAAGCGAAACGGCGTTTCAGTCATCTCAATGAAAGCAGTCGAGAGGCTCGCGGAGGCGCGAGGCACCCTGCCGCGTTGATGAGCCCTGCCGGGGCTGGGCCGTCGCGCGGCTCACCAAAGCCCGAGAGAGGAGGTGAGAACGAATGCCGACGAAGGCCGATTTGGAGCGCGAGAACAATGAGCTCCGGGCGAAGTTGGAGGAAGCCCGCGAGATCATCGACGACGCGCTCGGTCTCCAGGATGACGATGGTGACGAGGACGAGGAAGAGGAGTAGAAGCGACAACGAGTTGCCCGCGCTCACCGTCGTTCCGGCGCAAGCAACTCGCTGGTTCACATCCCTCCGAACGCTGCGCGAACAGCATTCGGGCACGGACTGGCTTACATGGCGACCGACCCTGCGACCCGAAATATCGAGTCTCCCAGCATTAGCAGCAAGACCGGTAACGGATTGCTGTCCGTCAAGCAGGCGGCCGCCTACCTGAATATGTCTGCAGCGTGGCTGTACGGCAGCGGAATTCGTTTCGCACGCATCGGGCGTCGGCGTCTTTACCGGCGCAACGATCTGGACGACTTCATCGACCGGCACCTGCTGCCGAAGGAGCACGGCCAGTGAGCACGCTTTATCTCAGGGGTAAGACCTTCTTCGTCGGCGTCCGTACGCGGTCCGGCAAGTGGATTAAGCGCACCACAGGAACGCGCGATAAGAGCGTCGCGCGCAACATGAGCCGCATGCTCGATGATCTCGGCGCTAAGGGGAAGCGCGCTTGGGACCTTCTCGATGCGATTGAACGCGGCAACCTCACTGTCCCGCGCTTGTACGACGCCTATGCCGCAGAGCAACTGGGCGCGCTTCGCGAGCAGCTTGCCGACGTTGATCTCGAACCACTCGTGAACGACTGGCTGCGGGTCATTGGTAGCAGGGTATCCTGCGATACACTCGCACACTACAGGTTGTGCGTTCGGTCGCTATTGCCCGAGGGTGAACGTTGCCCGCGCTCGTCCGTCACACACGCGCGCATCGGTCTGTGGCTCGCGTCCCAGCCCGTCGGCCCATCCACAAAGCGAAAGTACCACGCTGCAGCGTCGAGTTTCTTCGCCTACGCTAGAGACATTGGCACCCTGGCCCGAAACCCGATGCGGGACGTGAAAGCCCCCTCCCCTGCTCCGGCTCGGATGCGCTATCTCGAACAAGCCGACGTGCTCCACCTGGTCGAAGCGCAGGAACGCCCCTACAACTTTGTATCTGCGCTCTTGCATGGGACCGGAATGGAAGTGTCAGTCGCGCTCTCGCTCAAGCGTCGGGACGTGGACATGCAGAGGCGAGAGGTGCGCGCGAAGGGAACCAAGACGAAGGCAAGGGACAGGATCGTCAAAGTCGCCGAATGGGCTTGGCCTATCGTGGAGAAGCACGTCGCGCTCCTTACACCCAACGCAGCCCTATTCCCGGGCATTAATCGGTGGACGGCCAGCGATAAGCACCGCGAGGCCTGCAAGGCTCTGGAGATCGAGGACTATCAGCTCAAGGACTCAAGGCATACCTACGCCGTGCGCGCGATACGGGCGGGAGCACCGTTTGAGGTGGTCGCACAGCAGCTAGGCCATGCGGACACGACGATGGTCGTGAGAGTCTACGGTCGCTTCAAGCCGACCGAGCAGGAGAGGACGGAGTGGGAACGGATCGCGGCTGCCCAGGATGCTAAGAGGGTGGCGCAATGAGCAAGGCAGCAAGCGTACTCAGGAGTTCGCGTACGGGGGAAACCGTAGGGAAAACCGTGGAGAAAACCGTAGGGGAAGCTGTAGCGGAAGGGCTAGGTGAAGCTGCAGCCGAAGCGCCAGGTGAAGCTGCAGCGGAAGCTGCAGCGGAAGCTGCAGCGGAAGCTGCAGCGGAAACTGCAGCGGAAACTGCAGCGGAAACTGCACGGAAAACTCCGGGGAAAACATGCTCCCCGGAGCACCTAGAGTGACAGGCACTAGGGACGTGCAGCCGGGTTCTGACAGCTCCCGAGCTGCATGGGGGCATACCGGAGGATCGGTATGCAGGGTGCGGTGCCCGGAGGGCATTCCCTCCGGGCGCCCCCCACTAAAAGCTGTCCGGGGGGTGCAGGGGGGCGGAGCCCCCCGCGAGGACCTACCGCAAAACGACTGAAGCGCACCGTGCAGGGCGCGCTTCCCAAAAATTCGCGGTTGCGGGGTCACGGCCTGCCCGGCCGAGATCAAGTAGCAGGGGAGGGACTCGAACCCTCGACCTTGGCATTATGAGTGCCACGCTCTAACCACCTGAGCTACCCTGCCCTGGCCCTCGCCTCTTGGTTCAAGCTGTGGTTCACCGTTGACGGGCGGACGATGCGCAAGATAGGAACTCGCTGTGTCGCAACAATTTCCAAGAGCCCCCGACAAATGGGCACGTCATTATGAGTGCCGTGCTCTAACCACCTGAGCTACCCTGCCGTTGTTGCTACGCTTGAACTTACATCCCTGCCCTGCATCGCTGCCCCCTCCGTGGACGTACGATTGGACGTAAGCACCGTCTCCGACTGCGCGACTTGGGCCTCAGCTCGGGCCCGGTCCTCGCTCCCCGGGAGCCAACGGCCGTAGGTATCGAGGGTCAACTTCGCCGTTGAGTGCCCGAGTTGCGCTTGGACGACGCGGACCGGAACTCCACCCCTGAGCATCCTGACCGCCCAATGGTGCCGGGCATTCTTGAGCGGGCAAACCGGAAGCTTCAGTTCCTGCACGGTCTCGCGATGCCAGTCGGAGACAGTAAACCGGGTCAGCGTCTCTCGCCAGAGCCGTGCGGTCGGGAGGTGGTCCTTCGCGTAGCTCCAGAAGGTCGGCCACGCCCAGTCCGCCACCCGCGCCATGCGGTCCCGGGTGTGGGTCTTGGTGCCTGCTGCGCGAATCTCCTTGGCGGCCGGAACCAGATCGGTGCGCGTCAGCTTGAGCGCCACTGAGACCTCACAGCCCGTCCCGTAGAGCAGCGCGAACAGGGCGCGGCGGGCCGGATCGGGTTGCGCCTCCACGATCCGCTTCACCGTCTCGAGCTCATAGAACATGATCGCCGGCTTACGAGGTTTGGGCTTCTCCACAGCCAGCATGGGGTTCACGGGGAACAGCCCCTTGACCCGCGTGCAGAACTCGACCCGTCTCGTCGATGCCGACGAGCAGGTAGCTTTGCGGCACGACTTGGTGAAGCTCGAGTGCTGCCATGCCAAAATCTAAGACAGTAAGCGCGCACCTGCCGCCTTGTATATCGACTCTTGGTTAAATCTGGAGCAAGTTGTGGTGGGCGCCTGCGCGCGGAAACTCCTCACCATCCTCAATACCATGCTGCGGGATAACACCTGTTACCCATCAGCTGAGACGTTCAGCCGCCAGGGCGTTCGCCAGGTCCTGCATGGCGGTGGTCGGATTCTCACACGCAGATCAATCACCACCGCCCTGACCTCCTCGCTTCCGAGACGACGGCATGGCGCGCTCACGCTTCTCGTCACCCTGGTGATCGCGGGCACGATCAAACTCCCGGCCTAGGCCACGGTCGCTGGCGACTGGGCCGCGATGGCGACCGGACTCACTTCTGGCATCGGGACGGCACCAGCATCAACACGCAGCCCAGCTGCTGACCTGTGCGGATCATTTCGACAGCGCCGAACGTTCTTTAACCATCAGACTGTGAGGAAGAGATGGCCAAGGTGGTATGCGTGCTCTATGACGATCCTGTCACGGGGTACCCGAAGTCATATGCCCGGGACGATATCCCCAAGCTGCAACACTATCCCGGTGGCCAAACGTTGCCGACACCCGAGCAGGTGGACTTTAAGCCGGGGCAGCTCTTGGGGACCGTGTCGGGAGAGCTGGGTCTTAGGACGTTTCTCGAAGGGAGAGGCCACAAGCTGGTCGTCACTGCCGACAAGGACGGCGCGACCTCGGTCTTTGACCGCGAGCTCCCGGAGGCGGAGATCGTAATCTCGCAGCCGTTCTGGCCGGCCTACCTCACCAAGGAGCGCATCGCCAAGGCTCCGAAGCTCAAGCTCGCGATCACGGCGGGCATTGGGTCGGATCACGTCGATCTCCAGGCCGCCATCGAACGGGGCATTACGGTTGCCGAGGTCACCTATTGCAACAGCATCAGCGTGTCCGAGCATGTCGTGATGATGATCTTGGCGCTGGTGCGCAACTATATCCCGTCGTACCAGTGGGTGATCGAGGGCGGCTGGAATATCGCGGACTGCGTGGCCCGCTCCTACGACCTTGAAGGGATGGCGGTCGGCACGGTGGCCGCCGGACGCATCGGCACCGCGGTCCTGCGCCGGCTCAAGCCCTTCGACGTCAAGCTGTACTACACCGATCGGCATCGGCTGCCGGCCAGTGTGGAGCAAGAGCTGGACGCGACCTTCCATCCGACGGCGGAGTCGCTCGTGCGCGTCTGTGATGTGGTCACGATCAATGCCCCACTGCACCCGGAGACCGAGCACCTGTTCAACGATGCGCTGATCGCCAAGATGAAGCGGGGCGCCTATCTGGTGAATACCGCGCGAGGCAAGATTTGTGACCGCGATGCGGTCGTGCGGGCGCTCGAGAGCGGCCAGCTCGCTGGATACGCTGGCGACGTCTGGTTTCCGCAGCCGGCCCCGAAGGATCACCCCTGGCGGACCATGCCGCACCACGGGATGACACCGCATGTGTCCGGGACGAGCCTGTCAGCCCAGGCGCGCTATGCGGCCGGGGTGCGCGAGATTCTGGAATGCTGGTTCGAGGGGCGCCCTATTCGCGAGGAGTACTTGATTGTCGCCGGCGGCCACCTCGCCGGGGCCGGGGCGCATTCGTACAGCGCAGGCGACGTCACCGGCGGCTCGGAGGAAGCGGCGCGGTTCAAGAAATAGGCGGGCGGTCGTCAACCGGATCCACCGAGCCCTCGCAGAGGACGTGACGGAGTGAAGGGCGCATCGGCCAGCAGCAGCGAGCGGAACGGCGTGGACATCGTGCTCCCGACCCCATGCTACCCCGACGCGAAACGACCGAGGCGCCGCCCGTTAGAGACCCCGGTCCCGGTTCGACACGGTCGCAGATTCCTCCCAAGAAATCGTTCGGGGATTCCGGTGGGTCGTGGTGCGCCTTCACCTCGTCTTCATGGACGTTGAAGCATGTTGGGAATGGCACCTGATGGGGGGGTCTATGATCCGACAGCTCAGGGAGTTCCTCGATAGCCACGGGATCAAGTACGTGGTCATCTCGCACTCTCCCGCCTTCACGGCCCAGCAGATTGCCGCTTCGGCCCACATCCCGGGCAGAGAGCTGGCGAAGACCGTCGTGGTCAAGCTGGACGGGAAGACGGTCCTGGCCGTGCTCCCGGCGTCCCAGAAGGTGGACTTCGACCTGCTCCGAGAGACGGCCGGGGTGCAACGCGCCGAGCTCGCGAGCGAGCCCGAGTTCCAGGGTCGGTTTCCGGAGTGCGACCTCGGCGCGATGCCGCCGTTCGGCAACCTCTACGGCCTCGACGTGTACGTCGCCGACAGCCTGGCAGAGGACGAGGAGATCGCCTTCAATGCGGGGTCGTTCACCGAACTCGTCCGGATGGCCTACCGGGACTTCGAGCGGCTGGCGCGCCCGAAGGTGTTGCGCTTCGGGACGAAGGTGTAGCGGTCGCCTCACGTTGCGCCCCGGAACCGCGACACGGCGTCATAGATCCCTGGTAGGGGTGCCTGTTCAGGAGGGGGCTGTATGCGAAACATGGGACTGGCCCAGGCTGGGCTCGCTGCATTCGTCGCCCTCGCGCTCACCGTGCGCCCGGGCGTCGCGCAGAACGCGGGAATTCCAGTCGGGACCAAGGCGCCGATCGTGTCGGTCCACGATCTTGACGGCAAATCGGTGAACTTGGGGCAATGGGTCGGGAAGCAGCCGGTGTTACTCGAGTTTTGGGCAACGTGGTGCACCAACTGCGCCGCGCTGCTCCCGACGGTAAAAGCGGCTGCCGCGCGGTACGGTGCCAAGGTCCAGTTCATCGGAATCAACGTCACCGTGAACCAGACGCCGGCCCGGGCGCGGAAGTATCTCGAGACCGAACGGCCTCCCTACGATGCGCTCTACGATGACGAGGGGACGAGCGTCAAGGCCTACAAGGTGCCGGGGACGTCGTACGTCGTCATCATCGACGCCCATGGCACGGTGGTCTACACGGGTTTCGGGGGCTCACAAGACTTCGAGAGTGCCTTGCGGAAGGCTACCTCGGGTTGAGGGCTGGAACCCCGGAGCCTCGGGCAACACGCGGGGGTCCGGCAGTCGTGCGCCTGGTGTCGCAGCTCCTTGCCCGGACGCGGCGGCTGCTCCGCGCGTCCACGGTGGGGATGGGAAGCTATACTCCCTTCGACCCGCTCAAGCCTCATGCTCCCCGCCCCAGCCAAAGGAGCCCCCTCATGTCCGCTCATCCTACCTCGGCACCGAATCAGGCGTCAGTCGCCCCCTCGTCCGATCTCGGCGCAAAGCTCGTCTCCCTGGCGGGCATCGGCCTCGTCGGCTACGGTCTCATGTTCCTCATCCGCAACTTCACTGGCTTTATTGAACTTGGGCTTACCCCTGAGCACATCGGTGGGACTCCCGAGCAGATTCAGGCCTTTAGCCCCCGTCTTTTCTACTACATCAGCCACCTCCAGGTGGCCGTGGCCGCCTTCATTATCGCCTTGGGGGTGGCGGTCATCGCCCTCGCCTGGCAAGGGATTCGGACCGGACAGCGGTGGGCCCTCTGGACCGCATTCCTTGCCCCCGTGATCGGGGTGGGACTGGCCTTGCCTTTACACTACGTCTATGGCCTCGCCACGCTGGGCCATCTCGGGCTCATCTATCTGGATGCGGCCATTCTGCTCGCCGGGACCGTGTTAGCGCACAGGGCCCTCGCTCGCTAACCGGCAGTCTCCGGTCGGAGGCCCCGTCCACGGTGCGAGCGGCCGCCTAACCAGCGCATTCAGCACCCGGGCGCGGAGAGTCCCGGACTCCGCTCGCCGCTCTTGGTCACGTTGGGGGTCGCGTCGCCTACCAGAGCGTCAGGGGAACGGTATGTTCGAGGGGCGTCCTCGGCCTGAGGTGTGGGCTCGCGCCGATCCCCATGACGTTCCGTCTGTCCCGTCTTGCTCGTCTGCATCCAAGCAAGCGTCAGCGCGGAAGCCGATGGAGACCGCCGGTTCAATCGCCCCAGCACCAGTAGTGCAGGCCCCGCCTCTGCCGCGGCGAAAGCGCTAAGGGCCGCCCAGATCGAGCGGCCCTTGTTGGTGATGGACGTATGATTGGACGTACGGACGTACGGTTTCCAGCGCTTCGAGCGGCTTCCAGCTGCCGATTTTCAAGGACTTACGATCGCGTGCCCGTGCCGGACCGCCTTATGAGTGCCGTGCTCTAACCACCTGAGCTACCCTGCCGGACGAGCGGCAATCCTAACGCCGCCAGGAGAGCACGGTCAAGCGTCGCCCGGCGCGGCTGCTCCGGCCGCGCTAGCTGAGGCTAGGGGAACGAGCGTGAGCACCTGGGCCCGAAGGCCCCGGTGCTCACCCCGGCTGCTACCGATGCGGCGGTGGCGGCGACCGGAGGATAATCGCTTCCGGCCGGTGCGCGGAGTCCCGTTCGACGACGACCGTCGTCAGCACCCGGTCCGACCACGCCCGACGCACGACCTCTTCGATCTCCACTTCGCGGCACCGGTACCGGCGCTCGCCTTCCTCGGTGTCGAGGATGAACCCGTCGAAGTCACCGTAGCGGTCGTAGATCAGCCCCTCGACCTTGCCGGTTACCGTGAGCCGCGCCTCACCCGGCGCGCGGGGCCGTTCCGGCCGGGGTTCCTGCAGCCCTTGCACGCCGCTCCCGTCCGGCGAGGGCCGGATGCGACTGGGATCACCCCCGAGCGCCTTTACGCGGTCGCCGATCGCCCGCACGTAGCGCTCGAACACCGGGCGCCACCGGTCCTCATGGGGAATGGACTTCTCGATCCAGCGGAGCACCGAGTACGCCCGCTCCTCCGAAGGCAGAATGTGTGCCTTGGTGGAAACGGGGATGGTAACCTGAAACGCCCCGTGAATCCGCCGCGCCTCCTTGAGCGCAGCCGCGGCACCGTTCTTCACCGCCCCTGCGTCGGGCTGGGCGTTGATCACCGGCGGCGGCGGCGGCGGCTTGCGAGCCGGAGCCGAGGTCACCTGCTTGATCACGATTGTGAACGCCTGCCCCCGTTTGACACTCGACGGCAGATCGACCGACATCAGGCCGGCGTAGGCGGTGTCCGCATCGGACGGCAGAGGCAGCCAGGTCACGCCGCCTGTCTTGCACGAGAGCGTGTGCCCATCCACCTTCGCCAACGTCGTGAGTCCGTAGAGCTTGGCCGACATCGCCAGGATCTCGTCGGCGTCCGCACCCGGGAGATAGATCGTCGCGTCGCTGTCCGGCGGCGTGTTGCCCCAGTCGATCATCAGCTCATCGGGATGCCAGCCCTTCGGCAGGGTGGCCTTGGTCGCCTTCACGTCGAATGCGTTCACGACCCGATGCGACGCCGGACTGCCGGGGTTGTCCGACTGCACGATCGCCAGATTCCGCTGAGCGAGCTTGTCGGACGATCCGGGTGAGACCCCGCTCGGAATCGGATCCGGGTCGTAAGCGATTTCAGCAACCAGGCACTGGTGCAGATTGCGCACGAGCTGCTGGATGCTCTGGCGCCCGGTCGGGAACGGACCCGCGGCGCTCGGCGGCATCGGCGGGAACAGGCTTTGCGCCGGCTGATTGATGTCCAGCCAGCAGCCGAAATAGAAGTCCTGCTCGTTGCCGGTTCCGTCCGCGACCATGGTCTGCACGTTCGCCGGATCCTTCTGGTCGTTCATGCTCCCAGCGCCCGTGTCGACCCGCGGTTCCGCAAAGCACGGAATCGTCTCCAGCGACCCGCCAACGAGGCCGAGCAGGGGGACCTTCGCGCCTCCGGAGCCACCTGAGAGATACGTGCTCGCTGGGTCATAGTTGGTGTTCGTGGTGGACGCCTGGAAGATTCGGAAGAACACTCGCACATCCGTGGCGCTCGCCCCGAACTCGCGGATCCGCACGCGGCACACGGCGAAGTTGAACACGGGCACGCCACTGACCTTCTCGCTGAGCTCGAGCTGCGAGGTGTTCTCGTCGGTCGAAATTAGGTCGAAGGGGTGGTTGAACGGGCCCAGGCCGTTGAATCCGTTGATGACGCCCTTGATGAAAGTGGAGGCGTCCGACGGCGCGCTACCCATGGCGACGCCGCTCAGGCCGAGCAGCGACTCTCCGGGCCGGATCTGGAACACGCGGAGGTCGGTCGACAGCCAGGAGATCGGGCCGTCGATCATGAAGGGATTCGGACTCTGAATCAGCTCGATCACGCCCTGCCCCGAGGTGCCGTGGCTCGTGGCGGTAAGGGTGACCGGGATCAGCGGGGCCGTGAACCCCGTCGTGTCGCTGAAGACCACCTTGTAAGTAAAGGTGAACCGCTGGGGCTGAGTCGGCAGTGACGGCAGCTCCGGCTTGAAGCCGCTCGGCTCGATCGACATCCCGGAGACGGTGGGCGCCATGGTGAACGACGGCGCCCATGCCTGGAGTTGGGCAAGCGTGGGACTGGCGGAGGTGATCCCGAGCTCGGCCGGCGTAAAACCGTCGACGGTCACGTAGAACGCCGCATCAATCACCGCGGGCGTCGAGACGTGCAGCATGCCGGTGATCTCGTCCTGACCGAACGTGCTGCGGTCGGTAATGATCGTCACCGCCTTGGTGAAGCGGGCCTGCAACGCCGCCAACAGGGCTGCTCCGTCAATCACCCCGAGGCCCGTGCACCCGTCCCAGCCGGCGCCACACGTGTACCCCGGCGCTCCGTTGAGCGCGTTGGTGCCGCCGTCCGCGATGTCGCGGATCACGCCCGTGCCCGTCAGGGCATAGATCAGCGGATTGAGGAACCCCACATTTTCGCCGAGGCTGGCGTTGTATACGGCGACGAGCCCGGCGTAGAGCGGCGCGACGGCGCTCGTGCCATTGCCGCCACCACCCACCTTCGAGCCACCGACCCAGATGTCGTAGCCGCTGTTCGGGCTCGCGTTGCCGCCGACGTCGGGCACCCCTCGCCCACGGCGGCTGCCCGGGTTCACCGACGCCGGCACGCCGACGCCGGTCTGATAGGCGGGCAGCGCGAAGAAGTCGCTGATACCGCCCCCGGTCGCCCCAGTCGCCCCACCGAAGAACGTGTCGTTCCACGCCACCTCGCTGAAGCTCGCGCCCACGATATTGCCGACGGTGGTCCCGCCACACGAAGTAACCGACGGATCACTGCCCGGATACTGAACGTGGGCCTTGCCATCGCCTACTTTCGAGTCCGAGCCGGTGTCGCCCGAGGCGACGAGCACCGTGATCCCCAGCGTTGCCGCGTCCTGGAAGGCAGCGCTCACCGCGTTGATCTCCGCCGTGGTCACGCCCTCCGCGGTGTGGGTACCGGAATCGTCCCCGTTCGTGATGTACCAGCTGATCGAGATCACGGAGGGCACCGGGTCGCCCGGACTCGGATGAACCGCCCGGGTGATGGCGTCGACCCAGCCCTGTTGGGTGCCGGGGGCGAAGTAGACTCCGATGGCCGCGCCCTGTGCGACGGCGCCCGCCACGCAGATGTCGAGCACCACCTCGTTGTCGGCAAGACCCCCGGGGCTGTTCGTGGCCCCGTCGATGCCGACATCGGTGAGCGTCGGCGTGGTCAGACCCTGGTT
>JACXTT010006649.1_pt1 | contig 16463 bp, 17 predicted proteins | sample 9270951 | NCBI WGS metagenome assembly JACXTT01 (sample SAMN15532306, study PRJNA645909) | rock metagenome | isolation source: weathered quartz diorite | place: Puerto Rico | collected 2017-06-21 | reverse complement strand
CCCTCAGAGGGGCGGGGCGGCCACGACCAAGCGGGTTGGACCGGCGCGGCCGAGGGCACGCTGGCGATCAGAAAACCGAGCGCAAGCGGAACGATCCGGCGCATTTCTCGTCCCATTGGCAGAAGGGCTCCTTCCCGAACGGGTCGCGCAGCATATATCATTTTCCGAACAGTCCGGGCAATTATCCGGGAGCCGGTGCTATAGTTCGCCGGTCCAAAAACCGCTGGAGGATCGTTGGTATGAAGCGTTATCTCGTCGCGCCGCTTGCGCTGCTGGTCTTCGGCGCGGCGGCCCAGGCGTGGGCCCATCATTCATTCGCCGCGACATACATCGAGAACCAGACGGTCACCATCGACGGCGAGCTCGTTCAGTTTGTCCTCCGCAACCCGCACTCGTTCGTCAACGTCGACGTCACGGAGAAGGACGGGACGAAGACGCGATACATCGTCGAGTGGGCCGCGCCGGCGCAGCTGGCCGGCAAAGTCGATCGCGAGACGCTCAAACCCGGCGATCACGTCGTCATCACGGGAAGCCCCGGACGGAACACCGAAGATCATCGCGTCCGCCTGCTCACGTTCCGTCGTCCGAAGGACGAGAATCACGCGACGGAGTGGAGCTGGGGTCTTCTGCCGGACGAAACGTTCAAGTAGGTCGAAGATGCTACGCCGCGCACCTCTCATCGCCACGCTCGTAGTCCTGTGGTGCCATTCGGCGTTCGCGCAGGTCGATTTCCAGGGTGTCTGGCGGCCGCTGCCGCGCAATCAGGATGGCAGCGGGATGACGGGCGACATTGCGGGCGTTCCAGTCAGCGATGCGGCGCGCTGGCGTTTACAAAGCTGGTCACCCGAAGACTTCGACGTCACCGAATGGGCCTGCAGGCCGCACGCCTGGGATTACTCGCTTGAGGGTCCACTGTCCGCGCTGCGAATCTGGGCCGATATCGATCAGGCCACGCAGAAGGTGATTGCGTATCACGGCCATCTGAATCAGCAGGAGCAGGAAACCACCATCTGGATGGATGGGCGTCCGCGTCCGCCGGCAAACGCGCTGCACACGTGGAGCGGCTTCTCGACCGGCGAGTGGGATGGCGACGTTCTTGTCGTGACGACGACGCACCTCAAGGAAGCCTATTTGCGCCGCTCCGGTCTGATGCACAGCGATCAGGCAACGATTCGCACCCGTTACCGCCGCATGGGCGATTACCTGCAGACAACGTCCATCATCTACGACCCTGTGATGATGACCGAACCCTACGTGCGCAGCACGATGATGTGGGTGCTCGATCCAGCCCTGCCGATGTCGCCGTATCCGTGCGAAGAGGCGACGGAGACCGCGCTCGCGCGCGGACACGTGCCGCACTTCCTGCCCGGTAAGAGTCCCCTGCCCGGCCTCAACAAGGACCTCACCGATCGATTCGGCACGCCATACGAGCCACGCCTTGGCGGCGCGCAGACGATGTATCCGGAGTACATCGTGAAGATGAAAACGATGCCTAAGCCACCCAAGGTAGCGACAGGCGTGGGTGAAGGCGGGAACTAATGTCAGGGGGACGGGGGAAGGGGGAAGGGGGAAGGGCGGCGCTGGCCATCGTCGCCGCCGTCGTTCTCTTTTGCGGCGTCAGCGTGTACACGCAGGGGCGTGGTGGCGGCGCGGGGCGCGGCGGTCAGGCGCCGGCGCGCGCGCAGAGTCCGTGGCCGCCGAAACTCGAGGCCCCAGCGCCGGGCGCGGTCGAGATTCTGCCGGTTCAGGGGAGCGTCTACATGATCGCGGGTGCCGGTGGGAATATCACCGTCCAGGCCGGCGAGCAGGGCGTGATGATGGTCGACACCGGTACGGCGTCGATGAGCGACAAGGTGATTGCGGCGGTGCAGTCTCTGGCCAAGGGACGCCCGCTTCGCTACATCATCAACACCAGCCATCGCGACGAGTACACCGGCGGCAACGACAAGCTTGCGCCGACGGGTGAAATCGTCCCGTTTCGCGAGCCGGACTACACAGCCGGACCGCAGGGCGCTATCGACACGCACCGTGCGTCGGTCGTCTCGACCCTGGCGGTACTGAACCGGATGTCCGCGCCAACCGGAGCGACAGCGGCCCGGGCCGAAGGTGCGTGGCCCGACAACACGTTCACCACACCGTGGAAACGTTTGTATTTCAATGATGAACCGGTCGTCATCACCAAGGTCCCTGGCACGACCGACGGCAACAGCGTCGTGCTGTTCAGAAAGTCCGACGTGCTCAGCTCGGGCGATCTGTTCGACCTGACCGGGTATCCGATCATCGACGTGCGGAGTGGGGGCGGCATTAACGCGGAAGTCGATGCGTTGAACAAGCTGATCGAGTTTGCCGTTCCAAGCAATAACGCCGAGGGTGGGACCAAGGTGATCCCGGCGCATGGGCGCATCAGCGACCATGCCGACGTCGTCTACTACCGCGACATGATCACCATCATCCGCGACCGCATTCAGGACATGATCAAGAACGGCATGACGGTGGCGCAGGTCAAGGCGGCAAGGCCGACCCGCGATTATGACGCGAGGTACGGGAGGACGACGGGTGCGTGGACGACCGATATGTTTGTTGAGGCGGCATATAACAGTCTGAAGAAGTAGTCCTTCGAACGTAGCGGCCGACCTTTAGGTCGGCCCAGGAACACAAGGAGACGGTTCATGAAACGCACGGTTGTGATGCTGATCGCCGGTCTGGCGCTGCTCTCCGGCGGCCGCCAGGTGTTCGCGCATCACTCGTTTACCGCCGAATACGACTCCTCGCAGAAGGTGGAGATCCAGGGCGTCGTCACCGAGTTCGTCTGGCGCAACCCGCATTCGTTCATGAAGATTGACGTCGCAGACAAGGACGGGACGACGAAGAGCTGGACGCTCGAATGGGGTTCGGTGAGCCAGCTCACGCAGTATTCGATCACGCGCACGTCGTTGAAGCCCGGCGACAAGATCGTTGTCACCGGTCAGCCGGCCCGCGATTCGGCTGCGCCGCGCATTCTCATCGAAACGATGAAGCGGCCGGCCGATGGCTGGGAGTGGAAGGGCCGGGTCCAGTAGGTGCAGTTCGGCAATCCCAACGTGCATCACCCCAATCACCTGTGGCGCGGACCTTTAAGGTCCGCGACGCTCGTTGCCCTGTTCATTGCGGGAGGTCTTGCGGCCAACGTGCTCGCACAGGGGCGTGGCGACGCCGCACGCGGCGGCGGACCTCCAGCGACCGCGCGCTCGGCCGCGCCGAAAGACTTCACCGGCTATTGGGTCGCTGTCGTGACGGAGCACTGGCATCTGCGGATGCTGATGCCGCCGAAGAACGACTTCTCGATGCTGCCAGTCAACGCCGAAGCGCGGCGCCTCGCAGGCACATGGACGCCGGCGCAGGATGGGGGCGGCAACGAATGCCGCTCGTACGGCGCCGCGTCGATCATGCGCATTCCGGGCCGGCTGCACATCCACTGGGCCGACGACAACACACTGCAGATAGATGCGGATTCGGGCACTCAAACGCGGATGCTGCATTTCGGCGGTGCGGTCTCGGCCGATTTCCAGGCGACGTGGCAGGGTTACTCGAACGCGTTCTGGGCGGGCGTGAACATGGGGCGCGCGGGCCGAACGCCCGGACCGAACGGCAACCTCGGCGTGACGACGACGAAGATGAAGGCGGGCTACCTGCGCAAGAACGGCGTGCCGTACAGCGAGAACACGAACCTGCAGGAGTACTTCGACACGTTCACGGAGCCAGAGGGCACGTCCTGGCTGGTTGTCACCTCGATCATCACGGATCCGGCGTACCTCACCGGTCCGTACGCGACGACGAACCACTTCAAGAAGATTCCTGACATGCAGGGCTGGGATCCGACGCCCTGCCGCGTCGACCAACCCCGTTAGGTCACGACGTCGTCGCTTGACCCTGACGTTGCGTCAGGGTTCAGGATCGCCTGGAGATGGCCCGAACCTACACCATCAGGCAGTTCGCGGAATTGGCGGGGATGTCGGTGAGGACGTTGCATCACTACGACAGACTTGGTCTCCTGAAGCCGCAGCGTAACGAAGCAGGATATCGACTCTACACGGATCGAGATCTGGAGACGCTGAGTCAGATCGTCGCCTTGAAGTTCATCGGTATTCCGCTCAAACAAATCGCTAACGTTCTCCATCGCGATCGTACGGAGTTCGTTCGCGCCCTGGCCGTTCAGCGGACGATCCTGGAGGAGCGGCGCGCGCTGCTCGATCGGGCGATCGCTGCGATTCAGCGAGTCGAAGCACGGACTATCGATGGTCATGTCGCTGATGCGAGCAGCCTCAAACAAATCATCGAGGTTCTGGAAATGAGAGATGACGATACTGCCGCGAAATACCAGACGCTACTCGAGGCGAAGATCGCCACGCTGAAGGGGATGTCCGCGGAACGGCGAGCCGCCCTTGGTGAACAATGGGCGGAACTGTTTGCAGATGTCGAAAACGCGCTGAACGACGATCCAGCCAGTGCAAGGGCGCAGGAGCTGGCCACTCGATGGGTGAAGCTGCTGGAAGTCTTCAGCAAGGGTGCCGCAATAGATGCGGCGCTGATGCAAGCCAGTGCCTACCGTGTGTCCAACGTCGAATGGCCGAAGGGCAAGCAGGCCTTCCGTAATCCAGCTGTGTGGGATTTCATTGGGAAGGCGCTTGCAGTAAGAGACTCCTTCCCGCATCGCTCGCAGTAGCTCCCCGTCCGTCCGAACGATCCGAACGTTCCGAACGAGTGATCAACGAGGCGCGAGGTCGAACTCGTCCTTCGGAAAAAGATCAGTGTTGACGTCGGCAAGCTGGTCTCGCGGATAGTCCGGCGTGTAGACGATAGGCGCGTCGAGATACGTCGCGAGCAGCTTACTGATATCGATGCCAGCCCGGTCGAAATAATCCCGTGTGGCGGCATCACGAAGGCGCGCCTCGATGGCCGCTCGGTCCATCGGAATCGGCTCGTTGCTGCCGATGAGAATCCCCGGCATTGCGACCGCGTACGGGAACGCTCGGATGAACGTGTTGTAGACCCGCTGCGTCGGCGCCCATGTCGCCGCGAGTCCGTTCGGCGCAAGATGCTCTCTGACGAGAGAGAAGTACGTGTCCGAATAGAGCGCGCCTGAGTACGCGCTACCCGGCCGCAGCGCATCGGCCTCGATGATGTCGAAGACGCCGCCGCGGCGAAGGTGAATGCGGCCGTCGCCAAAGACCTCTTCGATGCGTCCGTCCTCGATCAGATTGAGCAGACCTCCGTAAGGAAAACGACGCCGCAGCTCCGTGAGGGTGGTGAGCTCGCCCCGGATAATTTCCACGCACGTCACGCGCGCGATGTCACGGCGGCCGGCGACCGCGTGAACCGTGTCGCCCGACCCTAAGCCAATCACGGCGGCCGTTCGCGGTGAAGGGTGAATGAATGCCGGCAAGGCGCCGAGCGCGGTATGCACATCGCCGTACGGCATCGAGCCCTGGCCGATGCCGTTGGCGTAGAGAATCGCATTCCGTCCGTCGGTGTTGACGAGGGAGAGTCCCGACCCATCCTCTGCGTAAACCATTGCCTCGACGACGGTGCCGTGCAGGTGGGCCCACAGCGTCCCGGACGGCGGCATCACCCTCAGCAGCGGAACGAACACGAACGCCGAACCAAGCAACGCGACCGGAATGGGAGGCAGGCGCCGGAACCGGACGTCTCGCGACTGCAGAGCAATGACGATCGCCAGCACGCCGAATGCGCTGCTCACAATCGCAAGCAGGCGCATGGTTCCCGCTGTTCCCACGCGGTCGAGGAGCAAAAATCCGGTTAACGCCGTACCCGCCATGCTGCCAATCACGTTCGCGACGAGCAGCACTCCGACGCGCCGGCCGATGTGCGTCAGGCTGGTCTGCACCACGCGCTGCAGAATCGGAAACGAGAATCCCATCAGCAGCGTCGGTGGCAGCACCAGCAGCGAGGGTACGCCGACATACAGTGCGAGAAATGTCGCCGCATCGCCGGTGCCGTTGACGGCTGCGCGGACATCAAGCGGCTCGTATGAAACGAGGTACGCCCACAGAGGAGCGACGTTGTCAGCGAATCGGATGAACGCGGTGAGCAGCAACATGGCCACGGCGCCGATGGCTGCCTGCACGGCGAGAAACGCGACGGCTGGTCGCCGCACACGTGCAGATACGGCGCTGCCGATCAGTGCTCCCACGCCAAGACCGGTCAGATAGACGCCGAGCAATGTTCCGAACGTAAACGCCGTCCCCTTCATCGTCACGGCGAGCACGCGAAACCACACGATTTCGAGGGCGAGCGCCAGCAGTCCCGAGGTGGCGAAGATGCAGGCCCAAATCCAGAATGGAAAACTCGCCTCGGACGGACCCGACCGCAGTGCTTTCATCTCCGTCGCCCGCGCGGTGGCGGAACGGAACCACGCGATAGCTGGCAGCAGGAGGAGCGCACAGAGCACGTTGAAGAGCACACCGACGCGGATGCTGCCATCGAGCCCGAGTCGAGGCAGCAGAACCCAGGTGGACACGAGGGCGCCTGTCGCAGCGCCCAGGGTGTTCACGCCATACAGGACGCCGATCACCGACGCAGCGCGCTCGAGCCGCGACGCAAGCGCACGCGACAGCAACGGCAGCGACGCGCCCATGAAAAACGTCGGGACCAGCAGGCTGACGAAGAGCAGCAGCGCGAGTGCGGGCGCAGGAATGGGCGCGGCGCCGAAACGGTTGTACAGGAAGTCGTAATACAGCGCGCGGCTGAAGAATCCGAAGAGCGCAATGGCAAGCTCGGCGCCCGCGAAACACAGGAGGGACGTGCGAGGCGAGACGCGGTCGGCCACCTGTCCGCCGGCCAGATGGCCGACGCCCATCCCACCCATGAACGAGGCGACGATGATCGTAACGGAGTAGAGATCGGCGCCCGAGAAGAGGACGAGCAGCCGCTGCCAGATCACCTGGTAGAGCAGCGCTGCGAACCCGGATGCGAAGAAGGCGATGGAACCAACTCCCAAAGCGAAGTGGGAGTTGGTTCTTGAAGGTAGGAAATTATGCGTAGCTATGCCAGCGCCGCGTTCGTCTTCAGGACCCGCGCCACGATTTCCTTGAACTCCTCGGCCGTCAGCAGATCCTTCTTCTCGAACGACTTCGCCTTCACCGCCAGCAACAGCGCCATGCGCTCTTCGTCGGTGATCTTGATGCCGGTCTTCTCCGCCCATTCTTCGATCGACGGAGGTCCGCTGTTCTTGCCGAGGACGATGTTCACGGGCTTCTGTCCGACCAGCTCCGGAGCGAACGGCACGTACTCGAGCGGATGCTCCTTGCGGCATAGGCGCACCCAGCCGGCGATGATGCCCGATTCCACTTCGTACAGCTTGTCGCCGACGATTGGCCGGTTTGGCGGCTGCTGCACTTTCGCGAGATCCATGACGAACTTCGAGGTTTCGACGAACTTCTCCGTCTTGATCCCGATATTCAAGTCATGGAGACAGAGCAGCGACAGGACCACATCCTCCATCGGCACGTTGCCCGCACGTTCGCCGAGGCCCGTGATGGTCGTATGTGCGACCGACGCGCCGGCCTCGAGCGCCGCGACCGTGTTGGCGACGCCAAGACCAAAGTCCTGGTGACAGTGGATCTCGACCGGTCTCTTGAGGCGATCGATGACCTTCGGAATGACGACGGAAATTGCCTCAGGCGTGACGACGCCCACCGTGTCGGCAATGGTGAGCGCGTCCATGTGGCCTTCGGTCGCGACCTGGGACACGATGTCGAGGAACCTGTTCAGCTCAGTGCGCGTCGCGTCAATGGTGAAGAACACCGTATACAGGCCGGCTTCTTTCGCCGCGAGTGTGGTGTCGATCGACGACTTCATCGCGCGGTCAATTGACCAGCCGTACGCGTGCTGAATCATGTGGTCGCTGGCGGGAATTTCGACCACGACTCCTTTGACGCCGCACGCTTTGACGACTTTTATCTCGTCAGGAATGCAGCGGGCGAACGCGAAAACCTCAGCCTTGAGCCCCAGCGCGGCGATGTCGGAAATCGCAGCCTTATCCTGCTCGGAGACGGCCGGCATACCGGCCTCGATGCGGTGGATGCCCATCGCGTCGAGCTTCTTGGCGATTGCGACCTTTTCCTCGCGCCGGAAGACCACCGCCGTCTGCTGTTCGCCATCCCGCAGCGTAACGTCGTGAATCTTCAGGTTTTTCTGGAATCTGGTGTGCTTCCGCGCCTCGGGCAGGTGGTTCCACAAGCTGGTGTACCACTTGTCCGTCTTCCAAGGTTCCTGCATGTTTCCTCCGCGTAGAGGCGGGCCTTCAGGTCCGCCTTGGGCAAGCTTAGACAGCCGATCATCATACACGCCGAAGTACTTCACCGTAATTAGCGCGTTCACAAACCCAATCACCATAACTTACTTTGTTTGGGCCGCTTTGCAGCATTCCACAACTCCCGCGTTTTACGCGCTAATTCCTGCTGGCTGCTTGTAGGTCAGGCGCTTGCCTTCGGCGCCCTTGACGAGCATTCCCGCCCGTTCTCCGTCCGTCGCCTTGCGGCGCTCGTAGCGGAAGGCAAACTCGTCGCAGTAACGGCTCAGGTGTCCACGGCTCACATGATGGAACGTGCCGTTGATGCCGCGCTTCAGGAGGGAGAAAAACCCTTCAACCGTATTCGTGTGCGCATCCCCGCGCACGTATTCGTTGTCGCGGTGCTTCACCGTGACGTGCTTGCGATCTGAATCAGACGCAATGGATTTATACGCGGCCAGTTCATCGGTCATCATCGTGGCGTTGTGCGCCATGTTGGATTCGATGGCCTTGCCGAGATTTCGCGCCGTGACCCAAAGCATGGGGAAGGCACGCACGCGCCCGCTTCCGCGTTCCACGAGAGCCACAACAGCGGTCTTGTGACTCTCAGGCGTAGGGGTGCCACGCGACGTGCCGCGCTTCCCCTTCGCACCGATGTAGGTTTCGTCGATTTCGACGGTGCCCTTCATCAATTCAGCTAACGGGCCTTGCGCCATCGCGTGCCGCAGACGGTGCGCCATGAACCACGCGCCCTTGTAGCTGATGCCGAGCATCCGATGAAACTGGTGGGCGCTCATGCCCTTCTTTGACGACGCGAGCAGGTGAATCGCGAGCATCCACTTGGACAGCGGAATGTGTGAATCCTCAAACACAGTGCCGACGGTAACGGTGAACTGCTTGCGGCACGCTCGACACTTGTAGAGACCCTTCCGCGTTTTGCTCCCTTCCTTCGGCGTGAGCTTGTACGGCTCCGCGCCACCGCAGTGCGGACAGACCGCGCCGTCCTTGCCCCAGCGCATTTCTTCCAGTAAGGCGCGAGCGGCATCCTCATCGCTGAAGTACTTGGCGAGTTTGGAAAGGTCCAATGCGTCGGTCGTCATGGTGTGTAATGTACCAATAATTGATGGGTGTGTCAAGTACTATAGCAATAGGTCTGCCCGTGCTAGGATTACGGTGGAGCTGGAGGGAGTCGAACCCTCACCCGGCAGGGTCCAAAGTCCGCCCGGTGCACCAGCCAGCCCCATATTGGCCAGCAGACCGCCGTGTTTGCTGGCCTTTTTAATCATTTGGTGTATGCAATATTGCATGGTATCATCTGCTGAGTTGCCATGCAATATTGCATGTCGCTGAGGGCTTCGGTACGATGGAGCCATGGACATTCAGGCAGTACGTATCCGACTGGGGAGAGTGGCCGTTCAGGGATTGGTACAACGAGCAGGAAACCCGCGTCCGGGTGTTATTCGATTTTTATAAAGACCTGCTCAGGAATCGCGAGAACTGGCTGATGCCAGAAATTAAAGAATTCCGATTGTTCGACGGCCCACATGCGCCGCTTGGGGAAATCCGTTATCGGGCCGATGACGAGGACAGGCATGGCCGAATGGTCAAACGACGACGAATTAGACCTATCGGGTTTCTCCGTGAAACCGAGCACGATTTCATTCTGTTTGTGGGGTGCGAAGAAATTCGGAACGGCCAATACATTCCCAGCGATGCCCCGGATAAGGCATTACGACTGTTTAGAGAGTTTCAGTTAGGGAAAGGAACGCTCTATGAACTGGATTAGCGCTCGATGGAAAAAACTCCGCGATAAGAAATACCGCGAAGAATTCGTCGCGGCACAAGCGAAGCGCGCGATCCCGTTTCAGATTCGGGCGCTTATGCGAAAGAAAGGGATTTCACAGCAGCAGCTAGCTGAACGTTCTGGGTTGACTCAGGGGGTTATCTCGCGCGCCGCCAACCCGACGTACGGGAGACTGACTCTTAACACAATCCTGCGCGTCGCAGCTGGTTTCGATATGGCATTCATCGGGATCTTCGTTCCCTTCGGCAAGCTTGAATCGTTCTTTGATCGAATGTCAGAAGAACAGCTAGGGAACGTTCTGACGTTCAGCGAAGAAGACGCCATTCGAACTCGGCTCAGCGAGGAGGATCAGCCGACAGCTACAGACATTCAGCAAGCGGCTAAGTTGAATACCGGCAATGCCACGCGCATGGAGAAGTTGCCGACTAAGGTAAAGAAGGATTCAGTGAGACCGACAAAGATCGAAACTGGCAATTTGTTTGATGTTCCGGGCGGTGCTTATGGCCGATAACGAACGCCAGATCAGGTATACAAACGAGGGCGTCGATCTGCCCACTGTGTACACGAACAACATCGAGGTCGCCGTGAGCACTTGGGACGTTCGCCTAAGACTCGGCCAGATTCAAGAACTCATCAACGATAAGGAATTGTCGGTCAAGAATGTGTTGACGGTATACATGTCTCTTGAACACGCCAAGATTCTTGTCGATCGGCTCTCTGAAAGTTTGCGCAAATGGGATGTGATGAATGCCGAAATCCAAGCGCGCAAGCCGTGATACGACCGTTCCGCCCATACCAGCTAGCTTTGAGGACACCCTCAAGGCCCTGCTTCGCACCCCACCACCACCGAAGAACTTGGGGAGACCCAAGAGAAACCGCACAGCGGCGAAGAAACGCTAGGAGGACAGATGGCGTTTGTTCCGAATGACTTTCACCACTTCACTCGCCCAGCCGTGATCAACGACGCGCCAAACGTCTCAGGCGTGTACGGCATCTTTAGAGACGGGGCCTGGATCTATGTCGGTGAGGCGCAGGATATTCAGGCTCGCCTCATTCAGCATCTTACGGCCGATGACAGTGCTGATATTCGCGCCCAGCATCCTACTGGATTTACTTTTGAACGGGTGCCTGCGGCGGCGCGTGTCGCACGACAGAACGCACTGATTGCTGAACTGAATCCGATATGCAATCGGCGGATGGGCTGAAGCCCACTCCGTCGATCCGCCCAGACAATCGATAGAAGTACACGTCAACTCCGTTTACGGTCACGGTTGTAAAGAGATTCGATGATCGCACGCGCACGTGTACACCTAGTGCGTCAGACCCATAGTCTGTTTCTCTGATGACGCACGGATAACCCGCCAGATTCGCCAGCCAGCCCCAAAACATCAGCCAACGCAGCCGCATGGCGGCCCACATATTTGCGAATCGGTGCAAACTAGGAGACCTCAGGCGGGCCGGACCGCGCGAATTGGGTTTGTCATCGCACCAATCACCTACTTCACAGCCATCCCTTTCCAGCCGAAAATCAATCTAAATGCCTCGTATCCCCTTCAAGCTGAACGGCAACGAAACGGAAGCCACCTACGAACCCGGAATGCATCTACTTGAAGTGCTGCGAGAGGAGTGCGGCATCACCTCGTGCAAGAACGGATGTGCGCCCGAGGGAGCGTGCGGCTGCTGTCTCGTGATGATTGATGGCAAGCCCGCGCTGTCGTGCCTGAGGAAGCCGGAGCAGATGGCCGGGCACGACATCCGAACGGTCGACGGCCTTCCAGAGCGAACCAGGCGAATCATCAGCGAAGCGTTCGTCCTCGAAGGGGGCGTCCAGTGCGGCTTCTGCATCCCGGGCATCGTCGTCCGCGCCGCGCATCTCATCGAGCAGGGGAGGACCGACGATCGCGAGGCGATCAGAAAAGCGTTGGACGGTCACATCTGCCGCTGCACGGGATACGGCCGCATCATCGACGCGATTCAGACCGCCGGCGAGGCGATGCACAACGGTGGCAAGCTGCCAGACCGCCCTCGCCGGCATTCGTACTTCGGCGAGGAGTTCGGCCTCCATCGCAATCCGGAGTTCGAGTTCGCCTCTGCAAAGGGCCATGGAATTGGCGGATCGCACGCGCGAATCGGCGGGATCGAGCAGGTGCTGGGCGAGAGGCCGTACGTGGACGACATGCGGATGCCTGGGATGCTTCATGGCGCGATGGTGCTCGCAGAGCATCCGCGAGCCAGAGTGCTCGCCATCAATACCGAGGAAGCCGCGAAGAGTCCGGGTGTCGTTCGAATCTTTACGGCTCGGGACGTCCCGGGTAATCGCGGGACCGGTCTTGCCGTGTCCGATCTTCCGGTCTTCGTCGCCGTGGGCGAGCTGACATGCTGCGTCGGCGATTTCGTCGCGATGGTCGTTGCCGATACGCAGTTCCACGGCCGTCAGGCCGCCGCGAAGGTGAAGGTGGACTACGAGGTGCTCGAGCCCATCACGGATCCGCTCAAGGCGCTCGAGCCCGACGCGCCACGCGTTCACCCCGACGAGACGCTCCGTCCCGCGCCCAACGTTCTGGATTCGCCTACGAAGTTCGGTCGCGGTGACGTTGAAGCGGCGTTTGCGACCGCCGCGCATGTGATCGAAGCGACGTTCCAGACACAGGCCGTGGACATCGCATTTCTCGAGCCCGAATCGTGTCTTGCCTATCCACAAGGAAACGGCATCGGGGTTCACAGCGAGAGTCAGGGATCCGTTTTCGATCAGAAAACGATCGCGAGCGTTCTCAACATTCCGGAATCCGACGTTGAAATTCAGCTCGCGGCGAGCGGCGGCGCCTTCGGCGCGAAGGAAGAACTTTCAATTCAGGCACAGACGGCGATGGCTGCGCATGTGCTGGGAAGACCGGTCAAGACAACGCTGACGCGTGAGCAGTCGACGCAGCATCACGTGAAGCGGCATCCGATGACCATCAAGCTGAAAGTTGGTGCGGATGCCGACGGTCGTCTCCTCGCCGTGAAAGCACGCATTGTCGGCGACGCCGGCGGTTATGCCGGTACGAGTGCCAAATGTCTGCTTCGCGCCGCGTGCCATTCGTGCGGGCCGTATCGCGTTCCGAACGTTGATGTCGAATCGGTTGCTGTCTATACGAACAACCCGACAAGCGGCGCGATGCGCGGCTTCGGTACGAACCAATCACACTTCGCCATTGAAGGCGTCATGGGCATCCTCGCCGAGCGCGTCGGCGTCGATGGATGGGAGATTCGCTCGCGCAACATCCTCAATCCCGGTGATCGGTTTGCGACCGGCCAGGTGATGCGCGACAGCGTTCGCGGACTCCGCGAATCGCTCGCCGCGGTGAAGGACATCTATCGCAACGCGAAGTACGCGGGCGTCAGCTGCGGCATCAAGAGCACGGGAATCGGCAACGGCACCACGGAAGAGGGACGCGTCGTTATTCGCGTCATTGACGCTGAACACATCGAGATCCTGAACGGCTATACGGAAATGGGTCAGGGTCTTTACACCGCGACGATGCAGGCGGTGTGTGAGGAGACGGGGCTGCCGGACAGCATCATGAGCGTCCGGTGGGACAAGGAGCTCGGCGCCGTCTGCGGCGAGACGTGGGCATCACGCGCGACGACACTGAGCTGTGCGGCGGCGCAGAAGGCGGCGCGTAAGCTGGCTGAAGATCTGAAAACGGCCTCGCTGAGCGAGCTTGCCGGACGCGAGTACGTCGGCAGCGTCGTTTACAGCTTCACCACGAAGCCGGGAACGCCCGAAGCCGCGAAAGATCCGACCACGCACTTCACGTTCAGCTACTCCACGCAGGTCGTCGTCCTCGATGACGAGGGTCACCTCGCGCGCGTCGTGGCGGCGCACGACGTCGGCCGCGCCATTAATCCGCGCCTCTGCGCCGAGCAGATGGAAGGCGGCGTGCACATGGGGCTCGGGTATGCGCTGTCGGAAGACTTCCCAAGCACTGCCGGCCGGCCGCATTCATTGAAGATGCGCGATTTCGGCCTCGTCCCCGCCAAGCACATGCCGTCGGTCGACATCATCCTCATCGAGGTCCCCGACGAGGTGGGAGGCTACGGGGCGAAGGGCGTCGGTGAGATCGGCTGCGTCGCTACGGCCGGTGCTGTAGCTGCCGCCCTTCACTCCTACGACGGTAAACGACGGTTCAAACTCCCGATGGACGATGCGCCCGCCGCTGCGCCGGTGCTGCCGAAATCGCGCGGCAGAAGGTAACAGGCCTGACACCTGATACCTGAAACCTTTCTTTTCTCGGGATATAATTTCGATTTCCCGCACCTGAGGAACCGCCAACGGAATGAGAGCATTCGACTTCTACGCCGCGAAGGACTCCAGCGAGGCTGTCGCCCTACTGGCGCAGCATGGCCCCGCCGTGAAGGTCCTGGCCGGCGGTACCGACCTGCTCGCCGACCTGAAATTCGCTGCCGCAAGCCACGCGCCGAGAGTCGTCGTCGACATTTCCAGGGCGGACGACCTGCGCGGCATCGAGACGACAGAGCAGGGATTGCGGATCGGCGCGCTGGTTACCCACTCCGAAATCATGGGGTCGCCGGTCATCCGGGACCTGTTCCCCGCCCTGGTCGACGCGGCTCACACCGTCGGGGCCGTTCAGACGCGGAATCTGGGGACGCTGGGCGGCAATCTGGTCACGGCCGTTCCCTCGATGGACAGCGGTCCGACGCTCGTCGCCCTCGATGCCATCGTGACAATTGCGAGCCCGGACGGCCGACGTCAGCTGCCGCTGGTGGACTTCTTCGTCGGCCCCCGGAAGACGGTGCTCAAGCCCAGCGAGCTGCTCGTCGAGATCATCGTTCCGAAGGAGAACGTCGGCAAACCGGCGCATTTCCTGAAGTTCGGGCTACGCAAAGGGCAGGCGCTCGCGCTCGTCAACGTCGGCGCGGCGCTCTGGGTTGATTGGGAGAAAAAAACGTTCGTGGCGCCGCGCATTTCGCTGGGCGCCGTCGCGCCGACCGTGATTCACGCGCGGTCGGCTGAGAGCTATCTCGAAGGAAAACCGATCACCCCGGAAGTGATGTTCGAGGCAGGCAAGCTCGCCGTCAACGACGCGAAGCCGATTAACGATTTCCGGGCGTCGGCAGCCTACCGTCGCGATCTGATTGCCGTCCTGACCAAGCGCTCGCTGGAAAGCGCCTGGGAACTGGCGCAGAACAAGCGACAGGCAGGGACAGGAAAGGCACACTGATGGTTTCGGTCACCCTGACGGTCAATGGTGAAAAGCGGTCGGCTGCCGTGGCGCCGGAGACGACGCTCCTCAGGCTCCTTCGGGAAAATTTCAATCTGACGGGCGCCAAGCTCGGATGCGACGTCGGCGACTGCGGCGCCTGCACGGTCATCGTCGACGGCAAGCTCGTGAACTCGTGCCTGATGCTGGCCGGTCAGGTGGACGGCCGAGACGTGCTGACCATCGAAGGCCTCGCGACCACCGACTCTCTCCATCCAATTCAGAAGGCGTTCGAGGACAAAGGTTCGCTGCAGTGCGGCTTCTGCGGCCCCGGCGTGATCATGTCGGCCAAGTGGCTGCTGGATCAGAATCCGAATCCGTCGGTGCCGGAGATCCGCGACGCCCTTTCGGGCAATCTCTGTCGCTGCACCGGCTACAGCAAGATGATCGAAGCCATCCAGGCGGTCGCCAACGACGGCGCGAAGGCATAAAGGACGCTCCATGGATACCAAGACTGCGGTCGTAGAGAAAAAGGGAACACGACTGGACGCTGAGGCGCTGCTGCGTGCCCCGGCGCCGGCGCCGCTCGTGCCATTTCCGATCGACGTCCGGGTTCCCGATCCGAGTCGCCAGACTCCCGCGGTCGGCCAGCGAACCACCCGTCCCGATGGCCGCCTCCACGGCCTTGGTCAGACGAAATACATCGACGACTTCTATGTGCCCGGCATGTTGTTCTGCAAGATCAAGCGCGCAGGCGTCGCGAGTGCGCGAATCCTGAACGTCGATACCTCGGAAGCGGCAGCAATGCCTGGCGTCGTGGCGGTTATCACCGGGAAGGATCTTCCGGTGAACACGTTCGGGCCGTCGCTGAAAGATCAGCCGGTCCTCGCCGACGAGCGCGTATTCCACGCCGGGGACGGTGTCGCCGCGGTCGCTGCCGTCACCGAACAGATCGCGGCGGATGCGATTGAAAAGATCAAGGTCGAATACGAAGAACTGCCGCCGGTGCTCGATCCTCTCGAGTCGTTGAAGTTGGAAACGCCGGGCTTCCGCGCGCGGCGCTCGAACCTCTACGGCCATAAGCGGATAAAGAAGTGAGAGAGCGAGAAGGGGTCAGCCACGTCGTGTCGGGTTTTATAGGCAAAGTTCCGGACGCAGAGAGCTT
>JACXTT010006648.1_pt1 | contig 16464 bp, 9 predicted proteins | sample 9270951 | NCBI WGS metagenome assembly JACXTT01 (sample SAMN15532306, study PRJNA645909) | rock metagenome | isolation source: weathered quartz diorite | place: Puerto Rico | collected 2017-06-21 | reverse complement strand
CATTCGGATCGCTCACCCATGCGTGGCGATTGCTCGACAACGCCGCGGCCGCGCGCGTTGCCTTGTCTTTGGTCATGGCGGCCGCGCTTCTGCATTACTACCTGGACGGATTTATCTGGAAGATCCGCGAAACGCAAACGCAGCAAGCCCTGGGCGTGGATTCAACCTCAAGCGTGAACGCTGCGCCCCCGCTCGTTCCGGCATGGACCAGACATGCCGTTCTCTGGTTGTTGTTCGCCGTACCTGCGTGTTTGTTGTTCGTGATGGAAGCGCGCAGCACCGCCACGCCCGTTCAGATATTTCAAAATCTGGTGGACACTTTTCCGCGTTCGGCCCAGGCGCACTACGAATTGGGTCGATCGCTTCAGGAGTCGGGAAAAGCGGAGGAAGCAAAGCCTCATCTCCTATTGGCTGTGACCCTGAACCCTGGATTGCTTCCGGCGCGTACGCTGCTCGGCGGTCTACTGGCGTCGCAAGGCGATTTGGCGGAGGCCCGGAGTCATCTGGAACGTGTTTTGAAGGCGGAACCGCAAAACGCTCAGGCGCATAACAACCTCGGGATTGTGTACGATCGGGAAGAGGACTTGACGGGGGCGAGGCGCGAATTTGAACTCGCGGTGCAAGCCGATCCGTCTTACGCGCTTGCTCACAACAACCTGGGCATCGTCCTCGCCAAGCTTGGAAGAGCGGCCGAAGCCCGCGCTCATTATGAATCCGCGCTTCGTATCGCGCCGAACTTTGGCGATGCGCACTACCAACTCGGTCTGGCGCTGGCCGCACAAGGTGATTGGAATGGAGCCGCCGCTCACTTCGAGCAGTCGCTGCGCATTAATCCTGGAGAATACCTCACGTATAACAGCCTCGGAGCGGTGCTAGCCAGTCAGGGGAGATTGCTTGAAGCGAAGCAGCGCTTCGAGCAGGCGCTGCAACTCAAACCCGACTTCAGGGACGCTCAACAAAATCTTCTGTCGGCGGAAATGAAGCTGTCCGGGCAAAAATGAATCAGTGACTCAGACGCTTTTCGATTCTGCGATCCGGGACGAGCCAGATCGACGCAACCAGGACGTAAAGAGTGATGGCGAGCGAGGGATAAGCGAACGACAACGGAATGGCGGTGGCGTAAAGCGCCAAAGAAGCTTTTGCCTTGACGTCGCTTCCAAGCGCCGCTTTGAGCTTCGAGTTCTCGCCCTGCGACGAAATGATCACGGTTTGAAGAATCGTATAGGCGACCGCCGCCAGGATCAGCACACCTCCGTAGACGGCCGTCGGCAGCGGGGCGAGGCTTTCGCCCATCCATCCGGTGACGAACGGAACGAGCGACAGCCAGAAAAGCAGATGCAGATTCGCCCACAGGATCTTGCCGTTGACGCGGTCGGCAGCGTGGAGAAGATGGTGATGGTTGTTCCAGTAAATGCCCAGGAAGATGAAGCTCAACAGGTAAGTCAGGAAGATGGGAAGCAGCGGGCGCAATGCCTGAGCATCGGAGCCGTGGGGCACCTTCAACTCGAGCACCATGATTGTGATCAGGATCGCAATGACGCCGTCACTGAATGCCTCCAGACGCGTTTTACTCATGCTCCGAGCTATCAATTCGGATGATACATAATGAACAACATGAAAACTATCGCAGATGATTTGGAACGAAGACTTGGCATCGCCGGCCGATTGCGGGAGATCAGCGAAGACGCTGCTTCACGTCGGCCCGCGCCCGGCAAATGGTCGGCAAAGGAAACCATCGGGCATCTCATCGACTCCGCAGCGAATAATCACCAGCGTTTCGTTCGCATGCAGATGTTGCCGCATCTCGAGCTCGTCGGCTACGACGGTGATGCATGGGTCCGCGTGGAACGTTATCAGGATCGGGCGTGGACGGACCTCCTGGCGTTGTGGGAGAGCTATAACCGGCATCTCGCCCACGTGATCCGTGGCGTGGATCCGGCCGTGCTCAAGCACACATGGACATCGCCGGAAGGCAACGTTGTCGATCTGGAGTTTGTGATCACCGATTACGTCCTCCACATGCAGCATCACCTGGACCAGATCGTGTAAGGTGACGCTTGTAACCGGGCGCATTTCACGCAGTTTTCACCTTCATCCCGATGGACGGAGGTGTGTGCGAAATGGAAACCCTGATCAGCGACGTCAAACACGGATGCAGACTTCTGTTGCGAAACCCCGGTTTCACGCTCGTCGTTATTCTGGCTCTCGCGCTCGGAATCGGCGCGAACACGGCGGTGTTCAGTGTGATGAATGCCGTACTGCTGAAGCCGCTCCCGTATCCGAATTCCGATCACATCGTTTCAGTGGCCGGCCGTTTCACAGGAATCGGAATCCCGGACGACCGGAACGCGATCTCTCCGCCGGAATTCATGGACCTGCGCAAGTTCTCGACGTCATTCTCGGACATCACGGCCCTGCAGGGCGCCAGCTACAACATTCGAGTGACGGACTCGCCCGAGCGGGTTTCCGGCGCGATCGTGAGTGCGAATTTTTTCCGTATGCTCGGAGTCAACGCGGAGGCCGGACGCACATTCGCGGAAGACGAAGACCAGCCGGGGAAGGACGGCGTGGTCGTCATCGCGCATCTGCTCTGGCAGCAACGCTTCGCTTCGGATCGAAACGTGATCGGGCGATCCATTCAAATCAGCGGCCCGGCGTTTCAAATCATCGGCGTCGCTCCGCCGGGATTTCAATTCCCGGCCCTTGCCGAAATGTGGACGCCACTTGTCATCCCCGACGAACAGCGCACGCCGAACTTCCGCGGTAGTCACGGCCTGAGTGTTTACGCGCGGATCAAACCGGAATGGACGCTTCCTCAAGCCCTGACCGATATGGAGCGCGTTTCGCAGCAGATCGTGGAAAACGCGTCTCAATATCCTTACAAGAACTTCAACTTCGCCGTTCTGATCCGTCCATTGCTTGAAGATTACGTCGGTGATATCCGGCCGGCATTGTTGATGCTCATGGGAGCCGTCGGCCTGGTCCTGCTGATCGCATGTTGCAACGTTGCGAACATGCTGATGGTCCGCGCTTCGGCGCGCGATCGGGAGATCGGTGTCCGGGCTGCACTTGGAGCGAGCCGGTCACGCCTGATCCGCCAGCTTTTGACCGAGAGTCTTCTGCTGTCGGGGGTCGGCGCGATCTTTGGAATCATCCTCGCGCGATCCGGCCTTTCCACGATCGCGTCGATGGGCGGCTCGGCTTTCCCGCGACTGGCAACCGCGACACTCGATCTTCAAACACTGGCGTTTACCGTCGGCGTGACCTTCTTAACGGGTTTGGTATTCGGTGTCGTGCCGGCGCTGCAGATTTCTCAAGGGCGAACACACGAGTCCCTCAAGGAAGGTGGCCGCGGTTCGTCGGCCGGGAGCGGCCACCAGCGGCTGCGAAAGCTTCTGGTCATCGGTGAAGTGGCGCTGTCGCTGGCGTTGCTTGCAGGATCGGGACTTCTCATCAAGAGCTTCATGAAACTCCAGGAAGTCGACCCCGGTTTTAAATCGGATGGCGTGCTTACGATCCGTGTCGCGTTGCCTGGCGCGCGATATTCTCAAGCCGATCCGATCCGAACGTTCTTCCGCGACCTGTTGGATCGTGTTCGAAAAGTTCCGGGAGTGCAGTTCGCCGGGGCGACGAATGGGTTGCCTCTCAGCGGGAACGGAGGCTCGGGTACGACGACACCGGACAGCAACGCGGGACCGCCGGGCCAGCCGTTCCTCGAAGCCGACTGGCGATTCATCACACCCGGCTACTTTGAAGCCGTGAGCACGAAGCTTCTTGCCGGGCGGTTCTTCGACGAACACGACAACGAAACCGGCGCGCTTGTCGCGATAATCGACGAGTCGATGGCCAAAATGTTCTGGCCCACGGAAGATCCCATCGGAAAGAGAATCAAACGGGGCGGCGCTCAGTCGACGGCGCCATGGATGACGATCGTCGGTGTGGTGAAGCACGTCCGGCTTGGATCGCTGGAAAGAGCGTCACGCGTGGAGCTGTATATGCCGCACGCTCAGACGCCGTTGAATGCTATGAGTTTGGCGATCAAGGCCAGTGGCGACCCGGCCGCCATTGCGACGGCAGTTCAGCGAGCGACGATGGCCATCGATCCCGATCAGCCGATTTACGCTGTGCGTCCGTTTGATGAATTGCTCGCGGACTCCGTGATGCGTCGCCGGCTCATCATGGTGCTGCTTGCGGTATTCGCAGGAATCGCACTGACACTGGCTTCGTTGGGCATCTATGGAGTCATTTCCTACTGGGTGACGCAGCGGTCGCACGAGATCGGGATTCGCGTCGCATTGGGAGCGTCAGGCGGAGATGTCATCCGAATGGTCCTCGGTCAGAGCTTATCGGTGGTTGCGGCGGGCGTGCTTGCCGGACTGGCCGGCTCACTGGCGGTGATGCGTTTGATCGCGAGCATGCTCTTCAACGTCAATACCGGAGATCCCACAACCTTTGTAGTCGTCTGCGCCGGCCTGCTTGGCGTGGGCCTCATCGCGAGCCTGATCCCGGCTCTGCGCGCGACACTCGTGGATCCGGTTCATACGCTTCGCCGCGAATAGAGTCAAAACGAAATCCGTTCATTCGTAACGCAGCGCGGTAATCGGGTTCACGCGGCTGGCACGTCGCGCCGGAATGTAACTCGCGAGCAAGGTGACGCTGACAACCACAAGCACAGCGGCACCGAGCGTGAGCGGATCGACTGGTTTGACCTGGAAAAGCAATGTCCTGAGAAGCCGCGTGAATGCGAGCGATAACGCCAGGCCGCATGCCGCGCCGATCAAAGCCAGACGCAGCCCCTGCAGCAGCACCATCCGAAGAATCGTGCGCTCGCGCGCCCCGACGGCCATCCGGATGCCGAATTCCGACGTCCTTCGCGAAACGGAGTGGGCAATGATGCCGTAGAGTCCGAGACTCACGAAGAGAACGGCCATCAACGCACACGTGGCCGCCATCGTCGTGTAGAAACGAGGTTCGTCGAGCGATTGATGAATACGATCCTCGAGCAATTGAAAATCGGTGAGCGGTACCTCGGCGTCAAGTCTGGCAAGCCGCCGGCGGATCTCGGGAGCAAGGCCGCCCCACGGCACCCGCGACCGTACGGCGATGCTCCCGTAAGGCAAGGCGAATTGCTGAAACGGAATGTAAACCGTCGGAATGGCGTTGGCCTGCAGCCCCCGGTCGTGACTGTCTTTCACGATGCCGACGATTTCACGCACCGGTTTGCTGTGGTCGAATACGGTGCCGATCTTCTTCCCGACCGCATCCTCGTTCGGAAAATAGCGCCGAGCGAGCGCTTCGTTCACGATGATCACGGGCGAACTCCCGGCGTTATCGGCCGCCGTGAGGTCACGGCCGCGGACGATCGGCATTCTCATTGTCGAAAAATACTCGGGGCTCGAAATCATGTGATTCGCGACATGGGGCGTTGGGCTCTCGTGACCGTCATCGAAGGAGAGCCCCATGAACATTCCGGCGCGTGTTTCGGGGGGAAGGAACGTGATCCATCCCGCGGACGTCACGCCTGGAATACTTCTCACTTCTTCCAGCGCCAGCTGATAAAACCGCTTTCGTTGATCCATCTCGCGATCAGTCGGGACGGAGAGCGAAAACCCGAATACGCCTTCGGCATTGAACCCGGGATCGACGCTGTTCAACCGCCACAGACTGTGGGTCAGCAATCCGGCCGCGGCCAGCAGTGCGACACCCAGAGCCATCTGTGTGACGCAAAGGGCCTGCTGCACGCGCGTGAGCGTGCGGCCGGAGGTGGCGCGCGCGCCGGGATTTCGCACGGCTTCCTCGCATTTGATGCTGACGTGAAGCGCGGGGAAGAAGCCGGCCACGAGGGCAGCTCCCGCGCAAATAACGAATGTAAACACAAGCACGCTCGAATCGATGCCGATCCGCTGTGTCACCGGAAGGTGAACGGGTGAGAGCTCGACGAGTACGTCGATCGCAATGGAAGCAATGTAGAGGCCGCCGATGCCACCGCCGATCGCCAGACACAGGCTCTCCGTCAATAGTTGCCGGATCAGAAGCCACGTCGTACTGCCGATCGCTTTGCGAATCGCCATCTCGCGAAGCCGCGCAGCTCCTCGCGAAAAAAGCAAATTCATGAGATTGGTCGAAGCGATGAGCAACAACACGATCGAGATGCCGAGAGTCAGCATCAACGCCGTCCTCGAACTGCGCGCGGTTTCTTCAGCGAGTGGTGTCAGGCGGACGGACCAATCCTTTTTATCCGGTTGCGCCTGGCTGATCGCGGCGGCAATTCTCTGAAGCTCGGACTCCGCCTGCGTCAAACGGAGACCGGGCTTCAGCCTCGCAATGCCGAACCACTGTCGCGAGTCTGCCGGAAAGCCTGGAAAACTGGCCGCCGGCATCAGCAACTCGATGTCCCTGGTGAAATAGGAGGCATCCGCGCGCGGGAATTGAAAATCGCGACGAAGCACACCGCGGACTGTGAACGGACTGCCATCGACCGTGATTTGACGGCCGATCACGGCGTTGTCGCCGTTGAAAGCATCGATCCAGAGCCGGTGTGTGATGATCACGGTCTTGTCGACGCCGTTTGTTCCGGCACGATCGGCGAAGGGTGTTCCCATCGCAAGGTCGTTCCCGATCGTCGGCAGAAACTCGGGATCCATCAGAGCCGTGATCGGGAAAAACGCCTGCTCACCCACTCGCAGGGGCAGTTCGGTGTACGCAAATGCGCCCATGGATTCCAGTGTCGTGCTCTGCTTGCGCCATTCCGCCATGTCGGAAAGAGAGATGACGGACACGTTGCGATTGGATTTGCCGGGTTCGAACACGCTGGTGACTGCAACGAGACGTTCGGGATCCCGATAAGGCAGAGGCCGCAGCAGAACGGCATTCACGACGCTGAACACAGCCGTCGTGGCGCCGATGGCAAGAGCGAGAATGAGCACCGCGTCGACGGTAAATCCCGGATTCTTCAAAAGCGTTCTCAGCGCAAAACGGATTTCTTGAAAGAGGTTGTCCATGATATGTCCCATTACCGTAAATGACGTCATGGAGCCCGTCGCTGCGCTCCGGGTTCTGAACGGCTCGGCTCGCATGCGAAATGTCAGAACCCGGAGCGCAGCGACAGGCTCCGTGACGGTATGTTGACGCTAAGAGTCGCGGAGCACGATCATCGGATCGACGCGACCGGCGATTCTTGCAGGAAGATACGACGCCACAAGAGCGACGATCATCAGAATAACGGCCGTTCCGGCGAAGATGGCGGGGTCCGTCGGCTTCACATCATTCAACAATGTTCGAAGCACACCCGTCAGCAGCCGCGCGCCGGCGGCCCCAGTACCAACTCCAGCCACTGCAAGAATCAAACCGCGTTTCACGACCAGCCTGCTCATGCGGCTTTTATCCGCGCCCAGCGCCAGTCGAATACCGAACTCGCGCCGCTGACGCCGGACGTTGTAAGCCATCACTCCGTAAACTCCGACTGTGGCCAGTAATCCGGCAAGCGCGGCAAACAGCGCCGTCAGGGCGGAAATGAGGCGTGGCTGTCCGACGGAGGCGGCAACGACCTGGTCCATCGTCTGAATCGACATGATCGGCAGCTTCGGATCGATGGACGCGATGACCTGCCGCACTGTCGGCATGATCGTTGTCGGCTCTGCGCTTCGCGTGTGAATGACGACGGTCATGGGAATGTACTGATCGCGATCGTTGACCTTCAGCGTGAACGGCGACTCTTCAATCGTTCGGAAGAATTCGTACGGCGCAGTCTGGGCGAGTCCGAACGAGCGGATGTCACCGACGACGCCGACCACTTCGAACCATTGGGTAACGTCTTTACCCTGGCCGAATCGCTTGCCGATCGGGTCTTTCCCGGGCCAGAACTTGTTAGCCATTCGCTGATTGATGAGGACGGCCAACGATCCCTTGCCGTCGCGTTCGTCGAGCATGCGTCCGCGAAGGACGGGAATGCCCATCGTTTTCAAGTAATCGCCAAACATCCACCGGTTTTCAACGAGCGGCGCTTCATTGGGCCCCCACGGCATTTCGCCTTCGATCTGGTATTCGCCGTTCCATCCGAAGTTGTACATCGGCAGATGACTCGTCACGCCGGCGCTTTCGACGGTGTCCATCCGGATCAGACGTTGATAGAGCCGGCGAAAAAAGTCGGTACCTCTATCGGCGGTTTCGTACTGCTGGCCTGTTGGCGCGATATCGAATGCGACGATGCGATCCGTGCGGATGCCGGCGTCGCGCTTCATCAGGAAGGTCAGGTTCTTCACCAGCAAACCCGCGCCGACAAGGAGAGTAAACGCGACGGCAATTTCGGCGACGACCAGCCCGTTGCCAAAACGGCGGCCGGCTCCCGTACCCGTGCGCGTGTCGCCTTCACGCACGAGCGGAGCCAATTCTCGAGTCCTCAACACCACGAGGGGCCAGACTCCGCAAAAGATGCCGACGCCGACCGACAGCAATGCGCTGAAAGCCAGCACGCTGGCATCGATCGTCACGAAAGTGGAACGCGGAAGTTGATTCCCGGCGAGCTTCACGAACGTGTCGATGATCCACTGAGCCAGGAGGATTCCCAGTCCGCCGCCGATCAGCGAAAGCATCAGGCTCTCCGCCGTCAGTTGCCGCGCCAGATCTCGTCCGCCGGCACCGAGCGCAAGACGAATCGCCAGCTCGCGCCGCCGCGCCATGCCGGAAGCCAAAAGCAAATTGGCGACGTTCGCGCATGCAATCAACAAAACCAGAAAGACGGCTCCCATCAACACGCGAAGTGGAGGACGAACACCGCCGACCACAGCCTCATGCAGGGAACGGACGTCGATGCCGTGGTTGTAGTTGTACTCCCGCGCCAACACCTGACCGAGGTCGCGCATTTCCTTGATCGCGCGTTCGAGCGGAACCTCCGGTTTGAGCCGCGCATACGTCGCGAGAAAGTGATTGCCGCGCGTCGCCGGATCCAGTTTCCGCTGAAGCGGTATGAAGAATTCCGCACGACGATGAGTGAAAGTCTTCGGCATGACGCCGATGATTTCGTAGGGTTGGCCGTCGAATAAGATTGTCTGACCGAGAACGGAAGGATCGGCACCCAATCGCGTGTTCCACAGCTCGTAGGCCAGGACAACGAGCTTCGGCCCGTTGGGCTGATCCTCTTCGTCCGTGTACCGCCGGCCGATCATGGGCTCCACGCCGAAGACGTCGAACAGCGACGCCGTTGTCGATACTCCTGAAAGCCGAGCGGGCTCGCCGCGGCCTGTGATCACGAAGGAAGCCGGCGTCGATCCTCCCATCGCGGAAAACACATGGTTTCGGGTTTTCCAATCGTAATACTTCGGGAACGAGGCGGGACACGTCGAGCATGCCGGCTGCGTGCCGTACACCGCCACCAGCTGCTCCGGATGCGGATAAGGCAATGGCTGCAGCAGAACTCCATTGAATATGCTGAACACCGCCGTCGTGATCCCGATACCCAGCGCAAATGCCACGATTGCGAGAACGGATACGAAACGCGACCGGACCACAGTCCGAACGGCAGACTTGATCTCCAGAATCATCGGAGCGGCCTCCCTCTGAGGAAAAGGTTGTCGGCTATATAGAACCGGTGGCTATGAATAAGGTGACATCGTCGAATGACAAATTACGACGCGCACCCCAGCCCCTGAAAACGTGGATCGATGACGGTCTTGCCGGAATCTTAGAAATCGAAATGGACCTGGGCGAGCATGCCCGGACGGACACGGCCGGTGGGGTTGGGGATTTCGATTTTGACTTTGAAGGTGCGGCTTGCGGCGTCGATTTTCGGATTCACGTAAATGACTTTTCCATCGACGCGGCCGATACGTAATGACTCACTTTCGACATCGACTTTGATTTTTTCATCCTTGTGAATCCTGTCGACGTAACTGCTGGGGAGGAGCACTTCGGCGTACAGCGGTTCGAGAGCGACCAGTTCCAGAACCTGCGTTTCCAGCGGCCGTAACGTGTCTCCACGATAGATGAAAATCTGAGTGACCGTTCCGGCGAACGGCGCAACCAATCGCGTATCGTTGAGTTCCTGCTCGCGGAATCGGACTTCCTCTTTGGCTTCGGCGATCGTTGCGGACTGCACTTGAAGATTTGCGCGAAGGCGGCGGACCTGGTCTTCTTTCTCTTCGAGTTCTTTTCGCGGCAGCGCGTTGCCGGCGATCTGCGTTCGGTTCAACTCCTTTTCGGCGGCGTCCAGTAAAACCTGCGTCTCCTGCTGCGACGCTTCCGCTTTGGCAACGCCGGCCTGAGCCACCTGCAGGTTGATTTTCTGCCGCGTATTTCGTAACTCGACCAGCAGCTGTCCCTGGGTGACCGCGTCACCTTCGTGCACGGCGATGCGTTCGACGATGCCCGAGTATTCGCTTCGTATGATCACTTCTTCTTCGGCGCGGATGACTCCCGTGACGTTCGATTGAGCGCATAACGGAAGGCTCAACCACAGAAACAGCAATGCGGAAAAAACGAGGCCTCGGCTATCGCGGGTTGATTGCGTCAAAAACATATCGCGGAGGTGTTGTCAATTCGACGTTGTATCTTGCCAGGTTCGACGCTTCGGCGAGCCTTAATTTGCTTTGGCCGACGTTGTAATCCATGACCGCCTTTCGTTCGTTGCTCCTCGCCCTGTTGAGATCCGCCAGAACACGCAGTACATCATAACTTGAAGCCAGGCCGGCCTCTAATCTCTTCCGGGTTCCGTCGAGCTGATCCTCGAGAAACTTGATCGTTTCGCGTGCCGCGTCGATGCGTTTTCGCGATGTCTGAATTTCGCGAAAGGCGTCGCGAATCTCCATCGCAATCTGATCGCGGACCGCGTGAAGCCTCGTGCCGGATTCCAGCACCTGAAGGCTTGCCTGGGATTTGCGTGCGTCGGCCGTCCGGTTTCCGATGGGAATCTGCAGTTTCATTTCAACGGTCCAATTGTCGAAGGGATGACGCGAAAAGATTCTCGAGAACGGATCGTCCACTTGCGTCAAACCGGCGAACACGGATCCGGAAATGGTGTTGCCTACCGGTTCGCAGATGACCGAGTTGGGGTCGATACACGTGGTGCTGGGTCTGCCGGAGATCCCCGACTGTCCGTACTGACCCGTCAGGTCGAGCCGCGGCTTGGTCTGGTTCTCGGCGTATTTCAGTTCGATTTCACGCTGCTCGACTTCCTTTTGCAGTCCCAGAAGTTCCGGCCGTTGGCGCAATGCGTTGTCGATGATGGCTGCTTCATCAAAGTCGACGGGGGCTTCGAGCGGAGCGTCTTTGGGTGTGACATCCACTTGAGCAAGATCGATCCACAACAGAATCTTGAGGCGATCTTCAAATCGCTTCATCTCACTCTCGGACGTGATGACGTCTTCCTCACGGCCGGCCACTCCCGATTGCGCTTCGAGAACGCTGACCGGCGCGACAATTCCTGCGCGCAGCAGCCCCTCGCTCTGCGTCAGCAGCCCCTGAGCGACGTCGAGGCTGCTCTTCTTGATCTCCAGGTTCTCGCGAAGGAAAACAAGATTCCAGTAGCTCTCTTCGACGGACTGGATCAGTTGGGAGATGCGTTGGAACAAATTGTTCTCCGCGATCTCGGTTCCTTTCTGGGCCACCTGAATACGCGTGTTGTTCACGCTCCGGCCGAAATCGCGAAGGAGCGGCTGCATGAACGAGAAAGTAAGGTTCGCGCTGTACTGAGGGCTGAGTGTCTGGGTATTGGATGTCGATACAAGCCGCTTATAGTCGAGTCCGGCGGTAAACCGCCCTCCGCTGAACGAGTGAGCCTCGATGCTGACGCTCGGCGATTGCTCGGAATCGAAATAGAAGCCGGTCGGATAGAAACGGCTCGCGACCAGGTTGTCGCGTCGCGCGGCGGTGCCTTTGACGTTGATCAAGGTATCGAACCCCCCCTGCTCTTCAACGATCTTTCCGCGCGACTGCTCGATATGGATCTTTTCAACCTTGAGCGAAGGATTCCGCTCGAGAGCCAGCGTCACGGCGTCGCTCAGCGTCAGCGTCAACGGACCGCTGATCGGTCTCTGATTGAGATCGACGTGTGCCGGGACAACCTGTGCCTGAACCTCGGACGTCACATTCAAAAAACCAGCCAGCATCGCGATGCAACATATCCTTTTGATCATGAAAAATTTCCTCAGCAAGGTATGAGTCTGTAAACGAATCGGAACCGCCGACGTGTTTCGCTGAATTGCAGGTTCACTCGGCCTTACCCGAAAAGGCGAGTGTCGAGTCGAGTTGTTCGTCCATTTCCAGAAGGTCGTGACGCATCTGAAAATGCAAACGCTCCGCCGAACGCTGCGCCATCTGCACGACTTTCGCTCGAGCCCGTGCCGACGCATTGCGGTTGGAGAAACCCGGTCCCAGTTTGCGAATGAACTTGTGGATGTAGACCTGGGCGAGTTCATCTTCGAGCGAGACCATGGCTTCGCAGCTTCCGGGATCCCCCTGGCGGCCGCAGCGGCCGAAAAGTTGACGATCGATTCTTCTCGCTTCGTGCAGTTCGGTGGCGATGACGTGGAGTCCGCCGAGCTCCGCCACACCGGGTGCCAGTTTGATATCGGTGCCGCGGCCCGCCATGTTCGTTGCAACCGTGATGAATCCCTTGCCGCCGGCCTCCGCAACGATCTGCGCTTCCTCGGAATCCTGTCTGGCATTCAGCAGCTGGTGGCGCAATCCGCGCTTCTTCAGCAGTCCGCTCAGGAGTTCCGACGCGCCAACCGAGCGCGTTCCCACGAGCACGGGACGGCCGGTCTTGTGAATCTCCTCGATGCGGTCGACAACAGCGCGCCATTTTTCGTCCAGGGTTTCGTAAATGCGATCCGGCCGGCGCTGCCGCTGCACTGGACGATTCGTGGGAATACATGCGGTAGCGAGGTGATAAACCGACCAGATCTCGCCCGTGACCTCGCGGGCGGTGCCGGTCATTCCCGAAAGCCAGAGGTAACGCCGGAAGAAGCGCTGGTAACTGATTCGCGCCAGATTGTCGATACGCTCGGTCATGTCGCAGTCTTCCTTTGCCTCGATCATCTGGTGCAGACCGTGCTCCCACGAGCGGTCCGCCATCACGCGGCCCGTGTATTCGTCGATGATTTGAACCTTTCCATCGCGAATCAGGTATTGCTTGTCGAGGAAGAAGAGATGTTGAGCGGACAATGCCTGGCGCACCAGCTGTTCGCGCCAGTGTCGGCGAACCCACACGCCGCCGAGTTGTTCCGTAAGCTCTGAAATCCGGTCCAAACCTTCCGGCAGAAGACGAATCGCGCGATCGCGCTCTTCAATGACGAAATCCTGATCCTTCTCCATTTGCGAGGCGATCGAGAGCGCCGTTTGATACATCTCGCGTTCCGACTCGCCGGCGTTGGCTGGGCCGGAGATGATGAGCGGCGTTCGCGCTTCGTCAACGAGCACGCTGTCCGCTTCGTCGACGATGCCGAAAAACAGCCCGCGCAACAGCAGTTGATCCAGACGCGGCCGGCTCTGGTAGAGCCGTTCGACCTGAAGCTGAATGCGTCCCGCTTCGCGGCCCAGCACGATGCGATCTTTCAAGTAATCGAAAGCGACCTCTTTATTGGTGCAGTACGTCACGTTGCAACGGTAGGCATGCCGGCGCTGGTCCGGGTCGAGCCCATGAACGATCGTGCCGACACTCAGACCGAGCCCGTTGTAAATCGGCGACATCCACTCGGCGTCGCGGCTGGCGAGGTAATCGTTAACGGTGATCACATGAACCGGAATGCCGGCAAGCGCGGCTGCGGAAGCGGCGAGAGTGGCTGTGAGAGTCTTGCCTTCGCCGGTTTCCATTTCAGCGATCAATCCGCTGAGGAGAACGCGTCCACCGATCAATTGCACGTCATAGTGACGTTGCCCGAGCGTGCGAGTGGCAACCTCGCGGGTGAGGGCGAAGCTTTTCGCTACAAGCGTTTCGTGAAACCCATGGCGCCGCAGGTTCAGACCAATCTCGGCGGCTCCTTCCTTGATCTGCTGCTCGTCGAGCGTCGCCGCCCATTTCCCGAATGTTGCGACCGCGCGGACGAATCCGCGGCTGCGGACCCGCCGAGCCTGGTTCCACCGGAGAAGCGGTCCAACAATGCGCCGCCCGGCTTTGTCGAGCCAGCCTTCGCGAGGAATGATCCATTCCGGATAGGCGCCCTGAGACGATTTGATTCTGGTTGCGATATCAGACATTGAATCGGGATAAGAAAACCTGGCGGATCTGGAAATACCACTGCACCGCCAGCGGGGCGTAGCCGTGATCGAAACGAACGTAGCCGCGGCTGCCTGCGTTGACGAATTGAGAGTTGGAGGGAATCTCGAGGTCGATCTGAAAGACCTTCTGAACGGCCGTCAGTCCCTGCTTGTCTGTCGGGTCGATTGCGATCCCGCCGCCGCCGACCGTTCCCAATGCTTTGGCGGGCAACTGTTCGCTTGCACCCGGAATGATGCGCTTGATGACGGCATGAATGGGCTCCGAAAGCCGCTCCGACAACCGCACGTCGGCGCCGTAGGTATGCGATCGCACCATGTCGATGATGGACTGCGACACCACCGTGCGGACGGTGATTTTCTGCAACTCGAGAACATAGCCGAGCAACTCGCCTTTACGGACGTACCTGCCGGGCATGTCTTCAGGCGAGGGCACGACGAATGATCCGTGCGTCGTGCTGCGCACCGTCAACGCCTCAATTTCTTCGCGAATCCGGTTGAGCCGGTTCCGATCCTGCTGAAGATCGTCCTGCGTCATCTGCGCCTTGACCGGATCCGTCGACAAGAATTTGATGTACCGTGCCTGTAGTTCCCGTTCACGGGAAGCCAGAACTTCACCCTGAGATCTCAGTAATGGATTCGAAAGAGTGATGAGCGCGGCATTCTTTTCGACGCGGCTGCCGGGGGGGACCGCCACTTTCTCGATGAACCCATCGGCGCCGGCCCGCACGAGGGACTCTTCAGGAATCCAGATCACGCCTTCGGCGCCGGTTCGATAGGGCATCGGCACAAAACCGATAAAGCCACCGATCAGAATCACGAGAATCGCCGTCACCGTGATCGCGCGAACTCGCACCGGACGAATCCGCGGGCTTGTGAACAGGAAATGCGCACCTTTCAATATGGGAAACACCAGCCACGCTCCAGCTGCGGCAATCGCGAGCACCATCCCGAGCGTAAACAGCTTCGTTGCGACAAACAACAGAATCGCAACCACCACAAACATGCGATACACGAAAGAAAGAATGCCGAAGGATATCAGCCACGCGCGCTCCGAGGCGTCACTTTCAGAGGTCTCTGCGCGAAAGTTACCGAACAAATACCGTTCACATAAATACAAAAGATAAAGGTTGGCGCGGCTTCGAAGATTGGGAATCTCGAGAAGGTCGCCGAGAATGTAGTAGCCGTCATATCGCAGAAGCGGGTTTCCATTGAAGAGCAGTGTCGAAATCCCCGCGATGAAGATCGCATTGTAGGCCAATGTCCGCACCGGACCGGGCTGTGCGTTCAGCCAGACGAATAAAGCAAATGCGGCAATGAGCAGCTCGACAATCATGCCGGCCGCCCCAACGACGACGCGGCGCCATCTCTCGCGAAACGCCGACGCCGAAGATGCATCGACATATGGAACCGGCGCGAAGACCAGGAGCATCACTCCCATTTCGTGAACTTCGCCGCCGAAAACACGTGTCGCGAACGCGTGACCGAACTCGTGAAACGCTTTGATGACGGGAAACAGGAGCCACAGAAGCACAACGTTCTCCGGCACGAACACGCGATCCAGGACGTCTCGGGTCAGGTCCGTCCAATGCGAAGCGAAGACGATGACCGCAGGCACGATCACCGCCAGCCACGCGATCGCTCCAAACCAGCCGAAGAGGGGTCTCACCACCGGCAGCGCAAAACGAAGGAAACGGTCGGGATCCAATAACGGAAAGCGCCACGAGAAAAAGCTGAACAGCCGGACGTTCCGCTCACGTTTAACCTGTTTTTCGTAGCGTTCGAGGATTTCGGCAGCGTCGGGCGTGACGTCGCATTGAAGCACGTCGGTCTGGTAGAGGCGGCTCAGGAGATGGATCATTTCGTCCTGCGTCGGCGCATCGTCGCCCAGGCGCGTGCACGCCGCTTCCCAGATGTCCTCCACCGTTCGACGGCCGTCCATGAGTCCGATGATCGAATAAGCGGCGGGAGAGAAGCGCAGGAATCGCTCCATGCTGAGATCCTGCAGGACGAACCACGTTTCGCCGCGATACTGGTGCCGGTGGATTTGCGCGTGACTGCGAAGTCGAGGCTTCAACGGGCCGACCCGATACCAGGATGCGCTAAAGATCGATTTCGACATGACTAACCAGCGGCGGTTTCAGCTACGGGAGCCAATTCCAGATTTTCAGACGCAGCCAATCGATGACCTCGTGCGTCCAGATCCAGATCAGTCGTCGACGATCGATCTCGATTTTGCCGACGCCTTCCATTCCG
>JACXTT010006647.1_pt1 | contig 16464 bp, 19 predicted proteins | sample 9270951 | NCBI WGS metagenome assembly JACXTT01 (sample SAMN15532306, study PRJNA645909) | rock metagenome | isolation source: weathered quartz diorite | place: Puerto Rico | collected 2017-06-21 | reverse complement strand
GCCGGAGGCCGCGCAGGAGGGCCATGTGGTTAAGGCGCCGATGGTCGGTACCTTCTATCGCTCGCCATCGCCGGATGCGAAGCCTTTCGTCGAGGTGGGGCAGCCGGTGAAGGAGGGCGACACGATCTGCATCATCGAGGCGATGAAGCTCATGAACGAGATCGAGGCCGATGCCTCCGGCACCGTGAAGGCGATCCTCGTCGAGAATGGCCAGCCGGTCGAATACGGCCAGCCGCTCTTCATCCTAGCCTAGTGTTCGAAAAGATCTTGATCGCCAACCGGGGCGAGATCGCGCTTCGCATACAGCGCGCCTGCCGCGAAATGGGGATCCGCACGGTGGTGGTGCATTCGGAGGCCGATACCGAGGCAAAGTACGTAAAGCTGGCCGACGAGTCGGTGTGCATCGGGCCGCCGCCGGCGGCGTCAAGCTACTTGAACATCCCGGCGATCATCAGCGCCGCGGAAGTCACCGACGCCGAGGCCATCCACCCGGGATATGGCTTCCTGGCGGAGAACGCCGACTTCGCGGAGAAGGTAGAGCGGTCGGGCTTCGTCTTTATCGGCCCGCGGCCTGAGAACATCCGGCTGATGGGCGACAAGGTGAGCGCCAAGCAGGCGATGGTGAAAGCAGGTGTGCCGACGGTGCCGGGCTCGGAGGGTGCTTTGCCCGAGGACCAAAAGGAGGTCGTGCGCCTCGCGCGCAAGGTCGGCTACCCGGTGATCATCAAGGCCGCTGGCGGCGGCGGGGGTCGCGGCATGCGGGTCGTGCACACCGAGGCCGCGCTGCTTAACGCGGTGAACATGACGCGCAGCGAGGCCCAGGCGGCCTTCGCCAATCCGGTCATCTACCTGGAGAAGTATCTCGAGCGCCCGCGCCACATCGAGATCCAGGTGCTCGCCGACGCGCACAAGAACGCCATCCATCTGGGCGAGCGTGACTGTTCGTTGCAGCGCCGCCATCAAAAAGTGATGGAAGAGGCGCCGGCGCCGGAGCTGCCGGCCAAGCTGCGCGATCGCATCGGCGAGCGCTGCGTCGATGCCTGCCGCAGGATCGGCTACCGCGGCGCCGGGACATTCGAGTTCCTGTTCGAGGACGGCGAGTTCTACTTCATCGAGATGAACACGCGCATCCAGGTGGAGCATCCGGTGACCGAGATGATCAGCGGCGTCGACCTCGTACAGGAGCAGATCCGCGTCGCGGCGGGCGAAAAGCTCCGCTTTCGCCAGAAGGACATCGTGCTGCGCGGCCATGCCATCGAGTGCCGGATCAACGCCGAGGACCCGTACCGCTTCACGCCTTCGCCGGGGAAAATCACTTCATATCATCCGCCCGGCGGGCCCGGAATCCGCGTCGATTCGCACGTGTACCAGGGCTACAGCGTGCCGCCGTATTACGACTCGATGGTCGGCAAGGTGATCGCCTACGGCACCAGCCGCGAGCAGGCGATCGCGCGCATGCGCATTGCGCTTACGGAAATGGTCGTCGAGGGCATCCAGACGAATATCGCGCTGCATCGCGAGCTCTTGAGCGATATCCGCGTGCTGCGCGGCGGAGTGTCGATCCACTATCTCGAGCAAAAGCTCGCGCAGGAGCAGACCAAGAAGAAGTGATGCCGTTGCTCGCGCTGCGGCTCCAGGTCCCACAGGAGGCAGCCGACGCGTTGGGTGACGCGCTGCTCGACCAAGGCGCGCAATCCGTGAGCATCGAAGCGCTTGACGACCCCGAGACGGTGCTGAGCGCAATCTTCAGCGGCAGCGCGGACCCCGCGCGGGCGCTTGAAAGGGCGCTCGCGCAGTGCGGCGCGCGCACCGCTGGCCAATGCACGGTGCGGGCCATCGAAGACGAGGATTGGGTGCGCCGCAGCCAGGCGCATTTCGCGCCAGCGCGGATTGGGCGGCTGTGGATCGGTGCGAGCTGGTACGTCGCGCCCGCCGATTGCGCCTGTGTGCGCCTCGATCCAGGGCTTGCCTTCGGCACAGGAAGCCATGCCAGCACCCGGCTGGTGCTCGCCTATCTGGATCGCGCAGTGCGTGGCGGGGAAGCAGTTCTGGATTACGGCTGCGGTTCCGGAATTCTTGCGATTGCCGCCGCAAAACTCGGCGCCGCACGTATCGATGCGGTGGACAATGATCCGATCGCGCTCGATGTCGCGCGCGCCAACGCGCGCGCCAACGCCATCGAGTTGCGTGTTTTTGCACCCGAGGCACTGCCGCCAGACCGCTATGATCTCGTCGTGGCGAACATTCTTGCGCGGCCGCTGATCGAGCTCGCGCCGCGCCTGGCAGGACATGCGCGGCGCGGCGCGGCGCTCGCGCTCAGCGGCCTGCTCGTGTCCCAAGCCGAGGAGGTGCTGCGCGCCTATGCCACGCTGTTCGACATGAGCATCACGGCGCGCGAAGGGGACTGGGTCTTGCTGTCGGGGGTGCGGCGATGAGCCTCGTGACGCGCTGCCCGATCTGCGGCACCGCCTTCCGCGTGCAGAGCTCGCAGCTTGCGGCGCATGCCGGAGCGGTACGCTGCGGCAAGTGCGGCGGCGTGTTCAACGGCGTGGCGGCGCTGGTGGAGGAGGGCGACGATCGGATTGCGCTCGAGCCGTCGCCGCAGCTCGGGCTCTTTGACCCTGGCCGACAGGCGCTGTTTTCCGCGCCGCTCGCGGGCGCGCAGGACCTGCCCGACTTCCTGGCGCCGGAGCAGCGCTCGCGCCGCGCGACGTGGCTATGGGCCGTCGCGGTACTGCTCAGCGTGCTGGTATTGGTGGCGCAGTTCGGCTACCGGTTCCGCGCCGAGTTGGCCGCGTCATACCCCGTGGCGCGCGAGGCGCTGGTCGCGCTCTGCCGGCCGTTGGGCTGCGACGTACCGCTGCCGCGCCATCCGGAGCTGATGAGCATCGATGCCTCGGAGCTACAGGCCGACACGCGCCGCGATGGCCTCATCATCCTGACTGCGTCGATCCGCAACCGCGCGCGCTTTGCGCAGGACTATCCGGCGCTCGAGCTCACGCTGACCGACGAGAACGACCGCCCGATCCTGCGGCGCGTGCTCGCGCCGCGCGATTACCTCGAGGCCCCGCGCAGCGCCGAGCTCATGCGCCAGGGGATCTCCGGGGGCAGCGAAGCCGCGCTGCGTGTCTATCTCGATACGAGCCGCACGCGCGCCATCGGTTATCGGTTGTACCTTTTCTATCCGCTATGAGCACGCTCGTCACCGGCTCGATCGCCTACGACACCATCATGGTGTTCCCGGATCGCTTCCGCAACCATCTGCTCGCCGATCAGCTGCACATCCTCAACGTGTGCTTTCTCACGCCGCAGATGCGCCGCGAGTTCGGCGGCACGGCGGGCAACATTGCGTACAACCTGAAGCTGCTGGGCGAAGCCCCGCTGGTGATGGCTACCGTCGGCGAGGACAGCGCTCCGTATCTGGAGCGGCTGCGGCGCCTGGGTATCCGCACCACGCTGTTGAAGCAGATTCCCGGACAGTTCACCGCGCAGGCTTTCATCACCACGGATCTCGACGACAACCAGATCACCGCCTTCCATCCGGGTGCGATGAATTTCGCGCACGAAAATCACGTCACCGGCGAGCTCGGCGCGCGCCTCGCGATCATCGCGCCCGACGGCAAGGACGGTATGTTGCAGCACGCGCGCGAGTGCGCCGAGCACGCCATCGACGTGATGTTCGACCCGGGACAGGGGCTGCCGATGTTCTCGGGGCAAGAGCTCGATGGCTTCCTGCGGCTTGCGCGCTTCGTAGCTGTCAACGACTACGAGGGCAAGCTTCTCGAGGAGCGGACCGGCCGCAAGCTCGAGGAAATTGCGCGAGGCGTGCAGGCGCTCATTTATACGCAGGGCGCTAAAGGCTCCGTGATCATCGCCGCCGGTAAACGCCACGATATTCCGTGCGTTGAAGCGCAAGCGGTGGTGGATCCCACGGGCTGCGGCGATGCTTACCGTGCGGGCTTGCTCTATGGCATTGCTCACGGCTGGGACTGGCCTAGCGCAGGTAAACTAGCGTCATTGATGGGAGCGATCAAAGTCGCCCGGCGCGGTGCGCAGAACCATGCGCCTGCGCGCGACGAGATCGAGGCGCGGTTCCGCCGTGCCTTTGGCTACTCCCCGTGGAAGGGATAACGATGAAGACGAGCATCCTTACAGTCGCGCTCGCAGCGGCGCTTGCCGGCTGCATAACGCACGAATCAGCGAATGTCTACAGCAAGCACGAGGCGGGCCGCGAGCAAACGGTGCGCATGGCCACCGTCGACTCCGTACGCAAGGTGACACTGGAAGGCAGCCAGTCGGGCGTCGGCGCCGCCGCAGGCGGCGCGGTCGGTGGCATCAGCGGCAGCCAGGTCGGGCACGGTGCGGGCTCGAGCGTCGCGGCGGTGCTCGGCACCGTGGCCGGTGGCGTCGCGGGCAACGCGCTCGAGAGCAAGGCGACGAGCCACGACGCACTCGAGATCACCGTCCGCCTAGACAGCGGCGAGATGCGCGCGATCGTGCAGGAAGCCGATCAGCAGTTCACCCCGGGCCAGCGCGTGCGGCTGCTGAGCTCCGGCGGCGTAACGCGCGTCACGCCTAACTGAACTCGCGGCGGATCGCCGCTGCGTATTCGCCGAGCGTCTCGCGCGGCGGGTTCTTCGCCGGCCAGTTGAGCATCATGCCGTCGCCTTCATGCCGCGGCAGCAGGTGCATGTGGTAGTGGAACACCGTCTGCCACGCCGCCTTGCCGTTCGCCTGATAGACCGATAGCCCCTGCGGCCGAAAGGCCGCGCGGATGGCGCGCGCTACCCGCGCCGCCGTGCGCAGCAGGGCGCCTGCCTGAGCATCGTCGAGCTCGTAGAGGTTCTCCACGTGGGCCTTGGCCGCGACCAGCACGTGGCCCGGATTGACCTGACCCGCGTCCATGAACGCGATCGTGCGCTCGTCCTCGTAGACCACGGCAGCCGGAATTTCTTTCGCCACGATCCGGCAGAACACGCAATTGCTCATGAGTCTCCTCCGCTGGAGCGACGCTGGCAGGCGACTTGGTGGATGCTGCGGTCCTCAAGCCGCAGCGCAGTCAGACTGCCGCCCCACACGCAGCCACTATCGAGCGCCGCGAGCCGTGATGTCAACTTCAGGCCGAGCGCCGACCAGTGGCCGCAGATGACCGGCGGCTCGTCGCGCGGCCGCAGCGCAAACCATGGGCGATAGCCGCGCGGCGGCTGGGTGCCTTTCGCGCGAAAGTCCATCTTGCCTTCGCGTGTGCAGAAGCGCAGGCGGGTCATCGCGTTGACGATGACGCGCAGCCGGTCCCAGCCCACAAGCGCGTCGCTCCATTGAGCGGGCTTGCTGCCGTACATATTGGCAAGGAACTGGCGGTAATCAGGCACTGCGAGCGCATGCTCGACCTCGCGCGCGAGCTGCATAGCTCGCGCGATGCTCCATTGCGGCAGCAGGCCCGCGTGGACCATGGCGTAGCCGTCAGCGGCATGCATCAACGGGCGCCGGCGCAGCCAGTCGACAAGGTCGCGTCGGTCGGGCGCCGTAAGCACGTCTTGGAAAGTGTCGTCCGCTCGCGGACGCTCGAAACCTTCGTGCTGGGTCACCAGATGCAGATCGTGGTTACCGAGCACTACCACCGCGCGAGCGCCGAACTCGCGCACGAAGCGCAGGACTTCCAGCGACTTGGGCCCGCGGTTGACGAGGTCACCGACGAACCACAGGCGGTCGCGCTCGCCGAAGTTCAGCTGTCCAAGGAGCTCCTGCAGCTCATCGAAACAGCCCTGGACATCGCCGATCGCATAGGTCGCCATCGCCCCTAGAAGCTAGCATCGAGCCGCCGGTACTGTATCGCCTCGGCGACGTGCTCCGCGCCGACCGTGGTCGCGCCGGCCAGATCGGCGATTGAACGGGCGGCGCGCAGTACGCGGTGATAGGCGCGCGGCGAGAGCAGCAACCGCGCTAGCGCATGGCGCAGCAATTCGCCGCCCTCGCGGCCGGTCGCGCAATGCCGGTCGATGTCGCGCGTGCCGAGCAGCGCGTTGGGCTTGCCCTGCCGGGCAAGCTGCGCTTCGCGGGCGCGCGCCACGCGGGCCGCGATATGCGCGGACGACTCGCTCGGCCCCGGGGCGATGAGCTCGGCTTCGCGCGGCGCGGGAACCTCCAGCTTGATATCGATGCGGTCGGCGAGCGGGCCCGAGACCCGGCCGCGATAGCGCGCGATGCGCTCGGGCGTGCAGCGGCAGCGGCCGCTGCGATCGCCGCAATGGCCGCAAGGGCACGGGTTCATTGCCGCGATAAGCTGAAAGCGGGCAGGGAATTGCACTTGTCGCGCGGCACGCGAGATCGCCACTCGGCCCGTCTCGATCGGCTCGCGCAGCGCCTCGAGCACATCGCGGTCGAACTCCGGCAGCTCGTCGAGAAACAGCACGCCGTGATGCGCAAGCGATATTTCGCCTGGTCGCGGCAGATTGCCGCCGCCCACCATGGCGGCCGCCGAGGCGCTGTGATGCGGCGCGCGGAATGGGCGCTCTCCCCAGCGCGCGGCTTCGAAGCCGTTCGACGAGACCGAATGGACCGCCGCGACCTCGAGCGATTCGCCTTCCGCAAGCGGCGGCAGGATGCCGGGGAAGCGCGCGGCGAGCATCGACTTGCCGGTGCCCGGCGGCCCGATCATCAGCACGCTGTGACCTCCGGCAGCCGCCACTTCGAGCGCACGCTTGGCATGCTGCTGGCCTTTGACATCGCTGAAGTCGGGATACGCCGGCCGCACGACCAGCGTCGCCGAACAGTACTGCGCAAGGCGCGCCTCGTCGGCGAGATGACCCACAACTTCGAGCAGCGACTTCGCCGGCAGAATGCGCGCACCCTGCGCGAGCGCAGCCTGCGGCGCGTTGCCTTCCGGGAGTACAAACGCACGACCTGCCGCGCGGGCTGACAGCGCCATGGCAAGTGCGCCGCGCACCGGCCGCAATTCGCCGGTGAGCGAGAGCTCGCCCGCGAACTCCTGTCCATGCAGCGACTCCGGCGCAAGCTGGCCGTTCGCCGCCAGGATGCCGAGCGCGATCGGCAGATCGAAGCGGCTCGAGTCCTTCGGCAATTCGGCGGGCGCGAGATTCACCGTAATGCGGCGCGCCGGGAACTCGAAGTGCGTGTGATTGAGCGCCGCCCGCACCCGGTCGCGCGCTTCGCGCACTTCGGCGTCCGGCAAGCCGACAATGTGGAACGACGGCAGCCCCGGCCCGAGGTGCACTTCGACAGTGACCTCGGGCGCGTCCACCCCGGCGAGCGCGCGGCTCGCTACCGTTGCGACTGTCATGGCCCGCCCGTTTCCCAAGGTGAGCAACGTATTGGACGGCTTGCCGTTTACCGCACGGCCTTGCCGCCGGAGCGGCGCTCCAACTCCGCGAGGCGTGCCTCGAGCGCCGCGACACGCGCAAGTGCAGCCTCGAGCAGCTTTTTCTGCACCTCGAAGTCCTCGCGCATGACGAGGTCCATCCGGTCGAACCAGCTCGCGAGCAGCGCGCGCAGGTTTTTCTCGATGTCCTGCGCCGGGGAATTGCGCAGCGCTTCGTTGATGCGCTCGCTCAAGTCGTCAAAGAACCGTCTTTCGGTCATCGCGCCAACCTTAGCACCCGTACGCGCACCATCGCCGGGCAGCAGCGCGCACGCCTGCACCGGCGCGGAGCGTCATCGTTTTCGCAGTGCAGGAACATGTTGATTAAGCGACAAGAAACGTCGTGGCATAGGAGATGCTAACCCTCTGGGGGCATTTCCTATCCACCTTCAGGGAGAGCATCAAATGCGCAAGTTCATCCTTCCACTGGCGCTCGCCGCCTCGGCATCAGCCTCGGGCATTGCCAGCGCTCAGCAAGCCGCGCCGGCGCCTTCGCCAGTGGCCGGAAACATGACCCTCGTATCGGAATACAGGTTCCGTGGCATCGACCAGACCTACGGTAAACCGGCGATTCAAGGCGGGTTCGATTACAGCCATGCGAGCGGCGTCTACCTCGGCAACTGGGATTCGAACGTCAGCCAGGGCGCCGGCTATCCGGGCGGCAATCTCGAGATGGACTTCTACGGCGGCTGGAAGAAAGCGTTCGGTGATCTCGGTCTCGATATCGGCGCCATCTACTACTACTACCCGGGTAGTGACGCGGGACTCCTTGGTGCTGCGAACCCACACAGCCCCACCACCACCAATTCTGGCACCGTGCACAACTTCGAGGGCTACGTTGGGGGCAGTTGGAAATGGTTTTCGTTGAAGTGGTTCCATGCCTTCAGCGATTACTTCCAGACTCCGGATACGAAGGGCAGTAACTACTTCGACCTCTCGGGCACGTACGACATCGGCAGTGGTTGGGGCGCAAATGCTCATGTGGGGCGGCTGAAAGTCCATAACTACTCAGAGTTGGACTACACCGACTACAAGCTAGGTGTAACCAAGGATCTGACCGGCTGGACATTAGGCGCCTCGCTCATCGGCACGAACGCCAAGGGCAGCTGCCCCTTCACCCCAACGGGGTCACCGTACTGCTTAAGCAACTCGAGTGGCACGAAGAGCAAAGACGCCGGGCGAACCACGCTCGTGATTTCCGTCGGCAAAACGTTCTGAGGCCAACCGGGCGGCGCGCAGCGCCACCCAAAGGAGACCCGCATGAAACTCGTAACGGCAATCATCAAGCCCTTCAAGCTCGACGAAGTGCGCGAAGCGCTCTCGGCGATCGGCGTACAGGGCATCACGGTGACCGAAGTGAAGGGCTTCGGTCGCCAGAAAGGGCACACCGAGCTCTATCGCGGCGCGGAATACGTGGTCGACTTCCTGCCGAAGGTGAAGATCGAGGCGGCCATCAAATCCGAGATGCTCGAGCAGGCGATCGAGGCGATCGAGAAATCGGCGAACACCGGCAAGATCGGCGACGGCAAGATCTTCGTGTTCGATCTTGAGAAGGTAATCCGCATCCGCACCGGCGAGACCGATGCGGCCGCGCTCTGAGGAGAACACGATGAAGAGACTATGTGCATTCCTAGCGCTCGTACTGTCGCTCGCTTTCGCGGGCGTGACGCTCGCGCAAGACAAGCCGGCGGCTGAAGCGAAGAAAGACGAGGCGAAACCCGCTGCTACTGCGCCGGCTGCCGCCGCTCCGGCCGCACCGACCAAACCGGAGCTCGTCGACGGTGCGAAGATCAATTCAGGGGACACGGCGTGGATGCTCGCATCGACGGCGCTCGTGCTGCTGATGACGATTCCCGGGCTTGCCCTTTTCTATGGCGGAATGGTGCGCAAGAAGAACGTGCTCGCCACGGTCATGCAGAGCTTTGCCATCACCTGCCTGGTGACGGTGCTCTGGGTGATCGTCGGCTACAGCCTGGCATTCACGCCCGGGAACGCGTACTTCGGCAGCTTCGACCGCTTGTTCCTCTCCGGCATGGCCTACATGAAGGAGGCGAACAAGGTCACCGTCAGCCATCTCGGCGTGACGGTTCCGGAATCGGTCTACATGACCTTCCAGATGACCTTCGCCATCATCACCCCTGCGCTCATCGCCGGTGCCTTTGCCGACCGCATGAAGTTTTCGGCAATGCTCTGGTTCATGGGCCTATGGTCGGTGCTCATCTATTCGCCAATCGCGCACATGATGTGGGAAGGCACGAGCGGCAAATGGGCCACGGCCGGGATCCTCGACTTCGCGGGCGGGACGGTGGTGCATATCAATGCCGGCATCGCCGCGTTGGTGTGCGCGCTGGTTCTCGGAAAGCGGGTTGGTTACGGCAAGGAAGCAATGCCGCCGCACAACCTAGTGCTGACGGTGACTGGCGCCGCCTTGCTATGGGTGGGTTGGTTCGGCTTCAACGCGGGCTCCGCTGTTGCCGCCGACGGCCGTGCCGGCATGGCGATGGTCGTAACACAGCTCGCCACCGCAGTAGCCGCGCTCTCCTGGATGTTCGCGGAATGGATCGCCAAAGGTAAGCCGTCCGTGCTGGGCATTGCGTCGGGCGCCGTCGCTGGTCTGGTCGCGATCACGCCTGCTTCCGGCTTCGTCGGGGTCACTGGGGCGTTCGTCATCGGCATCGCCGCCGGCGTCCTTTGCTTCTGGGCATCGACCGCGCTGAAGAAGGCGCTTGGCTATGACGATTCGCTGGACGCCTTCGGCGTGCACTGCATCGGCGGCATCGTCGGCGCGCTCCTGACCGGCGTGTTCAACGTCAAGGACATCAGCGGCGCCGATGCGAGTCTCTTGACCCAGCTGTACGGCGTGATCACTACGTTGCTCGTCAGCGGCATCGGCAGCTTCATCATCCTGAAGGTGATCGACATGGTGATCGGCCTGCGCGTCACTGAAGAGGAAGAACGCGAAGGCCTGGATGTGAGCCTGCACGGCGAGCAGGTTGCATGACCGGCTCGTAGAAGCTAGGCAATCAGAGAAAGGGCGCTGCGGCGCCCTTTCTTATTGCGCCAGCTTCTCGAGCAAGAAAAGCAGCTGCAGCCGTTCGGTTTCGGTAAGGCGCGCGGCGACGCGGCGCTCGTGCCGCTCGATGCGCTGGCGCAGCCGAAGCGCGAGTACGCGGCCCGAGCGCGTCAGCCACAAGCCGTTGGTGCGCCGGTCGCGCCCGCGGCGCCGCTCGACGAGGCCGCGCTCTTCCAGCGAATCGATCACCCCCACCATGGTGGAGCGGTCGAGGCGCACCGCCTCTGCGAGCCTGCCCTGGGTGACGCCCGGATTCGCTTCGATCAATAGCACGATGCCTGCGCGCCCGGGTGAGACCTCGCCGACGCTCGCGGCGAAGTCGCGAAACACCGCTTGCTGCGCCAAGCGCAGCCGATAGCCGAGGAGCTCCGGGAGGATGCCGTGGCGCAGCTCTGCTCGCGCGCGCTTTGCGTGTCGGGCTGGCAAGCGATTCGCCGGCATCGTACACGGAATAGAATTGCGGGTTTTCGAGGAACCCGATGGCCTACGCAATTCCCCTGTGGACCCCGCCCGCGCTGCCGGTCAAGTCGAGCGCCGACCAATATCCGGTGCGACGCATCTTCTGCGTCGGGCGCAACTACGCCGAGCATCAGAAGGAGATGGGCGGCGACGGCCGCGAGCAGCCGTTTTTCTTCCTGAAGAGCGAGCATGCGCTCGTCGCGCGCGGCGGCGAAGTGCACTACCCGGCGAAGACCGCGAACTACCACTACGAGACCGAGCTCGTCGTCGCGCTCGGCAAGGGCGGCCGGCACATCGACGTGCGCCGGGCCAACGATTTCATCTTCGGCTACGCCGTCGGCCTCGACATGACGCGCCGGGACCTGCAGCAATGGGGCAAGGACCACGGACGGCCCTGGGACTTCGGCAAGAACTTCGACGAGTCAGCGCCCTGCAGCGAGCTATTCCCCGCCGCGAAGAGCGGCCATCCTTCGCGCGGCGCAATCTGGCTCAACGTCAACGGCAAGCAGCGCCAGCGCGCCGATCTCGCCGACATGATCTGGTCGGTGCCCGAGCAGATCGCCTATCTCTCGGAGCACTACACGCTCGAGGCGGGCGATCTGATCTTCACCGGCACCCCGGCCGGGGTCGGCCCGGTAAAACCGGGCGATGAGCTGCACGCGGGTATCGATGGTGTCGCCGAATTGCGGGTGAAGATCGTCACGCCGTTGTGAAGCTCTACACGTACTTCCGCAGCTCGGCGGCATTCCGTGTACGCATCGCGCTCAACCTGAAACGCATCGCCTACGAGCCGGTGCTCGTGCATCTCGCGAAAGGCGAACACCGCAAACCGGATTACACGCGAGTGAACCCGCAAGGGCTGGTGCCGACGCTCGAGCTGGACGATGGCAAGCGCCTCGTGCAGTCACTCGCGATCATCGAATGGCTGGACGAGCGCTACCCGACGCCACGCCTCGTGCCGAGCGAGGCCTTCGAGCGCGCACGCGTGCGCTCGATCGCCTACCTCATCGCCTGCGAGATCCATCCGCTCAACAATCTGCGCGTGCTGCAGCATCTGAAGCGCTCGCTCGGGCAGAACGAAGAGGGCATCAACGCCTGGTACCGCCACTGGATCGACGACGGGCTGGCGAAGCTCGAGGCCGAGCTTGCCAGGCCGGGGACCGGCAAGTTCTCGCACGGCGATGCGCCGTCGCTCGCCGACTGCTGCCTCGTGCCGCAGATCTTCAACGCCAAGCGCTATAACTGCGACCTGGCGCCTTACCCGACCACCACGCGCGTGTTCGAGGAATGCATGAAGCTGGAAGCGTTCGATCGCGCGCAGCCGTCCAAGCAACCCGACGCGGAGTAGCCGCATGCCGAGCATGACGCCGTACCGGCGACCCTACTGGGACACGCAGCCCGAATATCTCTTCCCGAAGTACGCATCGACCGTCAAGCGGGCACCGTCGCAGCCGTTGGTCGTGCTGCCGCACACGCTCTCGGAGGTCACTGCACCGGTGTTCGGCTACGACGAGGTGAAGCCGGGCGACAGCGACCTCACCAAGCAGCACAAGGACGAGCCGGTGGGCGAGCGCATCGTGGTGAGCGGACGCGTGCTCGATGAAAACAGCAGGCCGCTGTCCAACATCCTCGTGGAAATCTGGCAGGCGAATGCCGCCGGGCGCTACAACCACCGAGTCGACCAGCACGATGCCCCGCTCGATCCGAACTTCACCGGCGCGGGGCGCTTTCTTACTGACGAGGAAGGCCGCTACCGTTTCATGACCATCCGCCCCGGCGAATACCCCTGGCGCAACCATTACAACGCCTGGCGGCCGGCGCACATCCATTTTTCGCTCTTCGGCCAGAGCATCGTGCAGCGGCTGGTAACGCAGATGTATTTCCCCGGCGATGCGCTCCTCGACTACGACCCGATGTTTACCTGCGTCGCCGACGAGAAGGCGCGCAGGCGCCTGATCTCGGTGTTCGACTGGGAAAACACCATCCCAGAATATGCGCTCGCCTACCGCTTCGACATCGTCCTGCGCGGACGCGACGAGACACCGATGGAGAACAAGCGATGAGCCTGCGTGCAACGACCTCTCAAACCATCGGCCCGTACCTGCGCATCGGGCTCGAATGGATGCAGATCGAGGAGCTCGCGCCGCGCGCTGTAGCGGGCGAGCGCGTCACGATACGCGGCCGCGTCATCGACGCCGACGGCAAGCCGGTGAACGACGCGGCAGTCGAGATCTGGCAGGCAAATAGTCACGGCCGCTACGCCAGCCCCGAGGACAAGCAGGACAAGCCGCTCGAGTCCACGTTCCGCGGCTACGGCCGCTCCCTCACCGACGATGAAGGCGCGTTTCGCTTCAGCACCATCAAGCCGGGCCGCGTGCCCGGCCCTAGCAACAGCGTGCAGGCGCCGCATCTCAACATCACCATCTTCATGCGCGGGCTGCTGAAGCAGCTCATGACGCGCATGTATTTCCCGGACGACCCGGCGAACGCCACCGATCCGGTGCTTGCGCTCGTGCCTGCAGAGCGCCGCGCCACGCTAATTGCGCGCAAGGTCGGCGAGGGCGCGCTCGAGTGGAACGTGATCCTGCAAGGCAAGGGCGAAACGGCGTTCTTCGACTTCTGAGCCTCGAGCTCACCTTTGCCGACGAGCGCAGCGCGGCCGCGCTGAGCGACGAGAGCCTGCTCGGCGCCATGGCGCGCTTCGAAGCGGCGCTCGCGCGGGCAGGCGCTGCCAGCGGATTTTTCCCTGCGGCGCACGCCGCCGTCATCGGCGATGTCTGCAAGCGCGCGAGCTTCGACAGCACGGTCCTCGCGCGCGCCGCGCGCCAGGCAGGCACGCTGGCCATTCCGTTCGTCAAGGCGCTTACCGACCAGGTGAGCGCCACTTCGCCGCAAGCAGCGCGCTACGTACACTTCGGCGCGACCAGCCAGGACGTGATTGACACCGCCGCAGCGCTGTGCCTGAAGGAGGCCGGCGCCCGGATCGCCGAACTCGGCAGCGGGCTGGGCGATGCCCTCGCCGAGCTGGCCCGGCGCCATGCCGCGACGCCCACGCTTGCGCGCACGCTGCTGCAGCCGGCGGCGCCGGTCCCTTTTGGCTGGAAGGCGGCGATGTGGCTCGCGCCGCTCACGCGCGCGCTGCCGCGTTTTCGGGGCGCCGCCGCGGATGCCTGCGTGCTGCAATTCGGCGGGGCAAGCGGCACGCTCTCCGCGTTCGGCGAGCAAGGCGGCGCCGTGGCTGATGCGCTCGGCGGCGAGCTCGGCCTCGAGCACCGGGTGACCTGGCACAGTGCGCGCGACTCATTTGCGCGCTTCGGCGCGGAAGCGGCCATCCTCGCCGGCCTTAGCGCAAAGATCGGCCGAGACGTCGCCCTCCTCATGCAGGCAGAGGTCGGCGAGCTCGCCGAACCGGCTGCCGGCGGCCGCGGCGGTTCCTCCAGCATGCCGCACAAGCGCAATCCGGCGCTGTCGATGCTCGCGCTCGAAGCTGCGCGCCGCGCGCCAGGCCTGGCGGCCACATTGCTCAACCAGCTCGACGGCGAGCACGAGCGCGGCGTCGGACAGTGGCAGAGCCAATGGCTCAGCCTGCGCGAGCTCACTGGCGCTGCGGCGAGCGCGCTTGGCGCCATGCTGGAAGTGGCGCGCGGCCTGCAGGTCAATGAAGCTGCGATGCGCACGAACATCGAGCGCAGCAAAGGGCTCGTCTTTTCCGAAGCGCTCGCGCTGCGCTTGTCGCGACCACTGGCGGACCGGCTCGTCGCGCAAGCGCTGCGCGAGGGTCGCCACCTGCTCGAGGTGCTGCGCGCCGACAAGGAAGCAATGCGGGAGCTCGGCGCCGCGGATGCGGCGCACTTGTTCGAGCCGCAGGCGAGCTATGGCTCGGCCGCCGAGATGACCGAGCGGGTGCTCAGCGAGTGGGCGAGGGCGCGCGGAAGCGCGCCTTGACCTCCTCCGGAATCGTCTCGCCCTTGAGGGGCGTACCCGGGCCGCCGACATAGCGGCCCCAGACCCGCGTTTCCTGGGCCTTGGCAACGGGCGTTCCGTCGCTGCGCACGATGTCGTGCTCGACCGTGAACGATTTGCCGCCGAAGCGCGCGATGCGGGAGCGCACCTCGCAGCGGTCGCCCTGAACCGCGGGAGCGAGAAACTCGCATTGCGCGCAGACGAGCGGCATGGCGATGTGCTCGCGCTTCATCCACTGCGGCCCGTAACCCGCAGTCTCGAACAGCGCCCAGCTCGCCGCATCGACCCAGCGAAAGTAGGTCGGATAAAAAATCATCCCGGCCGGATCGCAGTCGCCCCAGTGCACCTGGCAGGCGAAGTGCCCGACGATGGACTGAAATTCCCCGGCCGCGCCCATAGGAGCCGCGGATTATAGGGCGGCGATTGACACGCCAGAGACCTGTGGGCAGACTCCCACTACCGCGCCGATTTGATGTTCAGCTTGCGGGCGCGTTACAAATGCCGCTAAAGAGACGCGTCGAAAAGGCCCGTTTCGCGCAAAGCTGAACGGGCCTTTTTTGTTGGAGCGTACGTGCCGGTCACGACATCCGCTGCGAGCCTTGAAGCGCTGCTCCGTGAGCGCATCGTGCTGCTCGACGGCGCGATGGGCACCATGATCCAGCGCGCGCGGCTCGCCGAAGAGGATTACCGCGGGGCGCGCTTTCGCGAGTGGCCGCGCGAACTGCGCGGCCATAACGACCTGCTGTCGCTCACCCAGCCGCGGCTCGTGCGCGACATCCACGCCCAGTACCTCCAGGCCGGCGCCGACATCATCGAGACCAACACGTTCAATTCCACCGCCGTGGCGCTTGCGGACTACGGCATGCAGTCGCTTGCGCGGGAGCTGAACCGTGCGGCCGCGCAGCTCGCGCGCGATGCCGTGCGCGAATGGCAAGCCAAGGCGCCGGAGCGAGCGCGCTTCGTTGCGGGGGTGCTCGGTCCGACGAACAAGACCGCCTCCATCTCGCCCGATGTCAACGATCCCGGCTTCCGCGCGATCAGCTTCGCTGACCTCGTCGCCGCCTACGGCGAAGCGACGGAAGGGCTGCTCGAGGGCGGCGTGGATCTGCTCCTCGTAGAGACGGTATTCGACACGCTCAATGCAAAAGCGGCGCTCTTTGCGATCGAGGAGGCTTTCGAGCGCCGCGGCGCGCGCCTGCCGGTCATCGTCTCCGGCACCATCACCGACGCCTCGGGGCGCACGCTTTCCGGCCAGACGGCCGAGGCGTTCTACAACTCGATCCGGCATTCCCGCGCGCTCGCCGTGGGGCTCAACTGCGCGCTCGGCGCGAAGGAGCTGCGCCCCTACGTCGAAGAGCTCGCCCGGCTCGCCGAGTTTTTCACTTCCTGTCATCCGAATGCCGGCCTGCCCAATGCCTTCGGCGAGTACGAGGACGCGCCGGAATCGATGGCGCGGCACATCGGCGACTGGGCGCGCGAGGGTTGGATCAACATCGCGGGCGGCTGCTGCGGCACCACGCCCGAGCACATCGCGGCCATGGCCGAAGCGCTGCGCGGCGTGCGGCCGGGCGAGCCGGCGGCGCGGCCGCCG
>JACXTT010006646.1_pt1 | contig 16469 bp, 14 predicted proteins | sample 9270951 | NCBI WGS metagenome assembly JACXTT01 (sample SAMN15532306, study PRJNA645909) | rock metagenome | isolation source: weathered quartz diorite | place: Puerto Rico | collected 2017-06-21 | reverse complement strand
AGGATCCATCGGGAGTCGTGAACTACCTGCCGCAGTCATTGCTGAACAACACCTGGGCGGCATTCGAAATCAACGGAAAATCGCTGGCGAACCTCGACCCGAACGCGCCCTACATCGGTCCGCCGACGACGCCGGGCGAACTGGGCCAGCGCATCTACCTTTATGGACCCTGGCAGCAGCTTTGGAATTTGAGTGTAGTGAAGAAGACGAAGATCGGCGAGAGGAAGGACGTAGAGCTGCGGGCGCAATTTCTGAACGCTTTCAACGCGGCGAACTTCTTGCTGGGCGGAGCGGGCAACGACGTGAATACGCTGAACGTCGCCGCCACGGGAAGCCCGGCGTTCGGACAGACGCTAAGCGCTTACCGCGACTTCACGGTTTCCGGCACGAATGATCCGGGCGGGCGAGTGATCGAGTTCGCGCTGCGGTTCAACTTCTGAGCACGGCCGGGTTGCACGCTTGAAGCGAAGGCGCTGTCAGGGGCGCGTCTCTTTCCAGAAGAGCTCGGCATCGGATCGCCGGACATAGTTGGCATCGATCTCGGCCGGATCGCGCGCGGTGCCATTGCGAAATTCGTCCCAGGCGATGCGGCCGACGGCAGCAGCGAGAGCGCGGGGCGCAGTCACGACGGGAATGTTGGGATCTACGTGCGAGTGGAAAGGCGAGAAATCGGTGGCGATGAACTCGACGCCGTTCGTGGGCAGGGTTTCGAGCCAGGCAGGAAATTTCATAACGATTTCCGGCGCCACGATTTCGAGGCGATGGTTGAACACCGCGCCGTACACGTCGCCACGCCGGGCATCGAGTACAGTGGCGCGAAGCGGCGCAGTTCCAAAAAAGGCCAGCGCGCGAAGGTTTGACACTGCGACGACGCGCTTGCCGGTGGCCTCGGCCAGACCTTTCACCGCTGCGAGGCCGACGCGCACGCCAGTGAACGACCCAGGACCCGAGGCTCCCGCGAAGCAATCCATCTGCCGCACGCTGACGTTGTGACGCTCGAGCAACTGCTCGATTCGTTGAAACAGAATGTGGCCGAAGCCGTCGGGCGAGTGCAACGGTAGTTCCTCGATGACGCAGTCGCGCTCGGTGAGCGCCAGGCTACCGAACTCGGATGTTGTATCGACAGAGAGAATCACTTGTTGAGCTGATACACGCGGTCGGCGGAATAAGCCTTGCCGTTGGCGTTCAACGCAGTCAAGTGAATGCTGAGAACCGCCGGGAAGTTCAAGGCAATGTCAGGCGGAACGGTAAACGTGCCGGGTGATCCGGTGCCGAGCATGCGAAAGCCCTGCCCGTCGGAGGCGACCTCAGCGGTCCAGAGGAACATCATGGAGCGCGTCGCGCGTGTTTCGCGCGTCAGTTTTGCAGAGAAAGTAACGGGCTTCCCGAGACTGAGCGTGTTACCGGCGGGTTCGACGATGGTGTACGGCACTTTTTGCGGATTGGTCTCGATCTCCTGCACCAGCGGCATTTCGCGGGAATCGAATTTATAAGACTTCAGCATCGACTCCTTGCGGCCCTCGCGCGCGACCATGAGCACCCAGGGATGGCTCTTGTCAGGAGCTTCGCCAGTGAAGTGCTCACCCTTGTATTTTTTCTGCTCGACTGTTTCGCCGTTGGCGGGATTGAACCAGTAAACGTCATAACTGTGCTTTTCGACCGAGACCTCGACCGGCGGTCCAGGGCGCTCGATGTAGTTCACGTATTCGACGTCTTCGAGCGCAACAGCGCGCCCGCCATCGACGTCGAAGTACGGCTCCAGTTCCCAGTGCCGCGTGTCGGACATGAAATCGAACCACAGTTTGCACAAGGCCGCGCCCTCGCCGCGAAACTGCGGATACTCACCGTCCATGGTGGTGTTCCAGAGATGCTGCGCGTCAGTCACACCGACGAACGGCACCTGATAGAACTGGTGCTCCACGGATCCGATCACATGGTTCGTCGTGCCTTCGATGATGAAGTTCATCCAGCCGTCGGGAAGCAGGGGCGCGGAAGTGACCTTGGCGTTCGATGATCGGGGGTGCTGGTAAGGATCGAGCTTCTTTAGATTGAGCCCGAGCTCTTTGAGCAGCGGCCGGCCGTTAGGGTAGCCTTCGAACTCTTCGACGCCCTGCCAGGTGATGTTGAACGGAGCATAGCGGGCGACGATGTAGCGAACAAACCGGTCGCGCGCCTGCCAATCGGGGAAGAGCGCGGTAATGTAGGCCGGATCGGATGCCAGCATGAGGTCGATGGTCATGCCACGCTTGTGGACGGCGAGAACACGGCGGTCAAGCTCGTCGAAATAGGCGGGATTCGGCTTGTCGGGAGCGAGGAACACACGCGCGCGGTCGGAGGCGGCGCCCAGGATCGATCCACGAAAATGGGTGAATTTGTTCTGGGCGGCGTCGTTCAACTTTTGTTCGAACTCCTGCTCGCCGGCGAAGGCAAACCGGTCGGCGATGTAGCCCATCCATAAATGTGGCTGCTTGTTCCCAGTGGCCCAATGATGGATGTTCGCTGCTTTCACGTAGCCTGGAGAATCGGACGAAACGGCGTTGAAGGAACCTTCCTTACCGTCGAAACCAGCGAGGTTGCTGGTGGTGCGGTAAGTCCACTGGCCGGATTCGGTGGGAGTAAACCGGACGATCAGCTTGCGCCTGCCGTCCCAGAAAGCGGGCATGAGAAATGTGCGAAAGTGCGGCGAGCGAAATTCGGCGTGAAGCTGCGCAGTGACGTAGGGATTGGGGTGCGCGGCGAGATCGGCGGCGGATAGATCGAACATGAACTCGCAAGGCGAATAGGCAGGCGTACCGTCGCACGGAGTTTGGGCACGGAGGGTCAGGCCAAGCAGGACTGCGAACAGCAGACGCCCCAGCATTATCTTCAGCGTACCGCAGCGATTTCGCTATTGCCGGTCGAACCACTCGTTGAACTGGTTCGCATCGCCTGGCCCCTTGCTCGCCGTTCCTTTGCGGGTCAGGGACTTTCCATCCGGCGCGACGGTGTAAGTGGTGTCTACGATGACCGTACCATCCTTCTTCATCTTCACGTTGAATGTATTGGGATCGATTCGGCGGACGGATACCATGTTGTAAGAGGGAGTCCCGGTAACCGGATAGTCCTTTCCGTCAAATTTGGCGTGAAAATTCGCTCCGCCGCTAGAGCCGTCGACAAGATGATTCTTGGACGAATACTGAATTCCGCCGGCGGCGTCGGCGGTGATGGTAAGGACCAGGCTCAACGGAAGGTCGCCGTGACTGAAGTGGGACTTGGCAGGATTGAGCTTCCACACTCCGGCGAGAGAGACGTCGCCAGCCAACGCGAACGTCGCAGCCGCGGCCAATGCAAACAGTGCGGAGATGATTCTTTGCATAGTGTGAAGATTATACGCCAACGTTACTCGATTTCAAACCGGGCCGAGGCCGAATACGCGCGCGCCGGTCCGTCAGCAGTCAACCAGGCCTGAGCGACGTACTTGCCACGCCGCAACTTGGCGAGAGTAGCGTGGATTACGTAATCCTTTTCGTCATCGAACTCGATGTCTGAAACGAATTGCGCGAAAGTTTGGCCACGCGACCAGAGATACACGACGCTGCCGTTGTCGTCGCGAATTTCGAGATCATAGATCTGGCTGGTGACAAAGCTTAGGGCCACCGGATCATCGGTGAGCTTGCGCACGCCGAGCCGGGCAGTGAGTGAATCGGAGGCTGTGTAAATATCGCGATCCAGCACCAGAGTCGTCGATAGTTCGCCTTGAGGCATGATTTTCAGTCCGTCCTAACTGTAGAAATTTCTTGACCACGCGTGCCGTTTGAGAATCTGTAGAGTCGCTGCGTCGAGTGGTCCTTGCTCAGACACGGCAGCGTTGCGCTCCACGTTTTTCACGGTCCGCATCCCGGGAATCACGGTGGACACCGCGGGATGCGAGATGGTGAAGCGGAGCGCAATTTCGGCGAGCGAGCCGTTAGTCGAAGCCAAATCGTTTTGCAAAGCCGTCACATGCTCGACCACTTGCTTTTTGCGATCACCACGAAAGTAGAATGCGCGAAATTCCTTGGGGTTGAAGGTCGAGTCTTCGGTGATGCTGCCGGTCAGGCTCCCTTCATCGAAGGGCACGCGAGCCAGGACGCCGATATTCTTCTCCTGAGCTACTCGAAAGAGATTCGTCTCCGGAGTCTGGTCGAAGATGTTGTAGATCACTTGCACAGTATCCACCAGCCCGGTGCGGATCAGCTCGATGGCCGAATCCGGCTGGTGATCGTTGATAGAGACGCCGACGGCGCGAACTTTGCCCGCGATTTTCAACTCTTCAAAAGCGCGCCGCCACTCGTCCCGATCGAGCCACTCGGGATTCCAAACGTGCAACTGCTGAAGGTCGATGGATTCGATCTTGAGATTTCGCAGGCTGTCTTCGGTGCAACGCAGAATGTAATCGTAGGGGAAAACATCTTCGATGCCGATACCGGCCCGAGCAGGCCACAAGCGATTCTTGGGAGGCACCTTGGTGCCGACATACATGCGGTGGGTCGCCTCGCGAATCATCCTGCCCACCAGTTTCTCGCTGTGACCGTCACCGTAAGCCAACGCGGTGTCAATGAAGTTAAAGCCCAGTTCCATGGCGCGCCGGAGCGCCCGCAGTGATTCGTCGTCAGTGCTTCCCATCCATTGGGTCCCGCCGATCCCCCAGCCGCCGTAGCCTATTTCACTGACATGAAAGCCCGTCCTTCCGAGCATTCGATATTTCATCCTGCACCTATGATAATGAAACGATCATCTAAAGGATCTAAGGGGCAAGGAGGATTACATGGGGACGCCTCATCGCGTAGTGATTCTGGGTGGCGGATTCGGCGGACTTTATGCTGCTCAAGCGCTGAAAAAAGCTCCGGCCGAAATCACCCTGGTGGACCGCCGCAATTTTCATCTCTTTCAACCTCTGCTCTACCAGGTGGCGACCGGTTCGCTGTCTCCGGGCGAGATCGCGTCGCCGCTCAGGGGTGTGCTGCGGAGGCAGCGGAATACCAGAGTGTTGCTGGGCGAAGCGGTGGATCTCGACGCCGAACGTCGCCGTCTGATTCTCACGGACGGCGAGGTTGAGTACGATACCTTGATCGTTGCCACGGGCTCTGACGACAACTACTTTGGCCACAACGATTGGGCAATAACGGCTCCCGGCTTGAAAGGGATCGAGAAAGCGACTGAGATTCGCCACCGGATTCTCTACGCCTTTGAGGCGGCAGAGAAGGAGACGGATCCCGAAAAACGGCGAGCATGGCTTACATTTGTGATCGTGGGCGCTGGATCAACGGGAGTAGAGCTGGCCGGGGCGCTCGGTGAAATTGCTCACGACACGTTGCGCAGCGACTTTCGATCGATTGATCCGGAGCAAGCCAAAATCCTGTTGATAGAGGGATCTGCTCGCGTACTTCCAACGTATCCCGCCGATTTGTCGGCCAAGGCGGAGGCGTCCCTGATCAAGCTGGGAGTGACGCCACGGACGAACGTGTTCGTAACCGAAATCGATGAGTACGGCGTGACGGTGAAAGCAACGGCCGGGCCGGAAAGAATTTCCGCGCGAACCGTGGTCTGGGCCCCGGGCGTCCAGGCGTCATCGTTTGGACAGGGGCTCGAGCGTCGCGCCGGCGCGCCACTCGACCGCGGCGGCCGGGTGATCGTGGGCCAGGACTGCAGCGTGCCGGGGCATCCCGAAATCTTTGTGATCGGCGACCTGGGTCATTTCGAGCAGGACGGAAAGCCGCTCGCTGGCGTCGCGCAGGTTGCGATGCAGCAGGGCAGCTATGTTGCAAAGCTGCTGAAGAATCGATTGCGAGGCAGAAGCGGCCCGCGTGCATTTCGTTATTTCGATAAAGGCATCTTATCGGTGATCGGCCGCGCGGCCGCAGTCGCGCAGATCGGACCACTACACCTGTCGGGTCTGTTGGCGTGGCTGATCTGGCTGTTCGTTCACCTGATGTACCTGGTGGAGTTTTCCAACCGTCTGCTGGTCTTCATCCACTGGGGTTTTCTATACCTGACTTCAAATCGGGGCGCCAGGCTCATCCAAGGACGGATCGCCGAGCCCCAGGTAGATAACGAAACTAAATCGTCCGCAGGCGCCGGGCTCCGTTAGTTGGCCTTGTAGAGTTCTTCGACCTGAAAGGCGCGCTTGTTGCCCGTGGTGACCACGTGTCCGCGGAATTTCAACTTGCGATTCAGGTTCAAATTGATTTGGCGGCCCACTGGATAGTCGAACGTCAGGACATCATCTTGCTTGAGATCCATTAAGTCCTGAACGCTCATCGTGGGGCCTTCCAGCCGCCCGTCCAGATGCATGCGCGCCGGCCGAATCAGCCGCAGAATGCGAGCTTGCTCCTGTTCGGTGGATTGACTCTTGCGCACCGACCATTGCTGGTCGAACTTGTGGCGCAACATCTTGACCACGATTGATGGAATGCCGATGTTCATCATGCCGGCGTTATCGCCAATATGGACTTCCATGCTGACGGCGACGACCGCCTCGTTGGGAGCCAGAATGCGAAGTAGTTGCGGCTCAGTCTCGTGCGCTTGGATCGTGAACTCCATGGGAGTTACCGCATGCCACGCCATCTTCAAATCATTCAAAGTGATGCGGAAAAGGCCATCCAGAACGCTTTGCTCGATCTCGGTGATTTCGCGATTGACCTTCAGCAATGATCGCGCGCTGCCGCCCAGAAGCATTTCTATGATCGGAAAGACGAGCGCAGGATTGATTTCGAGCACGGCCGCGCCTTCGAAAGGCTTCATGTCGAGCGAAACCAGACAGCTCGGCGACGGCAAGCATTGGGAGAACTCCATGAACGATAGTTGTTCCACCGACACCAGGTTCACCGCGACGTAGGCGCGCAGATAAGCGGACAGACTGGATGCCAGGCTGCGCGCGAAGTTTTCATGCAACAGGTGGATGGCGCGGAGTTGATCTTTGGCGATGCGATCCGGCCGCCGAAAATCGTAGGGTTGCGCGCGTTTTGCCGGATCGTCGTCCTCCGGCGTGTCGCGTAGGTGCCGAAATACATCATCGATCTCGTCTTGAGAAAGAACCCGATCCGTCATCTAAGCATCCATCGGCAAGCCGAGCACTTTCTTTACCTAAAACCAGGTGGTCAATCATCGCCTGATAAGATTGAATCAGTGTCGAGTTTCCACGTACAAAACTTCGGATGCCGGGCGTCACAGGCCGATGGAGCCGCGATCGAAACCGCGCTGCTCGACCAGGGAATGCGCGTGGCGGGAGCGGCCGAGGCTGAGTTGGTGGTACTAAATAGCTGCACCGTCACTGCTTTCGCGGATGAAGACGTCCGCAAAGCCGTGCATCGGGTGCATCGTGAGAACCCGGCAGCTCGAATTCTGGTGACTGGCTGCTACGCACAACGCGCTCCCGGCGAGCTGGCGGTATTACCCGGGGTGTATTGGGTAGTAGGTAACTCGCATAAGACCCAGATCCCCCAAATCGTCGCCGAATCCACGACGCCCTACCACGGCGAGATTCGCGTGGGCGACATTTTTGCCGCGCATGAATTCCTGGCGGCGCCGGTGGAAGACGCAGCCGGCGATCGGACGCGGCCGAATCTGAAGATCCAGGACGGATGCAATAATCGCTGTTCGTTTTGCATCATTCCTTATGTGCGCGGACGCAGCCGGAGCGCGCCGGCCGACCAGGTAATCGCGCAAGTGCGGAATCTGGCTTCGCGTTACCGCGAGGTCGTGCTCAGCGGAATTAATCTCGGCCGATGGGGCCGTGAGCCGGGCAGCACGACGCGGCTTGCCGGACTGGTGCTGCGTTTGCTCGATGAGACGCCGATTGAGCGCCTCCGCCTGAGCTCGGTGGAGCCGATGGATTGGAGCGACGATCTGCTCGGTCTGGTCGCTTCAGCGCCGCGCATTGCAAAGCACGTGCACGCGCCGCTGCAATCGGGATCGGACAGTGTGCTGCGGCGTATGCATCGCAAGTATCGGCCGCTGCATTATCAAGATCGGATCTGGAAAGCGCGCGCGTTTATGCCGGACGCCGCGATCGGCGCCGACGTGATGACTGGATTTCCGGGCGAGTCGGACGCGGAGTTCGAAGAAAGCCGGGCGTTCATCGCGAGTTTGCCGTTCACCTATCTGCACGTCTTCACGTATTCCGAGCGCCCCGGTACGCCGGCGGCTGCGAGCGCCGATCCAGTACCGATGGAGGTTCGCAAGGAGCGCAACCGGATTCTGCGGGAGCTCGGGGCGCAGAAGAATCGGGAGTTCCGGCAGCGGATGATCGGACGAACGTTGTCGGTTGTGACCTTGAATGAAGGCGCGCTTTCGGATAATTTTCTGAAGGTGGAACTGGCGGCGCCGCGTCTGGCGAATCAACTGGTGGATGTGAACATCGGCTCGCTCAGCGCCGCGGGGCTTCGCGAGCACGCGCCGCTGGCAGTCTTATAACCCGGCCATCAACGCCGCCATCAATTCGATCCCGTCCCACAAATTCTGCAACCGGATATTTTCGTTGTAGCTGTGCTGATTGTTGTCGTGATTCGCGATGGGCGTGTGGATGGTCGGCACTTTGAGAATGCTCTCGATGGTGTCCAGCGGCACACTGCCGCCCATGGTCGGGAGCTTGATCACCGGCCCGCGCCCAGCTTCGGCGGCGGCGATGACGGCCTTCGCGATGGGAAGATCCACGGACGTCCGTGCCGCGTTGTAGCCGGATTCACGGCTTACCACCTTTGCCACTCTCGGATGCGCCATGCGCGTCTGCGGATCCGGATCGTGATCGACGATGAAGTAGCCTTGCTTGCGAATATGCTCCGTCACGCGGCGAGCTGCTTCGCGATGATCGATGCCTTTCACCAGCCGGATATCGATCGAAGCCGTCGCCGTCGACGGTATGACGTTGCTCGCCTGCGCGCCGCTGCGTGCGCTGCTCATCCCGCGAATGTTCAACGACGGCTGGTTCAGCAATTCGAGCAGAGTCTTTCCGCTGCCATCGGTACGGCCCAACGCAAACTCCCGCTTCAGGTCGGCATCGGCATTGGGCGCATCCGCCAACGCGCGCTTCTCGGTCTCGCTCAATGGCTCGATGCCGTCGTAGAAATGTTCGACGAGCACGCGGCCGTCCGCATCCTTCATCGACGCCAGCAACTGTGCCAGCATCATCGCTGGATTCGGCGCCCAATTGCCATAATGCCCGCTATGCAGCTCGTGCGCGGGACCGTAGATGGTGACATCCAGCGTCTCAACTCCGCGCGCGCCGAACACGATCTGCTGCCGGCGGCTCTGGTGCACGGGTCCATCGCAGATGAGCCACACATCGCCACCCAGCAAGTCTTTATTCGCCGAGATAATATCGCCCAAGTGCCGCGATCCGGCTTCTTCCTCACCTTCGAAAATAAATCGAATATTCGACTGCAGCGGAATATGCGCGGCGTTCAGTGCGTCGAGAGCGCTCGTCATGGCGATGATCGGAGCTTTGTCGTCGGAGGCCGATCGCGCAAAGATGCGCCACTCTGGATCGAAGCGGCCGCCGTCATCCGGCAGCGGAATCACCCTGCCGTCGCGATCGAGCGGTCGATCGCGCAACACCGGCTGCCAAGGCGGCGTGGCCCATTCCTTGGGATCGAGCGGTTGACCGTCGTAATGCGCGTAGAAGACGATAGTGCGGCGCGCATTCGGTCTGCGGATCTCACCATAAACAGCCGGAGGAACGCCGGGCAGATCGAGCAGCTTCGCCTTCACGCCGCGCTTTTCGAGAATCTTGACGATGGCCTCAGCGTTGCGGCGGATGTTCTGCGCATCGGTCGCGAGATTGGGGATCGCAAGGAGATCGGTGAACTCTCGGACGATTGAGCGCTCGTGAGTTTCACGCCATGCGCGGGCGGCCTGCGCCGGCTTACCGGGCTGCGCATCGGCGCACATCGAAAGTGCCAGCAGGCATGCAAGCGGACAAACGCGATGATGCACTGATTCCCATTTTGTCAGATAATCCTGAGATGTTGTCGCGACGAGAAATGGTGTGTTGGTTAGCCGGAGGAATCGTTCGCGCGCAACCCCAAAGCAGCATGTTCGCCGACGCTCAAGCTTACGACCGTTTCATGGGGCGCTGGAGTCAATTGGTCGCGCCGCTGTTAATGGAATTCGCCGGTATTCCCGACGGCGGGCACGTACTGGACGTCGGCTCCGGCACCGGATCGCGGGCGCGCGCGATTGTGGATCGTAAGCCGAAATGCCGCATCACCGGCATCGATCCATCGAAAGAGTACATCGCGTGCGCGCAGTCGCAGACGCGGTCGGATCGGATCCACTTTGAGACGGGCGACGCGCAGAAGATGACTTTCGCGAACGGCGCGTTCGATCATTGCCTGTCGCTGCTGGTGTTCAACTTCATCCCGGACCCAAAGAAGGCGCTCGGCGAAGTGCGCCGCGTGACGAAGCCAGGCGGACGAATCGTTGCGGCGGTTTGGGATTATGGCCGCGACATGCGAATGCTGCGAGTATTCTGGGACGCAGCCGTGGCGCTCGACCCCTCCGCTGAAAAGCTGGATGAGAAACACATGCCGCTCTGCCGCACGGGCGAACTCTCCGCGCTTTGGAAGCTGGCCTCGCTCGACCGGACTGAGGAGCGTCCGCTCGATATCACAATGAAGTTCGCTTCGTTCAGCGATTTCTGGGATCCGTTCATGCTTGGGCAGGGTCCAGCAGGGGCCTATGTCGCGAAGTTGCCGCGCGATCGTGTGCCGCGCTTGGCGGACGAAGTGAAGCGCCGGCTCGCGCTCGGAAGCGACAGCGCGCCGTTTGAGCTCCAGGCCCGGGTGTGGGCGGTGCGTGGTACGGTGCCGCGCAGCAGTTAACTACATCTCCCGCCGGTTCTCCAGCGACTTCCCCATCGTCACCTCATCCGCAAACTCCAGGTCGCTGCCCACCGGGATCCCCATCGCGATGCGCGTCACCTTCACCCCCAGCGGCTTCATCAGACGTGATAAATACACAGCTGTTGCTTCGCCTTCCACCGTCGGATTGGTCGCGACGATCAGCTCCTTCACTTCGCCCGATTGCATTCGCTCCAGCAGATTCGCAATTCGCAACTGCTCCGGGCCGATCCCGCGTAGCGGAGAAATTGCGCCGTGCAGCACATGATACAGACCGCTGAACTGCCGCGTGGTCTCGATCGGCAGGATGTTGTGCGGCTCCTCGACGACGCAGATCACCGAGTGATCGCGATGCGGGTCGCGGCAGTAATTGCAAATCTCGCCGTCGCTGATGTTATTGCAAGCTGCGCAGATGCCCAGCTTGTCTTTGACATCGACGAGCGCCACTGCCAGACGCTCGGCATCTTCGCGCGCGCTGCGCAATACGTGAAAAGCAAGGCGCTGCGCCGACTTCTGGCCGATGCCAGGAAGCCGCTTGAACTCCTGGATCAGACGCGCGAGCGGTTCAGCGAAGTCGGGCATGGAGTGATTTGGGGGAGACCGCGGCGCATCCTACAGCAATCCGGGAGGCAGGCCCATGCCACCTAACAGGCCGCCCATTTTTTCCTGTGTGGCGTCGTCGACTTTCTTACCCGCTTCGTTGAAAGCCGCCATCACCATATCCTGCAGCATCTCGACATCGCCCGCCACTTCCGGATCGATCTTCACGCCGGTGACGTTCTTCTTGCCATCCATCTTCACCGTCACCATGCCGCCTCCGGCGGACGCCTCCACGCGGATCAGGGCGATCTCTTCCTGCATCTTCTTCTGCATCTGCTCGGCCTGCTTCATCATGGCCTGCATGTTTCCGGGAAGTTTCATATGTCCTTCCTTATTCCTTTAAGTTTCGAACCACGCGGACCTGCGCGTCGGGAAACATCTCCTGGAAACGCTGCACTTCCGGATGCGAGAGCGCACGCTCGGAGACATCATCCTGTGGCGGCTTGGATTGTTGCGGAACTTCGCTCAACTGCGGGTCTCCAAACGTAATCTTGATCCGTATCGGCCGCGCACCGGTCTTCTGCACAGCCTTCAGGATATCCTTTTCGCTCAGGTTGGCCCGGAACTCAGCCGGCGTGACGAACCGCAATTCTCCTCCCGACTCCATCACTTCGGAATGCTCGACAGCGTCGGCCGTGAATTGCATCCCAAGCTCAAGCAGCGCTGTATGCAGCCGATCTCGCCACGAACCCGCGTCCAGTGGCACAGGCTTTCCAGCCTGTGGTTCAGGTGCCACAGTTTTCTTCGCCTGCGCCGCAGGTGGCACAGGCTTTCTAGCCTGGGTCGGCTCTGCCTGCCCCCCGCCGCCGCCGACTCCGGCGATGGCTTCTTCGATCGGCAACAATCTCCCGGCTTGTACCAGCCGCAGTAATCCGACTTCGAGATGCAGGCGCGGCTGCAAAGACGCTTGCAGTTCTTTGAATGAATCGAGCGTGAGCTGCAGATAGCGCGTTAGATCTTCTTCGGAAAATCCCTTGGCGATCTCGGACAGCCGTTCCTGCTCCCGCGTGGAGGCCCCGATCAAACGGGTATTCACGCCGGCCACTTTCGACACCAGCAGATTTCGGAAATAGCGCGCCAGCTCGCGGCAGAAATGTTGGAGATTGCGGCCGTTCCGCTCCAGCTCCATCACCAGATCGAGCATCTTGCGAGAGTCTTGCGCCACCAGCGCCGCTGTTACTTCCCCCAACGAATCGAGCGAGAACATTCCCAACAGGTCGCGCACTTCGGCGGCATCCAGCTTCAAGCCGCAGCATGCGATTGCCTGATCGAGCGCCGAAAGTGAGTCGCGCACACTGCCCTGCCCGGCCTGCGCCAGCACGCTGAGCGTCTCAGGATCCGCCTCGATACCCTCGCTGCGGCAAATCTCCTCCATGCGTTTGACGACCTCGGCGAAATCCACTGATCGAAAACTGAATTGCTGGCAGCGCGAGGCGATGGTGGTCGGAATCTTGTGCACTTCCGTGGTGCACAGAATGAACACGACCCACTCAGGCGGCTCCTCCAGCGTCTTGAGCAGCGCATTGAAAGCTTCGCTCGTGATCTGGTGCGCTTCGTCGACGATGAAAACCTTGTAGCGATCGCGTGCCGGGCGATAACGGACATTCTCGCGCAGTTCGCGCATTTCGTTGATGCCACGATTGGAGGCCGCGTCGATTTCGATTACATCCGGCGAGTTGCCGGCCGCGATTTCGGTGCAACTAGCGCACACCCCGCAGGGCGTCGTCGTGGGTCCTTGGATGCAGTTGAGGCAGCGCGCCAGAATCCGCGCGACGGTAGTCTTCCCGGTCCCCCGCTGGCCGGAAAAAATGTACCCGTGCGCGATCCGTTTCTGCGCGATCGCGTTCTCGATCGTGGTTCGGACGTGTTCCTGGCCGATCAGCTCCGCAAAAGACTGCGGGCGGTATTTTCTGGCGATAACCTGATACATGAAGGCGTTGAGCGGAGATTATGCCAGACCCCGGGTGATCCGCGGCACACGAGCTAAACCGCTACCGTTGCTTCCTTCCGGATCTGGCGGGGTTCACAGCCGCCCGTTGCACGAAGCCCGGAGCCTGACAACCAACCATGCTAACATGCGTTTCGCTCCGGATCAGACGCTCTGGTTATCGGTCCACCGACGTAAAGCTTTCGATTCGTTGAATTATCAGCAGCGCTGGTGCCGCTCCAAGATGCCCATACCCGTTACCAGCTCTTCCGTAATTCGTATTTACTCTGCTCACTTAAGAAGAGCTTAGCCGTTTGTTCGTTCAGCTGCTATTTTCCTATGCTATGATCCCCCTTGGCGCTGTCGAGAGCACGATCGCGATAGCGTATCGTGGTTGTAGTTCAGACCAATTCTGCCGATCTAATAGATTATCGATGTGTCGGTTTACAGCGTTTAGAATCCGAGGCTTGGAAGCAGCGTTTCTCTGGTTGGCACTCGGCTGGGTGGCCTATGGTCAAACCCGTCTGACGCTTCAACAAGCCAGTTCGCGGGTTCCGTCGGACTGGACGCCGGCCTACGAGACTCAGGAAGTGATCGTCACCGGCCAGGTCTCGATTCACGCCATCTGGGTAAGCGACTCCTATTACATTGCTATCCAGGATGATCCCGGCTACGGGCTCATTCTGCAGGGAAACATCAGTCAATTCCAGACCTTGCAGCCTGGCGACTGGGTTGAAGTGAAAGGTACCATCGTCCGGCGGGGGGGGCGGCCGGTGCTCCTGCCGACCGATATTCGCAAATTCGGCCACGCCGCGCCGCCGGCCCCCAAAGTTGTTAAACCGTCGGATCTGGCTTCGTTTCGTTATTTAGGGGTGCTCATCACGACCGAGAGCGTGGTCACCGACCTGGACGAGAATGCCGGGGGCGACCTCCTGCTCATTGGCGATAAAGCCAAGGATCTGAACATCTTCCTGCCCCGCACCCGGCGCGACACGGGGCCCCATCTGAGCGGGTTCCGGGTGGGCGACCGGATTCGAGTAACCGGCATCGCCAGCCAGTACTGCACTTTGCCTCCCTATGACCGTTACTTTCAGATCCTGATTCCTAACCCAGCCTCGCTAGTGACACTGGAGCGGGGATGGATCATCCAGCCGCCGGTGCTGCTGGCGGCTTTGATCCTGGGCACGGCGCTGCTTGCGATCTGGTGGTTCCGCGAGCGCCGCATGTCCACTCTCCTCAAGCAAATGCGCGTTCTGAATGCGCTCGGCGAAGAAGTGATCGCGGCCACCTCGCCGGCTGAGATTCTGCGCCGGCTCACCTTGACGCTGCCCGAACTATGGAACTCCTCGGGAGTCGGTCTGTATATACAAAGCCGCGGCACTAAGACTCTTGAGCGCGTGCAATCCAACGATTCGCCCCCGGAATTCGTCGAACTCGATGCGCCTAAAGGTGCGATGGCCTCGGGCGTAACAGCTTGCTTCCGCAATCGCACGCTGGTCTCGATACCGGACACGCGCCGCAGTCCATTTTTCCGCAAAGAGGAGGGGCCAGCCGCGCCGCGCTCGGTTCTGTTTGTCCCCATGTTCGCCCAAAGCGATTTGATGGGAGTGCTGGCCTTGTATCAATCCCGCGGCGCTCACTATTACGCCCAGGCGGAGCAGGCCTCCATGCAACACCTGGCCAATCAGGTAGCCACCGCGCTGCGGCTCCAGGAGCAGCAGTCCATTCGGGAGCAATTATTCCGCAGCGAGAAGCTGGCGGCGGCAGGTCAATTGATTTCCGATGTCGCCAACGAGTTGCGCTCGCCTCTGGAATCGATCGCCGCGCTGGCGTCTGCCTTGCGATCGAGACAGCTCGGCGACTCGCACCACGAGCTTCAATCCATCGCCGACGAAGCCCGCCGTGCATCCGAGATCGTGGCCCGGCTGGTCTCGTTCGCCAAAGTCGAGCAGTCCGAAGCCGAGCGCGTCGACCTCACCGCGCTGCTGGCCGGTCTGCTGAAGTTCCGCGCCCCGGAGTGGAAGGTGAAGGGCGTGGAAATCCGCTCCCAATTGTCGCCCAAGGCCGCGATCGTTATTGGATCGCCTGGGCAACTCGAGCAGGTCCTGCTGAACCTGCTGGTGGACGCCGAGAAAGCCACGGCCGAGGCTCGCGAAAAAACCATTACGCTGTCGAGCAGCCTCCTCGCCAAGCGCGTCCTGGTCGAAATTTCTTATTCCACACGCTCGCCCGAACTCCAGATGGCCGATGGCATCGATGGCGATCACGCCGGATCGGAAGCACTAGGCCTGGGCGTGTGCCGCGGAATCATTCAGAGCCACGGTGGTGAGTTCCGCGTCGTCCGGCTGTCACCCACGCAAGCACGGTTCGACATCGAGCTCCCGGTCGTGGAAACCCGGCACGCCGCCATGGGCACCGGCTCCGAATTCCACGGAAGCAGCCGCCAGCTTACCGTACTCGTCGTGGAACCGGACACCAAAGTGCAACGTCAACTTGTCCAGTTGCTGGGTAATCGCGGGGATCGCGTGGTACCGGTATCTAGCGCCGAGGAAGGTGCCGACCTCGCCCAGCGGTTACGATTCGACATGGCGATCTGCGACGTCCGTTTGCCCGGTCTCAATTGGGTGGAATTTTTCGAGCGCGTTCGCTACCAGGTGGGTGGCTTCGTTCTATTGACCGACGGATTCGACAACGATCTGATCCGCGCATTCGAGGGTGGCGAAGGATTCGTGCTGAGCAAGCCCATCGACGAATCCGAAGTCCACCGCATTTGCCGCGCTGTCGAGGATCGCGCGGCAGTGAACAGCTAGCGTCCAGAAAGAGAAAACCAGATGTGGAAGCCAGTCTTGATCGCGTGCGTGCTGGCGGCATGCATGTCCGCGGCTGAAAAATATACGGGGCCGGTGCCCCCTAAACCCGACATCCCTTACCTGTTGCACGCCACGAATCTGGTCGAAACCGAGCTGGGCCAGGCGCGGGAAGAGAGCCGCAAGAACGACACCAACTACGTCATCGCTGGCGCCAGTTCTCCGGCCCGCACTCCTCTGGCGGAGCCGATCTTTATCATCGATGCCCGGCAGGTCTCG
>JACXTT010006645.1_pt1 | contig 16476 bp, 12 predicted proteins | sample 9270951 | NCBI WGS metagenome assembly JACXTT01 (sample SAMN15532306, study PRJNA645909) | rock metagenome | isolation source: weathered quartz diorite | place: Puerto Rico | collected 2017-06-21 | reverse complement strand
CGTTATATCGGACCAAAAGCAAAACTGTCCCGCCGTGAAGGTACGGACCTGTTCCTCAAGAGCGCACGTCGTTCGCTCGATTCGAAATGCAAACTGGACGTCAAGCCAGGCCAGCACGGCGTTAAGTCGGGCGCCCGTACCTCGGACTACGGCAACCAGCTGCGCGAAAAGCAAAAAGTCAAGCGCATGTACGGCGTCCTCGAGCGTCAGTTCCGCCGCTACTTCGCTGAAGCCGACCGCCGCAAAGGCAACACCGGCGAAACCCTGCTGCGTTTGCTGGAAGCACGTTTGGACAACGTATGCTACCGCATGGGCTTCGGCTCGACCCGCGCTGAAGCGCGCCAGCTGGTCTCGCACAAGGCCTTCACCGTCAACGGTAACGTCGTGAACATCGCTTCGTACAACGTCAAGTCGGGCGACGTCATCGCCGTGCGAGAAAAAGCCAAGAAGCAAACGCGTATCCTGGAAGCCCTGTCGCTGGCTGAGCAAGTTGGCATGCCTTCGTGGGTGTCGGTGGACGCCAAGAAAATGGAAGGTACCTTCAAGTCCTTCCCAGAGCGCAATGAGATCGCTGCTGACGTCAACGAATCGCTGATCGTCGAATTGTACTCGCGTTAATCCAGGTCCAAGACGCGGCGCCGGCCCAGGCCGGCTAGCTGCGCGGACCAAATCGGCCCTTCGGGGCCGTTCCCGCGTTAAGTGGGACCCAAGATTTCGTTGTACCCGCCCATTTCTTCGAAGTGGGCGTTTTCACATAAATCCATCAGCCTTATCGGTGTAACGAGCCGAGGGTATTGAAAAGGACAAAAACCCATGCAAAACAGCCTGTTGAAGCCACGTATTATCGATGTTGAAGCCCTCGGTGCCGGTCACGCCAAAGTCGTGATGGAGCCGTTTGAGCGTGGCTATGGCCACACCCTCGGTAATGCGTTGCGCCGCGTGCTGCTGTCGTCGATGGTTGGCTATGCGCCAACCGAAGTGACGATCGCCGGCGTGGTTCATGAGTACTCGTCGCTGGACGGCGTGCAGGAAGACGTTGTTGACCTGCTGTTGAACCTGAAGGGCGTCGTATTCAAAGTGCACAACCGCGATTCCGTCACGCTGACCCTGAAGAAGGAAGGCGAAGGCGCCATCCTGGCTTCGGACATCGACCTGCCGCACGACGTTGAACTGATCAACCCTGACCATGTCATCGCCCACCTGACCGCTGGTGGCAAGCTGGACATGCAGATCAAGGTCGAAAAAGGCCGTGGCTATGTGCCAGGTAACGTGCGCCGCCTGTCGGAAGACACCAACAAGACCATCGGCCGCATCATCCTGGACGCGTCGTTCTCGCCAGTGCGCCGCGTGTCCTACTTCGTGGAATCGGCCCGTGTGGAACAGCGTACCGACCTCGACAAGCTGATCATCAACATCGAAACGAACGGCGTCATCACCCCAGAAGAAGCGATCCGCCAATCGGCCCGCGTGCTGGTGGACCAGCTCAACGTGTTCGCTGCCCTGGAAGGCACCGAAGCGGCGGCAGAAGCCCCATCGCGCGCACCGCTGGTCGATCCGATCCTGCTGCGTCCAGTGGACGACCTGGAACTGACCGTCCGTTCGGCCAACTGCCTCAAAGCAGAAAACATCTACTACATCGGCGACCTGATCCAGCGTTCGGAAAACGAACTGCTCAAGACGCCGAACCTGGGCCGCAAGTCCCTGAACGAAATCAAGGAAGTTCTGGCATCCCGTGGTCTGACCCTGGGCATGAAACTCGAAAACTGGCCACCAGCTGGTCTCGAGAAGTAATTAGTGGTTCGGTGGGTAACAAGTTACCCACCCTACGCCAAGCACGAAATGTAGGGTGGGTAATTCATTACCCACCAAAAGTTTGCAGTACCCGTCCCGAGCATGTTGCCTGGGGCATAAACCAAGTAATGAACCGGCCCGCAGCCTAGCTGATCGAAGAGCTGGATTTTAAACATTTGAAAGGAAGTACCATGCGTCACCGTCACGGCCTCCGTAAACTGAACCGTACCTCGTCCCACCGTCTGGCAATGCTGCGCAACATGACCGTTTCGCTGCTGCGTCACGAAGCCATCAAGACCACCCTGCCAAAGGCCAAGGAACTGCGCCGCGTGATCGAGCCGATCCTGACCCTGGGCAAGACCGACACCCTGGCCAACAAGCGCCTGGCTTTCTCGCGCCTGCGCGACCGCGAAATGGTCCTGAAGCTGTTCGCTGAACTGGGCCCACGTTACGCTAACCGCAATGGCGGCTACCTGCGTATCCTGAAAATGGGTTTCCGCGTTGGCGACAATGCACCAATGGCTTACGTTGAACTGCTGGACCGTCCAGAAGTTTCGGACGTTGAAGCTGCTCCAACCGCTGAGTAATCAGCGTTGCTGCAAAGAAAGGCCGCTCACTGAGCGGCTTTTTTTTTGCCTCATTGCCGTCAACATGGTGGAAGTTGGCGAGAAATTGGCGCCCCTTGTGATGTAATAATGCCTTGCAGCACTTCTCAATGAGGATAGGGAGCAGCGGCCATGCGCATCGCAGACTGGAAGATTGCAACAAAGTTGGCAGTTGGGTTTGGTTTCGTGCTGGTGTTGCTGGCGGCCGTGGTTGCCGTTGGCATGAGCCGGCTGGCGACGGTCGGCACCCTGGCCAACAAGGTCATCGACGTCGACTGGGCCAAGGCCGAAGCTGCCGCCACCATTGCCGCCACCACACGCGCCAACGCGGCCCTGACCATGCAACTGTTTATCGCCACCGACCAGGCTGGCGTCAACGACATCCTGTCCCAGGTAGATGCCAACAAGAAAACCATCAGCGCCGCGCTCGAGACCCTCGACAAACTGGTCTACATGGAAGAGGGCAAGCGCATGCTCGCTACGCTCAAGGAGCGCCGCGTCGCGTATGTGCAGTCGTTCACCCGCATCGCCAAGCTGGTGAACGCTGACCAGAAGGATGAAGCGGCCGCCATGATGCGCAACGAGACTTTGCCTCGGCTGGCGGCGCTACAGCAGTCCGTTAGCGAGTTGGCCGCCTGGCAGACCCAGATCGTGCGCAGCAGTGGCAGCGCTGTCACCGACAATATTGCCAGCGCCAGTAATATGATGCTGGTGCTGGGGTTGATTGCGCTGGCAAGCGGGGCCGCTGCAGCCTGGTTCTTCGGCCGCACCATTACGGTCCCATTGGGCCAGGCCTTGAAGCTGGCGCAGGAAGTGGCCAGCGGGGATTTGCGCGGCCATGTCAGCGTCGACCACGCCGATGAAACGGGCCAGCTCCTGGTGGCACTGAATGACATGAACACCAGCCTGTCCCACATGGTAGGCCAGGTGCGGCAGGCCACCCACACCATCGCAACCGCCTCCAATCAGATTGCCACCGGCAATATGGACCTGTCGGCGCGCACCGAGGAGCAGGCCAGCGCCCTGGAAGAGACCGCCTCCTCGATGGAGCAACTAACAGCAACCGTCAAGCACAATGCCGACAACACGCGGCTGGCATCGACCCATTCGACCGAAGCGTCCGATGTGGCAGAGCGGGGTGGGGACGTGGTGCGCCAGGTCGTCCAGACGATGGGCAATATCAATGAATCGTCGCGCCGCATCGTCGACATCATTGGCGTCATCGACGGGATCGCCTTCCAGACCAATATCCTGGCCTTAAATGCCGCAGTGGAAGCGGCCCGCGCAGGCGAACAGGGACGTGGCTTTGCCGTGGTGGCCTCAGAAGTGCGCAACCTGGCCCAGCGATCCGCAGCGGCAGCCAAGGAGATCAAGGCTCTGATCGACAGTTCCGTCGGAGAAGTGGCCGATGGCGCCCGCCTGGTGGAGCGGGCCGGCGGCACCATGGAAGAAGTGGTAAGCAGCGTGCAAAGGGTCGCGCAGATTGTCGCTGAAATCAATGACGCCAATGCGGAACAAAGCGCAGGCCTGGAACAGATCAACCTCGCCATTACTGAAATGGACCACGTCACGCAGCAGAATGCGGCCTTGGTTGAGCAAGCTGCCGCAGCGGCCAGTTCGATGTCGGAACAGGCGGCACAGCTCGAAAGCCTGGTCGGCCATTTCCGGATCGACAAGCGCCGCCCGCTCGCCCTGGCCGCTTAGCAGGAAACCCCAGAACCGAAAGGATTAAGCATGTTGCAAAGACTCTTCTCCAAATCACTGGCCCTGCTGGCCTTGATAGCAATGCCCGCTTTGGCGCAGCAACCCAGCTATGGCGCGCCCATTGCCCTTGAATTGGCCAAGAAGGCGGCTGCTGGCGCTGTGGCCGAAGCGCGCAAGATCAAACTTTCCGTTGCAATTGCTGTAGTCGACACGCATGGCACCCCCGTCTATCTCGAAGTGCTTGATGACACCATGACGGCCAGTCCGAATTTCGCCTTTCAAAAGGCACGCACGGCAGCCATGATGCGCCGTCCCAGCAAGGCGCTGGAAGACGGCGTCGCTGGCGGGCGCAATGCTTTGCTGAGCTTGCCAGACCTTCTGTTGATTGAAGGTGGGGAGCCCATTCTGTTGAATGGCAAGCTGGTCGGTGCTATCGGCGTGTCGGGCGGCTCCAGTGCGCAGGACGGGCAGATCGCCCGCGCCGGCGTCGATGCCACCAAGTAGCAGCGCAGCGGGAGTAGCGTGCCGTTTGATCGGGCGATTACTTCAACGCCGAAGCAGTCGGGTCCGGCGATCCATTTGACGGCAGGGCAGGGATGCCCAGCAGCTTCATCAGCAATGGGTAGACATGCACATTGTCGAAGGCGGGTAGAACCACGCCGGGCTTGAACGCAGGGCCGGTTGCGATGAACAGGCCCTGCATGTCTGGCGCCAGGTTATCGTAGCCGTGATTGCCCTTGTTTTTCAGCGTGCTGTCGGATTTTGCGGCAATCACCCAGCCAGTCTCCGGCAGGCAGATGTACGCAGGCACCCGGGCGTTCTGGCCGTAGTGGAAGCGCGCTGGGATGTCCGCCTTCGCCCAGCACTGCATATGTTCCTGCGGTTTGCGCAGCGCGGCGGCCAGTTCCTCTTCCTTGCCGGGCAGAGGTTCAATGCCTGCATAGGCCCATGAGGTCACCACCCGATAGGACTGCGCCGGCGCAATGCGATCGAGCGCGATGACGCGTTGCTGGCTCACTGCCGTCATGCCGTGGTCCGAGGTGATGACGACATTGGCGGCGATCCCGCGCTGCTGCAGCCCCCGCATCAGGCGGTCCATTGCCGCATCGACCCGCGCAAGTGCCTCTGCTAGCTGGACTGAATCGGGGCCAAAATCATGACCCGCATGGTCCAGGTCTTCGAGATACAGCGCCACGAAGGCGGGGCGCTGGGCGACCGGTTTGTCGAGCCAGCCAAGCACCGCATCGACGCGCGCTTCGGCCGTCATCTTCACGTCGTACTTCAGGTGGTCGCGTGCCAGCACGCCGTGAATGGGGGCTTGTGACCCCGGCCAGAACACATTGGCCGTCGCGATACCTCTTTTCTCCGCGGTGACCCATACGGGCTCGGCCTGGCCAAACCAGCGCGCATCTTGCATGGCCTTGTCGTTGGACAGCGAGAAGCGCTCGCCTGGAATGCTGGCGTCCTCCATCGTATTGCCCACCACGCCATGCCGGTCAGGCCACAGGCCCGTGACGATGGTGTAGTGATTGGGGAAGGTCGTTGATGGGAAGGAGGGCCGCATGGCTTCGGCCCGCACACCTTGGGCGGCCATCTGGCGCAAATGGCTCGCCCCTTCGCGGCCCAGGTAATCGGCGCGGAATCCATCGAGCGACACCAGGATCAGGGGCGGCGCCGGCTCGGCCGGGTGAAAGTGGGAACAGGCAGCCAGTAGCAGGAGCGCAAGGCAGCTTGTCCAGACAGGTCTCGTCAATGTCATTAGTTCTCCGCGTCAACAACTTGGCACTCTGTCACAGCGCGCCGTGGGTGTCCAGTGCACTTTGCCGATCGATCGCCCTTGTCAAACTGTCAGTATTTACGCCATTTAACCCCGCCTTAATACTGGGCAAGCACGTCGGGTGTACACTCCTGCTTCACCGGCGCTTGGCCGGTCCGGACACCTGAAGGAAGACGATGAAGTTTTCGATGCCCCTGCGCTCGCTCGCCCTGCTGTTATTGGCCTGGTTCAGCTTTGCCTTGGCGCCCGCCGCCCATGCGGACGATGACTTCCTTGAGCCGGACCAGGCCTTCAAGATGTCTGCCCGCATGGTCGATCCGCACACCATCAGCGTCAGCTTTGAGATCGCCGACGGCTACTATATGTACCGCGAGCGCTTTAAGTTCGCTGCCGTCGGCGCAACGCTGGGCGCACCCCAACTCCCGCCAGGCAAAGTGAAGTTTGACGAGACCTTCCAGAAAAATGTGGAGACCTATCGCCATTTGGTCACAGTCACGCTTCCCGTCTCGGCCAACGGCATGTTCACGCTCAACGTGACTTCGCAAGGTTGCGCCGATAAAGGCCTGTGCTATTCGCCGCAGGAAGTGAGTGTGCGCCTGGTCGGTGCGGGTGGCGCAGCCAATGTGCCGGCTGACACCAATGGCGGCGTGCCTGCTGGCGCGGCATCTGGTGCGCCAACCGGCGTGCCCGCTGCCGCAGCCAATCGCGCCACGGCCGCCGTCAATGATGCCGCATCAACAGGAGCACTTGCAGCCGGCCTGGCAGCGCAAAGTGCCCAGGCCATGAGCAATGCGCCCGCGACGCTGCCATCGGCGCCTGTGGAGACGCCCAAGGCAGCTGCAGCCAGTGGCAGCTCCGACATGAATACCATCGCCTCCCTGCTCGCTGGCGGCAAGCTGGTGACGATTGCCTGGGCCTTCCTGGTGCTGGGCCTTGGCCTGGCATTCACGCCCTGCGTACTACCCATGGTGCCGATTTTGTCGGGCATCATCGTCGGCGAAGGCGCGCACGTCACGCGCGGGCGTGGTTTTGTGCTGGCGCTGACGTATTCGCTGGGCATGGCGTTGATTTACACGGCGCTGGGCGTTGCCGCCGGCCTGGCAGGGGAAGGCCTGTCGGCCGCCTTGCAGAACCCTTATGTGCTGGAGGCGTTTGGCCTGCTCATCGCGGCCATGGCCATGTCGATGTTTGGCTTCTATGAATTGCAACTGCCAGCCTCCGTGCAAACGCGCCTGGCCAGCCTGTCTGGTCGCCAGCGCGGCGGCAAGCTGCCTGGCGTGTTCATCATGGGCGCCCTGTCTGCGCTGATCGTCGGCCCCTGCGTCGCGGCGCCATTGGCGGGCGCCCTGATTTACTTGAGCCAGACCCGTGATGTGCTGGTCGGCGGTGTCGCCCTGTTTTCGATGGCCATTGGCATGAGCATCCCTTTGCTGTTGGTGGGCCTGTCGGCCGGTTCGCTGTTGCCGCGCACGGGCGCATGGATGGAGGGCGTCAAGCGCTTCTTCGGCGTGCTCTTGCTGGCCATGGCCGTCTGGCTGGTGTCGCCGGTATTGCCGGCTGTGCTGCAGATGCTGCTGTGGACTGCGCTGGGCCTGGGCTATGGCTTTTACCTGCTACGCTCCAAGCAGTGGGCTGTCAAAGCCTTGGGCGCCGCCTTTGCCGTCCTGGGCGCAATCCAGCTGGTGGGCGTGGCCACCGGTGGCCGTGATGCGCTGGCGCCGCTGGCCCACCTTGGCGGTGCGCCCCAGCATGGAGTCGTATTTACGCGGGTGAAGACGGTGGCCCAGCTGGAGCAGGCGCTGGCCCAGACGGGCGGCAAGACCGCCATCCTCGACTTTTATGCCGACTGGTGTGTGTCTTGCAAAGAGATGGAAAAGCTGACCTTGGTTGATCCGCAGGTGCGCGCCCGCCTGGCCAATACCGTGCTGCTGCAGGTGGACGTGACGGCAAACGATGCCGACGACAAGGCGATGCTCAAGCGCTTCAAGCTGTTTGGCCCGCCTGGCATCATCTTGTTCGACACCAAAGGCCAGGAGATCCCCGACAGCCGCATCATCGGTTACCAGGATCCCGCCAAATTCCTGGCCTCGCTGCAAAAACTACACTAAGCATTTGAGCGCACGCAAACAACCTGGCTGCGTGTCCGAATGACAGACCTGCCCCCGAATTGCGCGCGGCCATAAAAAAGGGGAGCACCAAGTGCTCCCCAAACGTCGCTACTACAAGGGTTAAACGGTCAGGCGCAGATTACTGCTTCTTCATCATGGCGTGCATCATGGCGCGGCCTGGGCCGTTGGCGCCACCCATGGCGTTGGCATCGAAGGTCTTCTTTTGGTCAGCCGTCAAGGTGGCGTAGAAGGTCTTCATGGCGGCCACATGGGCGTCCATCGTGGTGATTTGGGCCTTGGCCATGGCCAGGTGCTTGTCGGCACGCTCCGGTGCGCTCATGGCGGCGATGGCAGCACGGTCAACTGGCTGGTGGGTGCCGGCAGCAGGCGTAATGGCGGCGACATAGGTCGTCCAGGCAGGTTCCTGGGCCGAGGTCAGTTTCAGCGCATCGTGCAGTTTGGTCATGTGCTCGGTGAAGTGCTGGGCGCGGTCGGCCTGCATTTTTTCCAGGCGGGCGGCGTGGGTGTGGCGGCCTTCAGCCGTCTGGGCTTGCGCAGCGCCCAAGCTCATCAGGGACAGGCCAATCAGCAGGGACAGTTTGATCTTGTTCATTGCAATTCCTTTGGGTTGGGTTTCGGAGCCGCATGTTTAGGCAGCGGATGGTGCTATCTTCGTCCCCGTATGTTTCCGACAAGTGTCCCCGGCCAAAGTATTTGTATCAATTTGTTTCCGCTATCGCGCCAGATACATCAAAATACAAATCCACTGTTTTGGCCCCAAAATTTGGGGATAATTGAGGCCATGGACACCCCTAGCACCATTTTGATCGTCGACGACGACCGCGATATACGCCAATTGCTGGCTGATTACCTTGAAACCAATGGCTACCGCACCCTGTGCGCGGCCGATGGAAATGCCATGTGGAAAGCTTTGGACGAGACCCGTCCGGAGCTGGTTGTGCTCGACCTGAACCTGCCCGGCGACGATGGCCTGACCCTGTGCCGCAAGCTGCGCGCCACCTCGAGCCTGCCCGTGATCATGCTGACGGCCCGCGCCGAACCGCTCGACCGCATCCTGGGCCTGGAAATGGGCGCCGACGACTACCTGCCCAAGCCCTTCGAGCCGCGCGAGCTGCTGGCCCGTATCCGCAGCGTACTGCGGCGCAGCCACGCCATGCCCGAGCATGCCAAAGCCGACAATGTACAGCGCATGCGCTTTGCCGGCTGGACCCTGGACCTGACGGCCCGCCACCTGCTCAACCCGGACGGCCTGGTCATCATGTTGTCGGGCGCCGAATTCCGCCTGCTGCGCGTGTTCCTGGAACACCCCAACCGCGTGCTCAACCGCGACCAGCTGCTCAACCTGACCCAGGGCCGCGACGCCGATCCGTTTGACCGCTCGATCGACATCCAGATCAGCCGCCTGCGCCAGAAGCTGGGCGAAGACGCCCGCCTGCCCCAGATCATCAAGACCGTGCGCAACGGCGGCTATGTGCTGGCCGGCCAGGTCAGCGTGGAGCCGCAGGCATGAGGGCCTTCTTTGGCTCCATGACGGGGCGCGTTTTCCTGACCCTGCTGATCGGTATCCTGGCCACGGCCGGCCTGTCCCAGTTGCTGGCCATGAGCGAGCGCCAACGCGCCCTCGAGGGCTACCGCGACTTCCATGCGCTCGAACGTGCCGAGCAGCTGATCAACACCGCCGACGTGGTGCCGGCCGCCTCGCGCGTGGCCTACCTGGCCGTGGCCAACCGCCCCAGCATCCGGCTGGAGCAGGCCACCGATGCACTGCCAGTCGCGCCACAGCTGTCGGAGTTTGCCCAGGCCCTGGCCGCCCGCCTGGGCCGCGGCTACCAGTTCCAGTCCGTTGCCGTCAAACCGTCTGTTTGCGAGCAACGCGCACCCATCGTGTCGCAATACGGCCCCTTCCCGTGGCGCGGCACCTGCGAAAGCGTCAATGTGCGCCTGCGCGACGGCCACCTGGTGCGCCTGATGGTCCTGCCACCGCGCACCCCGCCCACGCCAAAAACCGACTACACCACCATCTTCGTACTGGCCTTCTTCAGCATCGCCGTGCTGGCCTATGTCGTTGCGCGCATGACGACGCGCCCGATCGGCCGCCTGGCCCAGGCCGCGCATGACATCGGTAACGACATCAACCATCCGCCCCTGCCGGTGGAAGGGGCCAGCGAGATCAAGCAGGCCAGCGCCGCCTTCAACGGCATGCAGGCGCGCATTCGCCAGTACATTTCGCAACGCACCCAGATGCTGGCCGCCATCACCCATGACCTGCAAACGCCGCTGACGCGCCTGCGCCTGCGCCTGGAAAAAGTGGACGACCCCGAACTGCGCGAGCGCCTGATCGGCGACTTGTCGGCCATGCAGGAAATGGTGCGCGAAGGCCTGGACCTGGCCCGCTCGACCGACACCAATGAAGCCATGCAGCCGCTGGACGTCGACTCCCTGCTGGACTCGATCGGCGGCGACGCCGACGAAGCGGGCCAGAAAGTGAGCATTAGCGGCCGCGCCGCCATGACCGTGATGGGGCGCCCGATGGCGCTGCGCCGTGCCCTGGTCAACCTGATCGACAATGCCGTCAAATACGGCCAACTGGCCGACGTCGTGGTCGAGCGCCCGCCGGGCGCCGTGCGCATCCGCATCCGCGACAACGGCCCCGGCATCCCTGAAGACGAACTGGCCCGCGTGCTGGAACCCTTCTACCGGGTCGAGTCCTCGCGCTCGCGCAGTTCCGGCGGCACCGGCCTGGGCCTGACCATTGCCCGCAATATCGCCGAACAGCACGGCGGTTCGCTGACCCTGTCCAACCGCCCCAAGGGCGGCCTCGAAGTGACCGTGATCCTGCCGGAGTCCTACAGCAGCCGCTGATGCTATATGTACATCTTTTTTGATGTTACTGTGCGACAATACCAAATATAAAAAGTTCTACCCCGTCCTATTTACGAGAATGTGGCTGCTGCGGCGGCCAGGAAAACAGCATGAAAAAATCAAGTTTGGTACTCCTCCTTGCCGTGCTAGCTGCCGGCGGCGCTGGCGCCTGGTATTTCAAGCCGGGCACAGCCGACACGGCGGCGCCAGGCAAGGGCGGGCCAGGCGGTGCGGCTGGCGGACAGCCCCCGACCGTCGTCAATATGGTGCTACCGCAACGGCAGGACGTGCCCGTGGTGCTGACGGCCAATGGTTCCGTCTCGGCCCTGCAGTTGGTGGACCTGCACCCGCAAATGACCAGCACCATCGACAAGGTGCATATCAAGGAAGGCCAGTTCGTCAAACAGGGCGAGCTGATGTTCACGCTGGATGACCGCAATGAGCGCGCCAATATCGACAAGGCCAATGCCCAGCTGGTGCGCGACCAGGCCAGCCTGGCCGACGTGGAGCGCCAGTACAAGCGCAGCGCCGACCTGTTCGCGCAAAAATACATCGCCCAAAGCGCGCTCGACACCCTGCGCAGCCAGGTCGACGCCGCCCGCGCGCTGCTGGTGGCCGACCAGGCTGCGCTGACCGCTGCCCGCGTGGCAGCCAGCTACAGTGCCGTGCGCGCGCCCCTGTCGGGCCGTGTCGGCGCCATCAATGTGTTCCCCGGCAGCCTGGTGCAGCTGGCGACGTCGCTGACGACGATCAGCCAGATCAACCCGATCACCGTCACCTTCACTGTCCCGGAAGTGCACCTTGCCAACTTGATGGCCAGCTTTAAGGCCGGCCCGGTCGCCGTGACAGCGATGCCGACGGGCGGCAAGCCGGTCACGGGGGTGCTCAGTTTTATCGACAACACGGTTGACCCGATGGCGGGCTCGATTAAGGTCAAGGCCCAGTTTGACAACAAGGATGGCGCGCTGTGGCCGGGCCAGTTTGTCGACACCAGCTTGACCGTGCAGGTGCTCAAGGATGCCATCGTGCTGCCGCAGACCGCCATCATCAACAATATCCGCGGCACCTTTGTGTACACGATCGAGGCGGACAATGTGGCCGGGCAGAAGCCGGTCACCCGCGTCTATTCGGCCGGGCTCAATGCCGTGGTGACGGGCCTTGATGGCACCGAAAAGGTCATCAATGAAGGCAAGCAGAACTTGCGCCCCGGCGGCAAAGTGCGCCTGGCCGAAGCGGGCGGCGGCAAGGGTGCTGGCAAAGGCGGCAAAGCGGGCGGCGCAGGCAGCCAGGCGAGCGCAGACGGCAGCAAGCCCGATGCAGGCAAGGCAGACGGCAGCAAGCGCGACGGCGCCGAGGCTGGCAAGAAGGGCAACGCACCATGAACCTGTCCGAGCTGTGTATCCGCCGTCCGGTGATGGTGATCCTGCTGTCGGTCAGCTCGATCCTGGCCGGCCTGCTGGCCTACTCGAAAATGCCGGTCGCTGCACTGCCGAGCTATAACACCCCCGTCATCAACGTCAATGCCAACCTGTCGGGCGCCAGCCCGGAGACCATGGCATCGTCGGTGGCCCTGCCGCTGGAAAAGCAGTTCTCCACCATCGCCGGCATCAGCGTCATCACCTCGTCTAGTACCCAGGGCAATACCAGCCTGACCCTGGAATTTGATCCCTCCATCGACGTCAATATGGCGGCGGTGGATGTGCAGGCAGCCCTGCTGGGCGCGCAACGCCAGCTGCCGCAGGAAATGACAGAACTGCCGTCTTACCGCAAGGTCAACCCGGCCGATGCGCCGGTGCTGTTCATGGCGATGACTTCGCCCTCGATGAACCTGTCGGAACTGAACGACTACGCAGAAAACCTGGTAGCGCCCAACCTGTCGACCTTGCCTGGCGTGGCCCAGGTCACCGTCAATGGCCAAAAGCGCTACGCCGTGCGGGTGCGCGTGCATGCCAACCAGCTCAATTCGCGCAACCTGACCTTGGATGAACTGGCCACGGCGATCCGCGCTGCCAACTCCATTGCACCGCTGGGCATCCTTGATGGCCCCAACCAGACCCTGACCATCCAAGGCAATGCCCAGATGATGAAGGCGGCGGAGTTCGCCGAGATCATCGTCGCCGTGCGCAACGGCGACCCTGTGCGCCTGAAGGACGTGGCCACGGTGGAAGACAGCTACCTGTCCGTTAAATCTGCCGCCAGCCTCAATGGCGAGCGCTCCGTGGTGTTGCTGGTGCAGCGCCAGCCCAATGCCAACACGGTGCAGGTGGTCGATGCCGTTCGCAAGCTGCTGCCCATGTTCCAGGCCCAGTTGCCGTCCTCCGTGCAAATCAACTTGGTCAATGACCGCTCCGTGTCGATCCGCGAATCGATCCACGACGTCAACCTGACCCTGGCGCTGACGGTAGGCCTGGTGGTGCTGGTGATCTTCCTGTTCCTGCACCGCGCCGCCGCCACCCTGATCCCCGCCATTACGATGCCGATCTCGCTGCTGGGCGCCGTGTCCCTGCTGGCCTGGTTGGACTACAGTATCGACAATGTGTCCCTGCTCGGTATCACGCTGGCCGTGGGCCTGGTGGTCGACGATGCCATTGTTGTGCTGGAAAATATCGTGCGCCATATCGAGATGGGCAAGAAGCCGATCCAGGCGGCCCTGATCGGCTCCAAAGAAATGGGCTTCACCATCTTGTCGATTTCGATCTCGCTGGTGGCCGTGTTCATCCCGATCTTCTTCATGCCCGGTGTGATCGGCCTGCTGTTCCATGAATTTGCTGTGGTGGTGTCGCTGTCGATCCTGGTGTCGGCCGTGGTATCGCTGACCCTGGTGCCGATGATGGCCAGCCGCCTGCTGCCGCCGCACCGCCATGACGAAGGCGAAAAGCAGTTCATCGCCCGCCACTTTGAAGCGATGTTCCTCAGGGTCCGCAATGCCTACGCCCGCACGCTGGACGTGGCGCTGGCCCACCGCTTCTTTATCCTGATGGTGGCGCTGGCGACCTTCGTGCTGACCATTGTGCTGTACGTGACCATCCCCAAAGGTTTCTTCCCCGAGGAAGACCTGGGCCAGATCCAGGGCACGCTGGAAGCGTCGGAAGATACTTCATCGACGGCCATGCTGGCCCTGTCGGAACGCACCGCCGGCCTGATCAAGGACGACCCCAACGTCAAGACCGTGACCATGTTCACCGGCGGCGGCAATACGGGCCGCATGTTCATCGTGTTGAAGCCGCGCGGCGAGCGCAAGCCCATGCCGCAAGTGCTCGACAGCCTGCGCAAGACCACGCGCCAGGTGGCCGGCATGAACGTGTTCCTGCGCCCGATCCAGAACTTGCAACTGGGTGCACGCCAAAGTAAGAGCCGCTACCAGTACACCCTGCAGAGTGTGAGCCCGGACGCGCTGGGCGACTGGGCCCAGAAGATGATGGATGGCATGCGCAACGATCCGCTGTTCCGCGACGTGACCAGCGACTCGCAGAACCGCGGCCTGGAGGCGCGGCTGCAGATCGACCGCGACAAGGCCAATAACCTCGGCGTGCAGATCGCCGATATCCGTACCTCGCTGTACGCGGCCTTTGGCGAGCGCCAGGTGTCGTCGATCTATTCGTCGGCGGCGACCTACCAGGTGATCATGGAAGCGGCGAACGAAGACCGCCAGTTTGACGATGCCCTCTCGCGCGTGTCGGTGCGCAGCAAGAACGGCCAGCTGGTGCAGCTGTCGAGTTTTGCGACCGTCCTGCGTACGGTCGGCCCGACCTCGGTCAACCACCAGGGCCAGCTGCAGGCCATCACCTTGTCGTTCAACCTGGCGCCGGATGTGCCGCTGGGCGTGGCCACGGCCAAGATCGACAAGTTGGCCAAGATGCTGCCCAATACCATCATCACCAAATACGGTGGCGATGCGGCGGTGTTCCAGGACTCGCAAGGCTCACAGATCATCCTGATCGTGGCCGCGCTGGCCGTGATCTATGTACTGCTGGGCTGCCTGTATGAGAGTTATATCCACCCGCTGACCATCCTGGCGGGCCTGCCGTCGGCTGCGGTCGGCGCGCTGATCACGCTGCGCCTGTTTGGCCTGGACCTGACGATGATCGCCATCATTGGTATCCTGATGCTGATCGGTATTGTGAAGAAAAACGCCATCATGATGATCGACTTCGCCCTGCAGGCGCAGCGCGAAGAAGGCATGACGCCGGCCGAAGCGATCCGCGAAGCCTGCGTGCTGCGCTTCCGCCCGATCATGATGACGACCCTGGCCGCGCTGATGGGCGCATTGCCGATCGCCCTGGGCCTGGGTGCTGGCGCTGAGCTGCGTGCGCCCTTGGGCCTGGCAGTCTGCGGTGGCCTGATCTTCTCGCAACTGATTACACTGTACATTACGCCAGTGATCTACTTGTTCCTGGACAAGTACAGCGGTTCCGGTCCAATGACGGACGAAATGATCCACGAGCGCGAGGGCAAGTCCCATACTGGCCCCGCCGAAGTGCAAACGCCCGCCACGCCAGAGTACCAATAAAGGCGCGTTTGGCGGGACCAAGCTTCGCCTTGGTCCCGCCGAATGATACTTTGTCGCTCTACCGATACATTCCGTAACAACCATCAAGGGCTTCCCCGGTTAAGCTGTGCACGCTGGAGCTGTCTCTGGCACACTTGCCGCATTTCGTTGAGACCGTTCCCTTGGAAGCTGTACCTATTTTGCGTGACCATACCCATTCCATGTCGGAAGACACAGGTTTCTGCCCCCACTGCGGCCAGCCCATGCCCCAGCCGCGGGAATCCAAACCCTACGGTGAGCAAGGCAATAACAAGTTCGGCCTGGCCGCGACCGTGGCCGTGCACATTGTGTTGCTGCTGCTCTTCCTGTTCCGCAACCATCCGGAAAAAGTAGCGGCGCCCCCTTTGTCGGGCGCCATGGTGCTGCTGCAGCCGGGCGGCCGTCCGCCCAAGCCCGTCCCCCAGCTGACGCCGCCCAAGCTGGAGGTGGTCGATATCCAGCGCCTGGCCAATACCATCACGCTGCCCCACGAAAAACCGATTCCCGTCGAAATCCAGCAGCCCGAGGCCAAGCCGGTCCCGCCGCCGCCGGCGGTCGACATGCAGGCCCTGATTGATGCGCGTCGCGCCGCCCGCGCCGCCGCCAATGGCCAGGCCGTGCAGGAAAGCGACAACGACCGCGCCATGCGCCTGATCAAGGCCAATGTGGCTGCGGCCAATGGCAAGACTGGCAGCGACCGCAACGATTCGGGTGGCATGTTCGAGGTCTACGACAAGACTTACCATTCGGCGGGCCTGAAGTTCCGCGGCTGGAACCCGAACTTCAAGCGCCGCTGGCTGCAGCAGCTGACAGTGGACCAGGGCACGGAAATTGATATCGAAACGGCCATCGTCAAGAAGATGATCGAGATTATCCGCAAGGAAAAGCCGGGTGACTTTATCTGGGAGTCGCACCGCCTGGGCCGCAATGTGCCCCTGTCGGCACGCAAGGAAGACCAGGCAGAACTGATGGCCTTCCTGTACAAGGAAATGTTCCCTGAATACCGGCCTCCCGTCCGATAGGCGATAATAGCGGCATGTTGCCGTCTCATTCTTCATTCTTGTTGCTGGCCCTGGGTTT
>JACXTT010006644.1_pt1 | contig 16477 bp, 12 predicted proteins | sample 9270951 | NCBI WGS metagenome assembly JACXTT01 (sample SAMN15532306, study PRJNA645909) | rock metagenome | isolation source: weathered quartz diorite | place: Puerto Rico | collected 2017-06-21 | reverse complement strand
CGGCCGGCGCGCCGCGCGCGGCGGCCACCGCGTCCTCGGCCTCGGCCACCTGGCGCAGCACCTGGCGGCAGCGGTCCAGGAAGAGTTCGCCCGCCTCGGTCAGGCTCTGGCGGCGCGTGGTGCGGTTCAGCAGCCGCACGCCGAGGCGCCGCTCCAGCTCCCGCACATGCTTGCCGACCATGGTTGGCGACAGGCCGAGCCGCTGGGCGGCGGCGGAGAGTCCCTCGGCCTCCACCACGGTGACGAACACCCCCATACTCTCCAGGCGATCCATATTCAGAACTCACAGTGCGAAATGATTGCAGTGGGCCGCAGTTTATCACGCTAAGAGTGCGCAATATATCGGTGATCTCAACCTCAGGAGATCGCCATGAAGCCCCAGGACCTCGCCGGCCGCGCCACCGCCGCCTTCAACGCCCGCGACGCGGCCGCCCTGCGCGCGCTGTGGACCGACGATTTCCACTTCGTGGGGCCGGACGCCGAAAGCCATGGCGCCGACGCCATGCTGGAGCGCGAACACGGCCTGTGGCGGGCCTTTCCGGACCTGCAGGCCTCGATCGTCACGGTCTGCGCCGGCGACGACGTGGTGGTGATGGAGACCACCATGCACGGCACGCACACCGGCCCGTTCGCGTTCGGCGCCACGGACCTGCCGCCCACCGGCCGGCCGATCACCGCGGTGTTCTCCGTGCACGTCTGGTTCCGTGACGGCCGCGCCTGCCGCGAGCGGGTGTTCTACGACCGCCTGGGGCTTCTGCAGCAGCTCGGCGTCGGCTAGGCGGCGACCTTGCCCTTCACCCGCTGGCGGGCGGCTTGCCGTCCGCCGACGGCGTCGACGATGCGGCCGACGGCGCCCAGGCCGTAGGGCGGCATGTTGTTGTAGATGTTCTCGTATTTGCCGGGCTCGACGACGTAGGTCTCGTGCCAGATACCCACATCGCCGTTGGAGGCGACGGCCTTGTTGAAGGCCTGCCAGGCGGGCAGGTGGGCCTTGTCGCGGGCTTTGGCGTAGGCCTCCAGCGCCTCGAAGCTCTTCCAGTACTGAGTGACCGTCACGTTCGGGAAGCTGAACTGGTTCTCGGCGTGCAGCAGGCCGAGCTCTGGTTGTTTGCCGAGCTCGATCAGCATCCTGGGCATGGCGGTCGCCACCGGCAGCCACTTCCAGATCTTCCAGGGCTTGTTCACGCGCATGCCGATCAGAAAGACGACGAAGCCCTCGTCCATCTCCGCGCACACCCGCCGCGCCACGATCTTGGCCATGGAAGTCCCTCCGCTTCGCCAGACCATACGGCGGAACCACGATTTCCGGATGTGCCTTCGGCGTCACGACGCGGCGGCAAGGATGGTCACGACGGGAAGCTTGGCTTGCCCTAAGGATCGCCGGGCGCCAGTGTCCGGCCCTCTTTGAAAACCAGGTTTCACCGTCATGGACCGCCCCGCGGCCCAGGGCCCCTCCGTCACGGGAGGGCCGCCCCGTCCTGTCCGCTATGAAGTGGCCCAGCTCCTGAAGCTGTCGGGGCCGGTGGTGATCTCGCGCCTGGGGATCATGGTGATGGGCCTGTCGGACGCCATCGTGGTGGGGCGCTATTCGGCCGTGCAGCTCGGCTATCACGCGCTCGCCTGGTCGCCGACCAGCGTCGTGGTGACCATGGCCATCGGCCTGCTGACCGGGGTGCAGGTGATGACCGCCCGCGCCATCGGCGAGGGGCGGCGCAACCACACGGGCGCGGTGCTGCGCCGGGGCCTGAGCTACAGCCTGTGGATCGGGGTGATCTCCGCCGCTGTGCTGGCGCTGCTCGGGCCGCCGTTCCTGCACGCCATCGGCCTGCCGAAGGACCTGGCGGACGGCGCGACGTGGCCGCTGCGGGTCTTCTGCCTGTCGCTGCCGGGCTATGCGCTGAGCGTCTGCGCGGCCACCTGGCTGGAGGGGCTGTCGAAGCCCGGGCCCGGGGCCTGGATCATGTGGATCGCCAACGCGCTGAACCTGGCGCTGGACCTGCTGCTGGTGCCGGGGACCTTCGGCCTGCCGGCGCTGGGCGCCGTGGGCGGGGCCTGGGCGACCACCGGGGCGCGGACCTTCCTGGCGGTGGCCATGCTGGGCTACATCGCGCTGATGCCGGAGTCGCGGGCGCTGGGCGTGTTCGCCAAGCCGGAGCGCGACCGCGCCGCGGAGGCCGAACAGCGGCGCATCGGCTTCGGGGCCGGGGCGTCCAACTTCTTCGAGGTCGCGGCCTTCGCCAGCCTCAATGTGATCTGCGGCTGGATGGGCGGGCTGGCGGTGGCCGCCTGGACCATCGTGCTCAATGTGGCGGCGCTGGTGTTCATGGTGCCCTTGGGCCTGGGCACGGGCGCGGCGGTGCGGGTCGGCCGGGCCTATGGCGCGCGTGATAACGCGGGCGTGGTGCGGGCCGGCGTGGTGGCGTTCGGGGTGACCTCGGTGTTCGGGGCGCTGGTGGGCCTGGTGGTCTGGCCGAACGCGGCGCTGATCGCCTCGGCCTACACCGAGAACCCCGCGACCCTGGCCATGGCGATCCCGGCGCTGGTGGTCACCTGCCTGATGTACTGGCCGGACTCGCTGCAGGTGGTGACGGCCCAGGCGCTGCGCGCGCGCGGCGACGTCTGGCTGCCCAGCGGGACGCACCTGACCAGCTACATCGTGCTGATGATGCCGCTGGCCTGGTACCTGGGGATTCCGATGCACATGGGGATCATGGGCGTGGGCTGGGCGGTGGTGATCGCCAGCTTCGTGTCCTGCTTCCTGCTGCTGGCGCGGTTCTGGATGCTGGCGCGCCGGGACGTCTAGGCGGGCCGCTTAGGCGCCGAGCACCCAGCCCTCTTCGCGCTCGGCGTCGGCGACCACGTCGGCCTTGGCGCCCTTGGCGGGACCGAAGGCGTCGCCCAGCTTGCCCGCCTCGTCGAGGCGCGCGAAGTGCTCGGCGGTGACCCGGACCTGGGTCTGGTCCTTGACCTCGCCGGGCAGGGCGGGGGCCTTGATCATCGAGGGATAGACCTCGGCGAACACCACATCGACGCCGGCCAGGTCAGCCTCGGTGATGGCCTTGAATCCGGTCTCGAAGGGCCAGACCCTGGCGGCGTCGCCGCGCGCATCCTTGAGGCGGCGCACGACGGGAATGCCCATGATCGCCTGGCCGCCGACGGAGCCGTTGTAATAGGTCTTCCAGACCGAGGCGGCGCCGGCGGCCGCCAGGTCGGCGTGGCGGAACTCCGGCAGGTCGCCCGGCCCGTGCGCGCGGCTCTTGGTGGCCATCAAGGTGGTCTGCACGTCCTTGGCCGGCGCGCCCCAGAACGGGAACGGGCCGTCGGTCAGCAGGCGGTTGAGCTGAGCGGCGACGTTGAAGCGGTTGTTGACGTTGGTGGGCTTGTCCACGACGCGCTTGCCGAGCTCGTCCCAGGCCGCACGCCAAGGGGCGCCCTTCAGCTTCAACGCCGTGGCGAACCCGCGCGGGAAGCCCAGCGGGAAATCGAAGCCCACGAGGGCGCGCTCGGAGCGCTTCTTGAAGTCGGCCAGCAGGGCGTTGAGCCGCGCCTCGGCGGCGGTGCGCGTGGCCTCGTTGAAGCTCTCGAAGGTCAGCCGAAATCGCACGTCACGCTTGAACACGCCGATCCAGATGGAGTCCGCCCCTGTGGTCGGCTTGGAGGCCGCGCTCCAGTCGACGATCACATAGGCGCTGAACAGGCGGGCCACGGGGCGCTCCGGCGGTAGGGACGGGCGGTTCTAGCCCGCCCGCCATGACCGGCCAATGACTTAGGCGAGCTTGACCAGCATCTTGCCGAGGTTCTCGCCGGAGAACAGGCCGATGAAGGCGTCGGGCGCCTTGTCGAGGCCCTCGAAGACGGTCTCCTTCCAGGTGACCTTCCCCTCGGCGACCCACTGGCTGAGGTCGGCGATGTATTGGGGCATCATCGAGAAGTGGTGGGAGACGATGAAGCCTTCCATGCGGATGTTCTTGCCGATCAGCTGGGCGAGGTTGGACGGGCCGGGCTCGGGCTTGGTGGCGTTGTAGATCGAGATCATCCCGCAGATGGAGAAGCGGGCGAACTGCTTGGCGGAATTGAGCGCGGCTTCCAGGTGCGCGCCGCCGACGTTGTCGAAATAGACGTCGATGCCGTCGGGGGCCGCGGCGGCCAGCGCGGCGTTGAGGTCGGGCGTGGCCTTGTAGTCGATGACCGCGTCGCAGCCGATCTCCTTCAGGAACGCGACCTTCTCCGCGCCGCCCGCCGAGCCGATCACCTTGTGACCCTTGGCCTTGGCGATCTGCACGACCATGGAGCCCACGGCGCCGGCCGCGCCGGAGACGAACACCACGTCGCCGTCCTTCAGCGCCGCGACCTTCAGCAGGCCGGCGTAGGCGGTGAGCCCCGGCATGCCGGCGGCGCCCAGGAAGGCCTGGACCGGCAGGCCGCGCGGGTCGAGTTTCTGCACGGCCGCGGCGGGCGCGTTGAAGCCCTCGCGCCAGCCGAAGCCGGACTGCACCAGGTCGCCCGGCTTGAAGTTGGCGTCGCCGGAGGCGGTGACCTCGCCGATCGCGCCGCCGTCCATGGCCTTGCCGAGCTGGAAGGGCGGGGCGTAGCTCTTCACGTCGTTCATGCGCCCGCGCATGTAGGGATCGACGGTCATCCAGAGGTTCTTCACCTGCACCTCGCCGGCGCCCGGCGCGGCGAGCTCGACGCTGGCCATCTCGAAGTTGGCGGCGGTGGGCAGGCCGGAGGGGCGGCTCTTCAGGCGGATTTCGCGGACGGTGGTCATGGCGTTGGCTCCCTCGGACCGCAGCGGCCCGTTCAAACACCTGTTTAGACCGGCGGCGCGGGTGGCGTCGAGGGCGCTGACCTGATACCCGGCGGAACCCATTTCGGAGTTGGCATGGCTGAGTCTTTGCGGGGCGGCGTCATCGGCGCGGGCGTGTTCGGCGGCTATCACGCGCGCCAGTATTCGCGCCTGCCTGGCGTGGTGCTCTCGGCCGTGCTGGACCCGCATCCCGACCGCGCCGCCCAGGTGGCCGTGCCGCTGGGCGGCCGCGCGTTCCACGAGATGGCCGAGTTCCTGGACGCCGTGGACGTGGTGACCATCGCCTCGCCGGCGACCTTCCATGCCGAGCATGCGCTGGCGGCGCTGGCGGCCGGCAAGCCGGTCTATATCGAAAAGCCCATCGCCACGTCTGTGGCCGATGGCGAGAAGGTCCGCGCGCTGGGCGCCGCCAAGGGCCTGGTCGTCGCCTGCGGCCACCAGGAGCGGGTGCAGTCGCGGGCCATGGGCTTGCTGGACATCCCTGAGCAGCCGCTGCGCCTGGAGGCCCTGCGCCACGGCCCGCCGTCCGACCGCAGCCGCGACGTCTCGGCGATCCTCGACCTGATGATCCACGACATCGACCTGGCGCTGGCGATCTCGGCCGCCGAGCCGGTGACCGCGGAGGGCGAGGGGAGCCGCAGCGACGATGGCGTGTGGGATATCGCGCGCGCCGAGGTTAGCTTCGACGACGGGTTCACGGCGCTGTTCGACGTCTCGCGCCAGGCGCCCGAGCGGCGGCGCACCATGCGGATCGTCTATCCCTCCGGCGACGTGAACGTCGACTTCGTGGCGCGGACCTTGAGCAACACCACGCCGTTCGCGCTCAACCCCGACTATGCGGACACGCCCGCGGGCCAGGATCCGCTGGGCGCCAGTGTCGAGGGATTCCTGATGGCGGTGCGGGGCAAGGCGCCCAGGCCGGTGGTCACGGCCGACGAGGCGATCCGGGCCCTGGACCTGGCGCTCGCGATCGAGCAGGCGCTGGCCAACCCCTGAGGGGCAAGGATGGGCGGACCCAGGCTGAACCTGGGCCCGCCGCTAAGGCCTAGTACTTGTAGCGGAATTCCACGCCGAAGGTGCGCGGCGGGGTCGTGTAGTAGGTCTTCTGGATACCCTGCACACAGTTCACGGTGCCGAGCTGTCCGCCGGCCAGGCTGCCGACGCCGGTGGGGATCGGGCTGCAGGTCAGGCCGGCCGGATTGGGGCCGTAGAGCAGGTTCGAGAACGCACCATTGACGCGGCTGGAGGTCGCGCCCTGGTCGTACCCGATCTTGTCGAAGATGTTTTTGACGTAGGCGATGAACTCGTAGTGCTTGTCCTTCGAGCTCCACAGGGCGCGGGCGTCCCATTGATCCCAGGTCGGCGCCTCGGTGTACCAGCGCGTGAACACCGTGCCGTAGGCCTTGTCCCGCCATGAGTACGAGACGCTGCCGGTGAAATCGCCGGAGGCCAGATGCCAAGTGTAGTTGCCGGCCACCGCGACCTTGTTGTGCGGCGCGTTCGGCAGGTTGTTGCCCGCCAGGTTCTGCAAGCGCTGGAAGCCACCGCCCGGCAGGCCGTTGGTGGGATCGTCGACCGCGCAGTCGTTCGCCACCGCCGCGCCGCCCGCCTGGCATTGGGCGATGGTGTGGATCGGCTTGGCACCCGGTTGGGTCGCGGTCGGATCGGTGAGGTCGACGGCCTGGCCTCTGACGACCTTCGCGTCGATCAGCGAGTAGTTGAAGATCAGCTGCAGGTCCTGGATCGGCTGCCAGATCGTTTCGAGTTCGAAGCCCTGCGAGCGTGACTTCGGCGTGTTGTAGAACGAGGTCGTGGACTGCGAGATCGGGCCACCGCCGTTCTGCAGAACGGTGATCGGTATCTGCAGGTTGTCGTAGTCGTAGTGATAAACCGCGACGTTGGTCTGCAGGTTGCCAGGCCAGTTCTTCTTGAAGCCCACCTCGAAGGCGTCGACGGTTTCCTTGTCCGAATAGGGCAGGTAGCTCAACACGGTGAAGATGCCGATGTTGAAGCCGCCGGAGCGGTAGCCGCGGCTGTAGCTGCCGTAGACGAGCGTATCGGCGTCCGGCTGCCAGTCGACCTTGGCGGTGCCGGTGACGGCTGACCAGCTGGCGTCATAGTGGCGCGTCGCGAAGCCGGTGGCCGCATCGTAGGTCGTTGGTCCCGAGACGCCTTGCGGGATCTTGTCGATACCCGCGCCGGTGCCGCCGGCGACGACGGTGGTCACGCCGGTCAGGTCGAGCGGCGCGGCGAAGATTTCCGGCGGCAGGCCGGAGAGGCAGGCCGGCAGGCCGAAGCAAAGCAGCCGGACCGATTCCGTCCCGCGCTTCTCGTCGTGCGAATAGCGCAGGCCGCCGGTCAGGGTGAGCGTTGGGTCCACCTTGTAGGTGAGCTGGCCATAGGTGGCGTAGGAGATGTCCTCCACCGCCGGGCGATTGTCGAACCGGCGGCCGATGCCGGTCGGGCAGGCGACCGGGGCGGCGTTCGGGATGGTGCCGCTAAGGCAGACGCCAAACGGCGGGCTGATGAACCACTGCTTCTGCGCCGGCTCTTCAGTGGTGAGCACCGGCTGGGTGTAGTTCTGGTCGAAGTAGTAGGCGCCGACGATCCACTGCAGCGGGCTGTCGTTGGTGGAGACCAGGTTGAGCTCGTGGCTGATGAAGCCGTTGTGCTCCTGATAGTCGAAGCTTTCCTGCGGATAGAAGGTGGTGGCGCCGGCCGTGAACTGGGTGATCGGCGAGTCGGTGGAGCCGCCCGGCACCGAGCCCCTCAGGTCGTAGTAATAGTGCACGCCGCCGACGATGTACTTCACGTCAAATCCGGGCGCGTGATAGGTCCAGTGGCTGGCCACTGTCCACGCGTTGGGCAGGCGGACCTGGTAGGAGATCGGCGTGTTCTTCTTCCAGGGATCGTCGTGCGAGGCGTTGATGCAGCCGGCGAGTCCGGGGCCGCTCGCCGAGATCACATTGGTCGCCAGGCCCGAGCAGCCGAAGCCCGCGTTGATGTTGGTGGAGGCCTGCGGAAACTCGATGATGTTGAAGCCGTTGCCGCCGTTCGGGTTGGTGGCGCTGATGTTCGGGAGGACCTGGTTGGGGTGCGCCGGGTCAGCCGAATAGATGTTCGGCGTCCAGCCGCCCGATTGCGAGCCCGGGCCGCCCGCGCCGTTCTTCCAGTTCGTGTAGCCGAGCTTCGACCACATATCGATCTTGTCGCCGATCTTCCCCTGAATCTGGCCCTCGATGTAGAGCGTGTTGAGGACGTTGCCCTCGCTGGCCTTGCCCGGCACCGTGTTCTTGATCCAACCCTTTTCCTGATCTTCCCACTGGGCGGCGAGGCGGAACGTCCAGCCGGGGATGGAGGTCGGGCCGGACACGGCCAGTTCGACATCGCTGTGCTGATAGTTGGCGTAGCCGACGCGGGCTTCGGCGTAGAAGTCCTCGGTCGGGCGCTTGGAGATGATGTTGAGCGCGCCGGCGATGGAGTTGCGTCCGTAGAGGGTGCCCTGCGGGCCGCGCAGAACCTCGACCCGATCGGTGAACAGCGTCGAGGCGCCAGCGCGCACGGCGAAGGTCTCGTAGACGCCGTCCGCGTAGTTGGCGACCGAGGCGTCGGCCGAGAGCACGTTGGTCAGGCGGCCCAGGCCGCGCAGCGAGACCCGGTCGGTAGACGTCGAGTACTGCAGGCCCGGCGTGAAGTTGGTCATGTCCTGGATGGACTGGATGCCGACGAGGTCGCGTTGCTTATCGCTGAAGGCGGAAATCGCGATCGGCACGTCCTGCAGGTTCTGTTCGCGCTTTTCGGCGGTGACCACCAGTTCTTCGATGGTGTTGGTCGCCGCGGCGGATGTTCCGGCTCGAGACTGCGCCTGTGCGTGCGTGCCAAGAACGCTCACAAGCAAAGCGCTGCTCACCATCAAATGATGTTTGAATTTCATGGTCGCCTCCCAGCGAATATTTTTGCGGCGCTATTTTCTGCGCTTACGTCGAAAAGTCGGTCCGGGTCGAAAATCCGTCAACTGGCAAATCAAGGTTATCAGCGGTAACTATGTACCCGTGTTCGGAAACCACCGCTCTTCCCTGGCGTCCTTCCGTAGGGACAACAGGAAACCTATCGCCGCCGGCGCCGTGCGATCGGGCGCGAGGCTCGACTCAGGCGCGGGCAGGAGGCTGGAGCGGCGTCCACGGAGGGGTTAGCGTGGCGCGAATTCCAATCGGAGACGTCCCATGTCCGCCAGCGCCCACGACTTCGCCTTTCAGACCATCGACGGCGCCCCGCTGCCGCTGACGACGTTCAAGGACAAGGTGGTGCTGGTGGTGAACACGGCCTCGGCCTGCGGGCTCACGCCGCAATACGACGGGCTGGAGCAGCTCTATTCGGAATACAAGGATCAGGGGCTGGTGGTGCTGGGCGTGCCCTGCAACCAGTTCGCCGGCCAGGAGCCGGGGACCGAGGCCGAGATCAAGGCCTTCTGCGAGACCCGGTTCTCAGTCGACTTCCCGCTGACGTCGAAGGTCGAGGTGAAGGGCGACGGCGCGCACCCATTCTACAAGTGGGCGGAAGATCAGCTGGGCGAGCCGGCCGTGCCCGTGTGGAACTTCCACAAGATCCTGATCGGCAAGGACGGCTCGGCGATCAAAGCGTTCGGCCCGCGCACCGAGCCGCAGGACGCCGCCATGACCGCCGAGATCGTCAAGGCGCTGTAGCCTACTTGGCTTTCGCGGGGGCCGGCGGGGGCGCCAGGCCGAAGCGCTCGCCCTTGCGGCCCCTTACGGCGAGGTCGACGGTCAGCAGGCGCCGCTCGCCTTCCATGCGCATGGCCGAGCCCGGCATCCACATCATTGCGCAGTAGTCGCCGAGCGAGTCCTCGACCGCCTGGCTGAAGCCCTGGGCGTCCTGCGCCTTGTTCATCTGGATCTTGGCCATCCGCAGGGCTTCGGGACTGTTCTCCGCGACGCGGCGCGCCCAGGCCATGGTCTCGCGCTCAAGGTCGCTTGGGCTCAGCACGCGATTGACGAAACCGTAGCGCGCGGCTTCTTCGGCGGTGATGAAGCGGCTCTCGAAGCACAGCTCCTTGGCCCGGCGCACGCCGATGTCCCAGGGGATCGAATTGTATTCCACGAAGCCGCCGAGGAACTGCGCGTCGTCGGCGGCGAACACCACGTCCATGGCCGCGGCCAGCATCCAGCCGGCGTAGATGCAGTAGCCCTCGACCATGGCGATCGTGGGCTTGGGAAAATTGCGCCACTTCAGCAGCAGATCGAGATTGTATTTCTTGAACTGGTCGTAGGTCTGGATGCCGGGTTTCGCGCCCAGGGCCGCGCGATATTCCATGCCCTCCGGCGTGCCCAGGTCGTGGCCGGTGGAGAACACGCCGGCCGAGCCGCGCACCACGACCACGCGGACGAGCTCATCCGTCCGCGCGAGATCGAAGGCCGCGTCGATCTCGTCGAGCATCTGATAGCCCTGAGCGTTGCGGTAGGCCGGCCGGTCGAGGGTGATGACGCCGACGCCGTCCTTCGCCGCATAGCCGATGTCGTGGAATGTCACGGGCGCCTCCCTCTGGCTTGTGGTCCGACTATAGGCGCCCAGGCGGCGATCGTGGGCCAAAGAAAAAGGCGCCCCGCCGGAGCGGAGCGCCTTGATCTGTTCGCTGACGGAACCGCCTAGAAGAAGCGGTACTGCAGCTCCACGCCGAAGGTGCGCGGCGGGGTGATCGTGTAGCTGGACGCGATCCCCTGCACGATGCCGATGGTCGACGCGGCGGTCTGCGTGCCGGTCGGGGTGACGCCCGCGACGTGCAGCGGAACCACACCGGCGCGACGGCCGGCGCCAGCGCCGCCTTCGTAGCCGATGGTGTCGCCCACGTTCCGGACGAAGCCGATGATCGAGTACTTCTTGTCTTCCGACTTCCAGGTGGCCCGCAGGTCGACCTGATCGTAGGACGGGGACTTGTAGTACGAGCGGTTGAAGATCGAGCCGTACTGCTCGTCACGCCACACGTAGCTGGCCGAACCGGTCAGCGAACCGGCCTCGAACACCCAGGTGTAGTTGACGTTCAGCGCGACCTTGTTCTTCGGCGCGTTGGGCAGGTTCTGGCCGGACAGATCCTGACCGCGCTGGAAGCCGCCGTTCGCCAGGCCGGCCGTGAAGGCGTCCGCCGAGCAGGCCGCCGCCGTTCCCACCGCCGCCTGACAGGCCGCCGCCGTGATGATCGGCCGGGCTTGCGGATCGAGCGCGGCCGGGTCGGCCGGATCGATAACGCCCTTCGAGTTGGTCACGTGGGCGTCGAGGTAGGAGTAGTTGAACAGGATCTGCAGGTGGTCGATCGGCTGCCAGGTGGTTTCCAGTTCGAAGCCCTGGGTCACCGATTCCGGGATGTTGTAGAAGATCGACTGCGAGGCGCCGATGCCGCCGTTGGTGGCCGCGACGCTGATCGGGATCTGCGCGTTCTTGTAGGTGTAGTGGAAGAGGGCGACGTTGGCCTGGAAGGTGTGGCCGAAGTCCTTCTTCATACCCAGTTCGAACGCGTCGGCATGCTCCGGGTTGGTGTTCGGCAGAGCGCCGATCGTGGTGTCGATGCCGATCCGATAACCGCCCGCCTTATAGCCGCGGCTATAGCGCAGGTAGGCCATGGTGCCGGGTTCCGGGTCCCACTGCAGGCCCGCCGTGCCGGTCGTCGCCGACCAGGTGTTGTCGTAGTGGCGGGTCGCGAAGCCCGTCGCCGGATCGACCGTGGTCGTCGACGACACGCCGGGCGCGAAGCTGCCGGGGGTGCCGTAGCTGATCACGCCGACGGCCGGCTGGGTCAGGTCGATGATGAAGTTGGTGAAGTTTTCCGGCGAACCGGCGCAGGCCGGAACGTCGAAGCAGAGCAGGCGGATCGATTCCTGACCGGCCTTGTGGTCCTCGGTGTAGCGGATGCCGATCGTGGTCTTCCAGTGATCGATGAAGGCCCAGTCGATCTGGCCGAAGGCCGCCTTGGAGGTGATCTCCAGTTCCGGGCGGTCGTCGTAGATGCGGCTGTTGCCGGCGAGCGCCGGGCAGAGGCCGCCGGTCGCGCTACAGACGGCGTTGGTCAGGAACGGGCCGTTGGCGACCTTGCCCCCTTGATCCATCAGCGTCGTCGACACCGGCTGGGTGTAGTTTTCCTTGTAGTAGTAGGCGCCGACGATCCACTGGAACGGCCCGTCGCCCGAAGACGCCAGGTTCAGTTCGTTGGAGAACCAGTTTTCCTTTTCCTCGTAGGAGAACGAGTAGCGCGGATCGACCACGATGCCCGCCACGCCCGGCAGCACGGCGTTGCCGCTGACGAAGGGCAGTTGGAACTGGGTGATCGGCGCCTGTTCGACCGGCGTCGGGCCGCTCAGGTGGTAGTGGTAGTGCGTGCCGCCGGCGATGTACTTCAGGTCCATCTTGTCGAAGTGGTAGGTCCACTCCGAGGCGAAGATCGTCGTGCCGGTCAGTTTCACCTGATAGGGCACGTCGCCGGTGAAGCTGCGCGGATCGTCCTGCGCCGCCTGATGGCAAGCCTGGGCGACCGAGAGGCCGCCGGCCGTCACGATATTGGTCACGCCGGTCAGCGCGGTCGGCAGACAGGCGTAGCCCGAGGTGAGCGTCAGGCCGCCGGTCGCCGCCAGGTAGGTCGGGAACGAGTTCGACAGCAGCTGAGAGCCGTTCGGAATGATCGCCGGGTTCAGCAGCGTCGAGGTGCCGGCCTTCGGCTGGTTCAGGTGCGTGTAGGTGCTGCGCGACCCCGGGGAGCCGGACTGGTTGTGCCAGTCGATCCCCGACAGCTTCGCCCAGCCGTCGAACTTGTCGTTGAAGTGGAACTTCAGCTGACCTTCCCAGATCTTCTGGTCGATGATGCCGCCTTCGTCAGGCTGGCCGGGCACGGTGTTGTTGAACCAGCCCTGGGTCTGCTTTTCCCAGCCCGCGGCGACGCGGAACTGGACGCCCGGGATCATCGTGGGGCCCGAAGCGGCGCCTTCCAGGATGGTGTGGTCGTAGTTCTGAACCTGACCGCGGATTTCCGCGTAGGGCTCGTCGGTCGGACGCTTGGAGATGATGTTGATCGCGCCGCCGATCGAGTTGCGGCCGTAGAGCGTGCCCTGCGGGCCGCGGAGCACTTCGATCCGGTCGACGAACAGCGGCGTCTTGCCGGCTTCGACGGTGGAGGAGGTGTAGATGCCGTCCGAGTACTGCGCGACCGAGCCTTCGGCGGCGTGCACGTTGGTGTTCCGGCCGACGCCGCGGAGCGTGTTGCGGTCGCCTTGCGAGTTGTATTCCAGGCCCGGCGTGAAGTTCGTCAGGTCGGTGACAGTGGTGATCCCGATCAGGTCGCGGCGCTCAGAGGTGAACGCCGACACGGCGACCGGCACGTCTTGCAGGCTCTGCTCGCGCTTTTCAGCGGTGACCACCAGTTCTTCGATGGTGTTGGTGGACGCGGCCGCCGCCGCCGCTGTCGTAGCGATTTTGGATTGAGCGTGCGCCGAAGTACCGAGCGCCGCGACCAGCATGGCGCTGGACGCCATAAGGGCGTGTTTCCACTGCATATTGAACTGCCTCCCCGCAGCCTGAAATTGGCGCTTATTATCTGCGCTTAGTTTGAGGCTGGAGCAGGCGTGTAAAATCGTCAACGTGAATGCAGGTAAGTGAACGGTGATAACCCAACGCCGTTCGCCCTTGTTGTCTTTCGGGACACAGTTTTGACAGCGGCGCCTTCAAATTAGCGATCGGAACACCCGCGCGCAGTCATTTGCGACTGTGCGAGAGCGCAGAGATGCTGATTTCGATGCAAGTCTTGATTGCATCTATTCTTGGCAAATCATTCCCGACGGAACCGTCAAATCCTCAAAAATCACTCAGAAAAACCCCGTACAGCAACGCGTCCTCGCTGGGCGGAAGGGTTTCAAGGTCGAAACACTCCGACTCACCGGGGTGTCGATACATCTGGGGGTTGTATTCTCATAAGCATCGCATAAGCGCCGCGCCCCTTTCCTGCGGACGGCCCGCCGCCTATGGAAGTCGCCTCGATGTGGGAGGCTTATTCCGATGCACCGCAGGCCTGATGGAAGCTGGGACAAGACCAGGCTGCCGAGCCGGCATGTGACCGAGGGGCCGTCGCGCGCGCCGCACCGGTCGTACCTCTACGCCATGGGCCTGGGGAGCCGCGAGATCGCCCAGCCGCTGGTCGGCGTGGCCTCATGCTGGAATGAGGCGGCGCCGTGCAACACGGCCCTGATGCGTCAGGCCCACGCGGTCGCCGTGGGGGTGAAAGGCGCCGGCGCCACCCCGCGTGAGTTCTGCACCATCACCGTCACCGACGGCATCGCCATGGGCCACGAAGGGATGCGTTCGTCCCTGGTCAGCCGCGAGGTGATCGCCGACTCTGTGGAGCTGACCATGCGCGGCCACGCCTATGACGCGTTGGTGGGTGTCGCGGGCTGCGACAAGTCGCTGCCCGGGATGATGATGGCCATGCTGCGGCTGAACGTGCCCAGCGTCTTCCTCTATGGCGGCTCGATCCTGCCGGGCGTCTACCAGCAGCGCGAGGTCACGGTGCAGGACGTCTTCGAAGGCGTGGGCATGCACTCGGCCGGGAAGATGAGCCTGGAAGACCTCTGCGACCTGGAGCAGCACGCCTGTCCCGGCGATGGGGCCTGCGGCGGCCAGTACACGGCCAACACCATGGCCTGCGTGTCGGAGGCCATCGGCCTGGCCCTGCCGCTGTCCTCGGCGCTGCCCGCGCCCTACCTGGACCGCGACCGCTACGCCGAGGCGTCGGGCGCGGCGGTGGTGCGGCTGATCGAGGAGAACATCCGGCCGCGCGACATCTGCACGCGCAAGGCGTTCGAGAACGCCGCGCGAGTGATCGCGGCCACCGGCGGCTCCACCAACGGCGGCCTGCACCTGCCGGCGATGGCCAACGAGTGCGGCATCGAATTCACCATGCGCGACGTCTGCGAGATCATGCGGGCCACGCCGTACCTCGCCGACCTGATGCCCGGCGGACAGTTCGTCGCCAAGCACATGGGCGAGGCGGGCGGCGTGCCGATGCTGCTGCGCACCCTGCTGGACGGCGGCTACATCCACGGCGACTGCATGACGGTCACCGGCAAGACGATCGCCGAGAACGTCAAGGACGTGCAATGGCGCGACGATCAGGTGGTGATCCGCCCGGTCTCCAATCCGCTGTCGGACACCGGCGGCGTGGTCGGATTGTGGGGGTCGCTCGCCCCCGACGGCGCCATCGTCAAGATCGCTGGCAACACCACCCATCTGAAGCATCGCGGCCCGGCCCGCGTGTTCGACGGCGAACAGGCCTGCTTCGACGCCGTCGAGGCCGGCGACTACAAGGACGGCGACGTCATCATCATCCGCTACGAGGGGCCCAAGGGCGGTCCCGGCATGCGCGAGATGCTGTCGACCACCGCGGCGATCTCCGGCCAGGGCCGGGGCGCGAACGTGGCCCTGATCACCGACGGCCGGTTCTCCGGCGCGACGCGCGGCCTCTGTATCGGCCACGTGGGTCCCGAGGCCCAGGAGGGCGGGCCGATCGCGCTGGTCAAGGACGGCGACATGATCTCCATCGATTGCGACGCCGGCACGATCGAGCTCGAGGTCGATCCGATCGAACTGGAGAACCGCAAGCGCCACTGGGAGCCGCGGGTCACCGACTATGCCTCGGGCGCCTTATGGAAATTCGCCCAGGGCGTCGGCCCGGCCCATCTGGGGGCGGTCACCCACCCCGGCGCGAAGGTCGAGCGGCACGTCTACGCCGACATCTGATGAGGGCCCTCGCATGAAGACCCTGGGCCTGATCGGCGGGATGAGCGCCGAGAGTACGACGGTCTACTACCAGCAGCTCAACCGGCTGGTGCGCGAGCGGGTGGGCGGCATCCATTCGGCGGAACTGCTGATCCGCTCGGTGGACTTCGCGCCCATCGCCGAACTGCAGGCGCGCGACGATTGGGACGCCACCGGCGCGATTCTGGCCGGCCACGCCCGCGCGCTGGAGGGCGGGGGCGCCGAAGCCATCCTGATCTGCGCCAACACCATGCACTTGAACGCGCCCCAGGTGGCCGCGGCTGTCCGGGTCCCGGTGATCCACATCGCCGACGCCACGGCCAAGGCGCTGAAGGCCCGCGGCGTGACGAAGACGCTGCTGCTCGGCACCCGCTTCACGATGGAGAAGCCGTTCTACGCCGAGCGGCTTACCGCCCACGGGATCGAGACGGTGACGCCGCACAAGGCCGACCGCGACCGGCTGCACGCGATCATCTACGACGAGCTGATCGTCGGCGTGATCAGTCCGGCCTCGCAGGCCGCGGTGCTGGCGATGATCGAGGCTGGCCGCGCCGCCGGTTGCGACGGCGTTGCGTTCGCCTGCACGGAGATCGGCCTGCTGCTCGATCCGGCCGACATGCCGGTCGCCACCGTCGACACCGCCGTCGCCCACTGCGAGGCCGCGGTGGACTTCGCGCTCAGCTAGGGCAGGGCGCGGCGGCCTTCGTCGAACTCATCGTCCTCGTCGTCGACGGCCTCTTCGTCCGCGTCCCAGGGCGCGTCTTCCTCATCCACCCGGCGGGCGAACAGCGGCGGAGGCGGCGGCTCGTCGCGCTCCACGGCGGGCGCCGGCGGCGGCGGCGGCGTTGCGACCGCGACCACCGG
>JACXTT010006643.1_pt1 | contig 16478 bp, 15 predicted proteins | sample 9270951 | NCBI WGS metagenome assembly JACXTT01 (sample SAMN15532306, study PRJNA645909) | rock metagenome | isolation source: weathered quartz diorite | place: Puerto Rico | collected 2017-06-21 | reverse complement strand
CTGGGTTGGCTTCGTTGGTGCCCGCGCGGCGTGCAGCTTCTGTTGACCTCATGAGTGCTCTGCGGGCGGATTGACTTTAGACGCCCTGGCGGCGTCTCGATGATTCAATGAGCCGACTAGAGACTGCCGGGGGGTGTTGGTCGATTGGTAGGCTTGTCCATAGAAAACGAGGAAGTTCGCACTGGTTGCAAAGCTTCGTTCACAATCACCCGAACCGAACACCACTCCGAAATTGCAGAGCGGCCCCTTGACAACCTGCCTTTTGCACAGAGCTGCCGCCGCTTTGGAGCAAACGATCAACTCACGGTTTGTCGGCGATTCGGAAGTTATCCACACGAGCGAGAAGTCGTCGATCTAGCCCGAGACCTCAGGTATCTTCCGCGTCACTAGGCTGAAGCGTCCTCCCGCGGCTCGGAGGTCTGGCTTCCCCGATGCTTGCTCCAGTCTTAATACTGAAAGGATCGCGGAAAATTTTCACAGGCACCGAGGGACTAACATGGATTAATATGGTTAGCAGATAAATGCGCATCCTTTTCTATCCGCTGATCGCACTCGGTCTACTCGGTGCCGACTGGCCTCAGTTTCGTGGCCCCAACGGCTCTGGACTGTGCCCTTCCTGCCGGCAACTGCCAACCGAGTTTGGGCCTCAAAAGAACGTTCTGTGGAAGACAGAGCTGCCGGTAGGAAAGTCCTCCCCCGTCCTGGCAGAGGATCGCATTTTCCTGACCGCTTCCGAGGGCGATGATTTGATTACGATGTGCCTGAGCCGCACTAACGGCCAGGTCCAGTGGCGGCGATCCGTCCCTGCTGCGAGGCGTGAAGCCCAGAACGCCCTCAATCACCGCGCGGCGCCCACCGCGGTAACCGATGGAAAGAGCGTCTTTGTCTTCTTCGCGGATTTCGGCCTGGTCGCTTATGATTTCGAAGGTAAACAGCGATGGCAGTTGCCGCTCGGACCATTCAACAGTCTGCACGGCGTCGTTGCATCGCCTGTCTATGCCGATGGAAGAGTGGTCCTCGTCTGCGATCAGGACACCGACGCATACATTATGGCAGTGGACGCAGATACCGGGAAGATCGCCTGGAAAACGCCACGCCAGGTCATCAACGGGTATTCCACCCCGATCATTTACCGTCCAGCCCGCGGCCCCGCACAAGTCATCGCACCCGGCTCCTACCAGCTCACCGCGTATTCCATCCTGGACGGCGAACCGCTCTGGTTCGTTCGGGGTCTCACCTGCCAGCCAAAATCGGCGCCAACAATTGCCGGCGATATTGTCTACTTCAGCGGTTGGACTCCCGGGAATGACGCGGGAGAGCAGGTTCAACTGCCCACCTTCGCCGAGGTGATCGCCGCAGCCGATGCCAATCACGACGGGAAGCTCTCTCAGACGGAACTTCCACCGCCCTGGCAGCCCACAGGCACCTGGCGTGCGATCGACTTGGATCGGGATGGTTTTCTGAACGAGAGGGAATGGGCATTCTTTCGCACTCGCCGTGCCTCGCGCAACGGTTTATTGGCCGTTAAGCTCGGAGGGAGCGGCGACGTAACAGACACCCATGTGCTCTGGCGGTTTGAAAAGTCGCTGCCGGACGTTCCGTCGCCCCTCGTCTACAAGGATGTGGTGTTCCTCGTTCGAAGCGGTGGAATCGCGACCACTCTGGACGCTCAGACTGGCAAGGTACTCAAGCAGGCGCGTTTGACGGGCGCGCTCGAAGACTACTATGCTTCACCCATCGGCGTCGACGGCAAGGTCTACATGGCCAGCGAGCATGGCAAGGTTGTTGTGCTGCGTGCTGCGGGCGATTGGGAAGTTCTGGCGATCAATGAATTCGACTCGGACATCTACGCCACTCCGGCAGTCAGCGAAAGCCAAATGTACATCCGGACACAAAATGCCCTCTATGCCATTGGGTCGTCCAACTAGAACTGGCACTTGGCGCAGAAAGTCTTTGGTTATCCGCTTTCGATCGCGTTTCCCCATCAGGCTCGAAAACCACCTTGCGGCATCTCATCGATATTACACCTGCCCGCATAGTCGGCCATCCGGACAAAACTCTATCCGTCGGTCCGGATAAATCACGAGTAGTCGGCTAGTGGCCAATAATCGGCAGAAATCAATCGGTAAACCATAGGGCGTTAGGCAGGACTAATCCGCGTACCACAACAGCACGGTTCTGAATAGTCATTCCGGAACGTCAGTTTCCGTTACGCCGTAAACCGCTCGGAGCGGAGCTCTCCACATTCCGAGAACGCCGTCTTCCGAGCATAATAGGAGAAAGGCTGGGGCACCTCGGCGGAAAGGAAGCTATTCCGTGCGCAGCGCGACGATCGGACTGAATATCCTTCCGTTCGGAGCGATTATAAGATCCACTGGCTAAATTGGTAAACACTGCGGTCGCAGGAGGAGATCGCTCACGCCTTCCTCGACGCCTTCACGATTCTGGAGCGCCGAATCAGGCTCTTTCTGTGCTTACCCTTGGCCAGCCTCGACAAGTTGGCAATCAAGGACAGCACGTTCCTCCAGCCGAAGATTTTCCCCGACTCGATGAGTTGCTCAATTGGTTAGTCAAGAAGAACCGGCAGGCTCATAAAGATGTTAAACTCAATCCAGCAGCTGAACGACATCAAGGATTTCATGCGGGGTTAGTGAAGCCGTGGAATTATCGTGCCGGGTAGAACCTCTGATCATCCGGGTAGAAACACCGGCGCACTGTTTCTCAATGTCCCTACGATGGGGAACCGTAAAGAATCATAAGTTCGAAGCTTGCGAGCTCGACGAGATGAAAGAGTCCTGGCAGACGCGCTGTTTTTCGACACTGAACCACAACTTGGGTTGCTACAATTGACACGAGGGTGATCCGCTGAATTGTCAAGCAGGCACTCTGCGGATTTTCAAGGAGTGACCGGCAGCTTTGATCAGTTGGGATATCTCCTGTTCTGAATCCTCGATCACCGCTCCCAAATCGTAATCGAAGACATTCGTAGGAACGCCCGAAAGGTTCGCGGCGTAGCGATGGAGGAATTACAGATGACTAAAGCCGATATTCTTCCCGCCTGGGGACGTATCCTTCGGGGGCGCAAGCCGTTTCTGTCGATTGAAATTACCAAGGAATGTCCCCTTCGATGCCCCGGCTGTTATGCTTATGAAGCGGAACATCTGGGCGGTGGCGTGCCTCTGCGCCAGTTGAGCGATCTGGCCGGCCAAGATCTGGTGGATGGCGTGCTGTCCTTGATTCGACGCTTCCGCCCCTTGCACCTCACCATCGTGGGAGGGGAACCCCTGGTACGTTATCGCGAGTTGGATATCCTGCTTCCCCGCATATCCCAAATCGGGATTGAGGTACAGCTCGTCACTAGTGCGGTTCGCCCCATTCCCCCTGCCTGGGCCGGTCTGTCCAACCTTCATCTTGTCGTATCGATTGATGGTCTGCAGCCAGAGCACGACCGGAGGCGTTCTCCTGCAACCTACGCACGCATTCTCCAAAATATTTCCGGCCACCAGGTTATTGTTCACTGCACGATTACGACACAACTTCTCTCAAGGCCGGACTATTTGAGGGATTTCGCCAGTTTCTGGTCGGAGCGCAAGGAGGTTCGCAAAATCTGGTTCAGCCTTTTCACGCCGCAAGAGGGGAAGAAATCGGAGGAACGACTGACGCGGGAAAACCGGGCCGATGCGGTCGACCAACTCAACTGCCTGCGAGCCTCGTATCCCAAGGTCCATCTGCCCAAGATGGTTCTGGATGGGTATTTGCATCCGCCGACTTCTCCGCAACAATGCCTTTTTGCGCAGATGACAACGTGCGTCTCCGCCGATTTGTCTACCCCCATTACTCCGTGCCAGTTCGGCGGCCGGCCCGCCTGCGCTGAATGTGGGTGTATCGCGTCTGCAGGGTTGGCCTCGGTGGGAAAATATAAGTTGGCCGGTTTGATTCCCGTCTCACACATTTTTTCCTTGTCCAAAAATCTAGGTAAAGCGATTTCGCTGCAAAACTAAGTGTCACATCCCAGTCTCAAGAGTTTTGTGATATGCACGAAGATTCCCTTACACGCAGCACATCCACGATCCCAAACCAAAGTAAATGGCCGCCGCTTGAGCCCGGCCTGCGCTCAGTTACAGTCGAAGGCGAATCGGATAGCAGACCTAAGGGAGCAGCAAAGTAAAATGTCGGTTCCGGCGACAAGCGTCGCCGATTCGAGATTCCGGGGCCTTGAGTCCTCTCAACCAAAAACGTCTCAGCGCCCACCTTTGCAGAGGTCGTGCACCAATTTTCGAATGTCTGGCCGTCGTCCGCAAGAGAACAGCGGGCCCCGAAAGGACTCCGAGGTCGCAAATCGTGCCAGAACCATTAATAGTTGCCAGCGTAGGCGACCCGAGTTCTATGACCTCGATGATCGATCGATGCAAAAGCCACTTTCCGAATGGATTCAATAACCAACGGCTCTTTGACGAGGTTTCGGGTTCGCGTCATAATCAAGCATTTTCGTAAAGACCTTTGGAGGAACAATGTGATCGGGAATTAATTGTAATGGGGTTTACAATTCATTCTTCAGTCAATAGGCTGGAAGGGGAAGGACCAATGTTTGAACAGCTTGACGACCCAAAACTTGCAGGAAAGAAGTCCTGGAAGGAACGGCTCTCGGAGGGAGCGATCATCTTGCTGGTTGCAGCCCTCGTTATGGGAGCCCTCGTTTACGTCCTAATGCTGGAGTAACGCGCAAAGTATCCTTGAGGATGAATGGCTGGGAGGCAGGGATTCGGACTTCATACCTTCGATAAGCCCATGTCAATTAAGGTGAATCCTCCGTATTCGCCATCAGTCCCCATTCTTGCGGGATTCTCTATAGTTTATGCAGGCGCGGAAATCTTTTTGGCCGGTTTAGAAATAGACACCAAGCAACTCTTCCTAAGGAGTCACTCTTGTCGTGGATGCCGAGGCTCAAGCTGCTTCCAAATTTGTCAGCGCCGCTGTTTCTAAAAATCCGGGATCTAGATACTTACTTTCGTTATCATCGAAGCCATTATTAGGACGGGTTCGAAGGTCGGGGTGGGGCTGAAGTAGCCGAAAATCTGGGCGTCACGCCATATCGCTGGGCTATCCGTCAATAAATCAAGATGTTCCCTTTTGAACAGATCTGGCTTTAGGACCCTGCTAGTGTTGGAGTCAGAAGGAGATTTGGCGAGGCGTCGGGTCAGATTCCCAAAGAAAAGCTCTGAGCGGGTATGACCACGCATTAGGCTTAGGTCAGATCTCCTTCTGCCCTCCTAAAAATCCTCAGTTCAATATCATCAGTAAGGGCGCCCAATGATAGAGACAATGAAAATATTTCGGTACACGCCAAGGAATAAGCGAGTCCCGCACCTCTATGCGGAGACCTCCAGCGGACAAGAAATTCCGTTTTGTCGGTTTCCTGTCGATCATTCTGTGGGCGCTTCCCAAATCAAGTCTCTGAGGGGCGATGAATGTGTTAGATGTAAGACCCGCGCGGAAGAAGCTTTTCAAGTAACATCACCAAACTCCTCTCTGTAGCTCGGCGGCGTTGTTCCCCAATCAAGACCCAGTAGGAGGTCATAAGGGAGAGGATCTCACCATCAGCGTCTGTTTGCACGCCTTTCTAATCGCTTGCGCGCTTAGTCTCACTCAGAGCGACAAAGCCATCCGCGCCTAACAAGCTATATGCCGAAAAGAAGGCTGTTCCTGCCCGGACTGAGGAGCTGATTGACCTGAACACCGCATCCAAAGCAACACTCATGACTCTACCGGGCATTGGGGATGCTCACGCTGACAAGGTGGTTGCGAAACAAGAGGATGACAGGGCGAAGAGGGAATGTTCCGACAGCCCCCAAGACCGTCTCATCTGATAGCTAGCAGCAGAATCGCCAACGGCGTCAGGATCAAAATAAGTTCGTAGATCGTTCGCCTTAGCTCGTTGGACCATGCCGCGTCGAGTTTTGATTCTAGCTCGTGTAAAACTGACATGATCGGGAAACCTCTTCAGTAAACCAGCACATCATTTCGTTGAAAGCTACCCGCTTATCTGCATTTTTTTCTCCAACCCCGAAAGACAGATTCTGAACGCAAACATCCCAGCTCCCGTATGGCCTGGACTCCGCGTCCAGAAAAATTCTCCTCTTTAGCGGGAAATTGTTCCCTAATTGCGGAACTTTCGGGAACAGAGGCTCAGCGAGTGAGCCAGCCTAGAAATTGCATTAACCGTGACGCCATCGCGGACGCAGGCTAAAGAGCCGCACGCAGTATTTCGCCTTTTATTCGCCATCGATTTGTGGCAATCTCCAGGGCGCGAGAAATGTGCACATGCGCATGCGACTACTCTTGCGGCCCAAACATCCGTGCGACCGTCCGATGGTTGTGGAAGCGAACCTTGACCATGACTTTCCTAGTACGCGCTTACAAGCTCGTCCTCATCTGCGGAAAGATACGGCGAACAATGTATGGAGCAGCCCGGATCACAATCGACACTTGTCGCGGCGAGTATGTATTGCTTGAGAGTCAGACGGTCATTCGCTGGGTGATGGCCAAGGCGGGTATCAAGGATTGGCACGCGGTTCAATACCTTGTGATCCCAGGCAACTTGATGCTTGGCGACATGGGAGCGTGCTTAGTTATGGCAGGAATGCGAAGAAGCCAGACGCTCATTGATCAGGACGGTCTGTGGTTTCAGGGAAATGATGGGACAATGGAGTACGTCTCCGTGAAAGTGGATCGACAAGGGTTGCAAGAGCTGCTGGCGCTGATGGTGCGAACGCAGAAGACCCTGTCTTAGTAATGCTGTCTGCATGGAACTTGTCCGATGCCGTGTTGCTAGGTATGACTCGCCACGCTGGAAGGGGCGCGGTTAGGAGGGTCTGCAACGCTAATCAGTGAGGCCTTGGGGAGGCTGAGTTATCCGAGCACAGAGGGGGCATCTGTTAGCACCTTGAGGTTCACAGATTTTTTCAAAAGTTGGCTCTTTTCGGCCTCTTCCGTAAGATTAACGTGTTAACACTTGCGTGACGGATTTGCCCAAAGTCTTGGCAGAGAACGAGCCGAAACCTTTCACGCGCCTGAAATTCCATCGAGTCAACGTCTCCTTTTAGACAGCTTGACCATTGCGTGAGGTCCAAGCTGGTTAATTAGGAGTCGGCAACGTTGTCCCCATCCTTTGGGAAGGAGAGCTCAATGACTCCAACTTTCAAGAGACTTATCAGTGAATACAATGAAGACTATTTCGCATTACTTGAGCGAGCCAGTAAGCGTGAGTATCAGCGCCTTCTGTTCTCATTCATCCTGCTGAAAGACGCATATGACGCGATTCAACTGATCTTGAATCAAGGCACAATGGAGACTCAACTTTTGCCCTACCCGTTTTGGTTTCGCGGCAACAAGACTTTCCTCGGCATACTAGGTTTCAGCAGCGAGCAAATTCAGAACATTTTTGGGTTTCTGGATTATATCCAGGCGACTCAGGGCAAGAGCTTTGAGGACTGTTTGGCAGAGCGACAGATGGCGAACCTTGAAACAGAAACTGGCGGAGTTGGAAGTTGACCTTTGCAGCCCCACGGCGAAAGCCCCCATGATGGGGCGATGCATCGGTCCAAAGACAGGATTTGACCAAGGGTAATGAACCATGCATGAGCACTACAACGTTCTATTCCTCAGTATTGCCAATTCTGCTCGCTCCATCATGGCTGAGGCGATTCTCAACCGGAAGGGCTTTCCAAACTTTACCGGCTATAGCGCTGGCAGCTATCCAAAAGATGCCATCCACCCGCGTGCCCTGCATCAGATTGAAAATGCGAGGCTCCCGATAACCGATTTGCATAGCAAAAGCTGGCACGAATTTGCAAAACTTGACGCTCCACACTTGGACTTCGTATTCACGCTTTGCGACGGTGGTCCAAATGAAGTGTGCCCAGTATGGCCGGGGCAGCCCATAACGGGCCACTGGGGTGTCCCCGATCCCACTTCGGTGTCAGGCTCACAAGAAGAAATCGACCGAGCCTTCTTGGACGTTTTCACGATTCTGGAGCGCCGAATCAGTCTCTTTCTGTGCTTACCTTTGTCCAGCCTCGACAAATTGGCAATCGAGAATCAAATCAACGCAATCGGTAGAATCAGGTTTTCCAGGGAGGAACATCCAGGTATGTTTTCACCAAGGCTTTCCCATCGACGGTAGAGGACTTCTGATATGAGAAACAGCTACGAAGTCGATGGGCTGGACCATTTGACAACACCGTAGCGTCCTGCCGACAAAAGCACCTGCTCAATTGCACTGTATGGCGGCGCCTGCCTCTCCAAGCCGGATGGCGCGCCTAGACGGGCCTGCAAACGCTTAAGCCACGGGCGGCAAAGGTGCTTAGGGGTCTGGGCAGAGACAGCGGTATGTGCGCATGTTTAGCGTCAGGTAAATTTTTTTAATTTTTCAGTTTGGTCGAAACTTGTTGTCATGGGAAGTCCTTCTGTTCCGAGAGCTCACCGGTAACCCCATCACCACAAATTTCGCTTGTCCCTCACCATCCTGATTTGATTAGTTTTCCCACAAGTACGGCTCGCATTCAGAAATCGAGAAAAGCAAAATTAGCAATCACTCGTTTCGAGACAAGATCCAACGAATTTGCGTAAACAAACGCGCCTTTTTCTGCAAGAATTCTGTGCCAAATCCGCCGATTGACGTCTTCACTTGACCGGAAATATCATTTTTCTGTTTTCGTTTACGAAAAACATCATAAGAATTCCCCTACCTCCCTAACCTTATTCCTAAAAGTCTTCTTGGGCGAAAATCAAAGGGCAATTTCCATTTCGTTTACGCCTCGCGATTCGCCAGTACAGGGTTCAATCGCCTGGCTTTCGGCGCAGCGCCATTGTTATCTCCGCAACCCGTTTGCCCAGAGCGCGTGCGATTGCCAGGTCATCCGCGGTGGGCTTCAACTCACCCTTGGAGCCCGCGATCGTGGTGGCTCCGTAAGGTGTCCCTCCACGAGCCTCTGTGTGGATCATCCCAGGTATCGAGTACGGAACGCCCACGATCAACATCCCGAGATGCAGCAACGGAGCCACCATCGTCAGAAGAGTCGTCTCCTGTCCGCCATGAGTGGTTGCCGTCGATGTAAACACACCGGCTGGTTTTCCCTCCATTGCTCCCGTTACCCAAAGCTGGGCCGTGCTGTCGATCAGCGCCTTCAGCTGCGCGGTCATGTTCCCGTAGCGCGTCGGGCTTCCGAAGACCACACCGTCAGCCATACGCAGATCGTCAACCGTACATTCGGGAATGCTTAAGTGAGACTGATACACCTGATAGCTGTATCCCTTTTCCTGTTCCATGTGCTGCACGTACTCCGGGAACTCCCGGACGCGCCGGAACACCACCTCGATTCCCGCAACCTCCTGGGCTCCTTCCTGCACGGAGTTCGCCAGTGCCTGAACATGGCCGTAAATGCTGTGGTAGACAACGAGCACTTTCATCTTTGATCTCCTTTCAGCGTCGGACCTCGGCTTCTCAGGCCGCCGTAACGCCCCTCGACAAAGAGTCCCTGGCTAGGATACAGCATTGGTTTTTGGCGTTACTCATGTTCGCACACAGCCACACTGCGGAGGTATCTCCCCCAATGCTCCAGAGATTAGTTTCCACCGAGAATGACAATGTGACAATCATCCTCCGCTTGGCCCTTGACGTGGTTTTCTTCGCTCATGGCGCATAGAAGATGCTGTGGTGGTTCGGTGGATACGGCTTCAGCGGCACAATGGGCTTCTTTACGGGCACCATGCACATTCCAGCACTGTTCGCGTTTCTCGCCATCTGTGCCGAGTTCTTTGGGATCACTCGGCCTGATCTCCGGGTTCCTGACCTGCATCGCAGCCTTCGGGAGCCTTATGAACATGATCGTCGCGATCCTGTTGGTGCACGCCTGTAGCGGTCTGTTCATGAACTGGAGTGGACAGCAGAAGGGCGAAGGCTTCGAATTCCATCTGCTCGTGATCGCGATTGCGGTGTATCTGATGATCCGCGGGGCGGGAGCAGCTTCCGTTGATCGCTTACTGTCGTCACCTACCAAGGCTCAAGTCCAATCTGCCCGATAAGCGAGAATCACAAACTGATCGGCTGCAATGTTCCACCAAAAGAAAAAAACATCGTTCTTGAAGAAAGGCCCCCTAGTGGAAAAGGCGGCATAGTCAAAAAGAGAAGGATTTCAACAAACGCTCCGCAACCATGGCTGGTATTTGTCTAACACAGGTTATCAGCAGCGACATTCAAGCCTGCGCTTTGTGAAAGGCGTATAGGAACACCATCACACTCAGGCTAGCGAAGGCGTAAATGAGGGATGTCAACAATCTCATCAAAGGAATCAGACCTCGCACAACCGCCAACGCATCGCCGATCAAAACCGTTATCAACAGAAGCGTTACGGGGATCATTCCAACCAATGCCAGAAACGCCGCATTCTCAAGGCTCATGGTCAGAGTATGAACGTTCTGAGCACCATCCGCAAGCGCCGATGAACCTCCCATTGGCCCGGGGTGACGATGGCGGTTGCCATCGTGCCGCGCATCAGGTCACACTAACATCGGAGAGGCTGGGCCCTGAATCATGAGCGACCTTGTGGTCCGCCGCTCGATCTGTACTCCCATGTCTGATGCTGTGCGGAACGGTCTACGTGATCACTCCCTCCACTCCTGCCCTCAAGTGTACTGTTCAAATTGAGACACACGGGACACTGGCTAATGGAACGGCGACCAGCGGAAACGAAAGCCAAGCTAACGAAGCTTTTCGCTAATTGGTTATCAGTCATCAGCCCACTCCCCAAGCGCTCGCGCACCGTCACGTCAAGGCGTAAGAAGAAGGCCGCCGCTAGTGACGGCTGCATGATTCGCGAAACGCAGCCCGAAGATGTTAGGCCTCAGCACCTCTGACCGACGCGCCAGCACTCGCGGCCCAATCCGCTCAGAATTGCAAAGCAGGCAAGGATTTCGGAGCGTTGACATCTGTCGAGACGCTAATTTCCCGCCAGCGATCTGCATCGGCTGCGCGCGCTGCCTCGGCTTGGCCAGCGTACTGAACGGCGTCACTGCCCAGCAGAAGATGTACAGGCAGACGATCACTGGCGGCCAGACGAAGCACGACCTGAGCCACCTTGGCCGGATCGCTGTTCTCCTGGCCCCAGAGAGATTCCAGCTCCTTGACTATCGCGCCCACGGACGGCTCATAATCCGGGAGCAACTTAGGCATTTCTTTGTGTGCCCGAGCGCCCCAGTTGGTTCGCATTCCGCCGGGTTCGAGCGCACACACCTTGACGCCAAATGGTGATACTTCTCGGGCCAGGGCCTCGGTGAATCCTCCCACAGCCCACTTGGCAGCATGGTATGCAGTACTGCCGGGCAGGGCCAGGCGACCGCCCACAGATGATATCTGAAGGATGCATCCGCTCTTCTGCTTTCGCATGATCGGTAGCGCAGCCCGGGTTACGTGGACTACACCATAGAAGTTAGTGTCAACCACCGCCTTGAATCTCTCCGAGCTCAACTGCTCGAACGGTGCAATATCGCCGTAGCCGGCGTTATTCACCACAACATCAAGACGGCCGAACACATCCACCGCAACCTGTACAGCTGCATAGGCCGCAGCTTCATCTGTTACGTCCAGCGGAGCGCTGCGAACCTGATCGCCATATTTCTCCATCAGATCTTCCAGGCGCCGAGGATCACGGGCCGTCGCGACAAGGCGATCGCCCGATGCGAGTACAGCTTCCGCGATGTTGCGGCCTAAACCGCTCGCGCTGCCGGTTACCAACCAGATCTTAGACATGAGAATCCTCCATTCTGCTTCTTAGATATACTATAACTGGCTAGTACTAACAGGCGTTCAAAAACCTGGGCAAGATCATTTCTTGGATGACCCAACTCCAGAAGGCTTCGAATCGCTGCGAACGACGCTCTAGCTGAAAAGTGCTCGCGCAACCGGCGTTGAACGACAAACGAGGAGGTACTTATGCAAAATGAACCGCAAGGACGAGAAGAGGGCGATTTCAAGGACAGACACATCCTGGTTACGGGGGGGACCAAAGGCATTGGCGAAGCGATTGTGGAGCGCCTCATTCGGGGAGGTGGAAAGGTGATCACCACCGCACGATCGCTGCCTCACGGCGGCACGCTCGATCGGTTCGTTCAGGCAGACGTCAGTACGCCCGAAGGGAACGATCGAGTTGTCAAGGCGATCATGGATCGCTTGGGCGGCATCGACATCCTAATCCATAACGTAGGTCGTTCTGCGGCTCCAGGCGGCGCATTGGCGTTGTCCGATGACGATTGGCAACAAGCGTTCGAGACAAACCTGTTCGCCGCCGTCCGACTGGATCGTGCCTTCCTTCCATCGATGTTTAAACAAGGTTCAGGAGTGATTATCCACATCTCGTCCATCCAGCGAACGTTTCCACTATTTGAAGCCACGCTGGCATACGCAGCGGCAAAGGCGGCCTTGACCAATTACAGCAAGGGACTATCTAAGGAGGTCGGTCCCAAAGGTATTCGTGTGAACACGGTTGCGCCCGGATACACAGAAACGGAGGCCGCCCAGGGAATGGTCAACGAAATCGCGCAACGGACGGGTATCAGTAATGATGCCGCAAGACAACGAATCATGGACTCACTTGGCGGCATCCCACTGGGCAGGCCGAACCGGCCCGAGGAAGTCGCCGAACTGGTTGCATTCCTGGCATCGAATCGAGCTGCATCGATCACCGGAAGCGAGTACGTCATCGATGGCGGGACAATCCCAACAATCTGAGATGCGTCATGCCAACAATTGGTGACGATGGTCAGTGATACTAGCCCGCTGAATCCGGGCTGTGCGGTTCGAGCCCACATTCCGGCCATCCAGGCACTGCCGGAATGCGAACTCCGCGCGGTTAACACCAGCCGTGCCGAGTCGGCCCGGGCATCTTGGGCAATACGGCAGGCGAGCGGGAGAGAGGAAAGCCACAGTATGGAATCTTCGAAACCGCAACTCCGCTCGGGCAGATCAATGCAACTACCCCGCGGAGGTCCCGTGGCGAGGTTCTATGTCGATGACTTGATTAAACACATACGAGCGGTGCGGCGGGCATCTGGCCAGTAGACCGATCGAAGGTCAATTCGCCAAAAACTTCTTTAGCTCGGCTTTCGTTTCCGCCGGTCGCTGTTCCATGAGCCAGTGTCCCGTGTCGGCTAAGATGACTGAAGTAACGTTATTGGCGACAATTTTCGCCTGAATTTCCAGCGCGCCACCCATTGCTTTGTCACCTTCAATGGTCAAAATTGGCATCGGCAATTTTGTGAAAGCAAATTGTCGGTTGTCAGTCGCATCCTGACCGTCAAAGTTTTTGAACATTTCAAAGGCCGCTCGCATGGCGTCTTCTTGTGCGTAAGCCTTGGCATAAATCTGACGGTCTGCTTCAGAAAAAGTCTCCGGGTGTGGCGAAAGCGTCTGCCAGAAGTGTTCGAGGAAGATGCGTTCGCGACCCTTGACCAGTTCGAGCGCAATCGGACTTTTGACAAAATGAAAATGCCAGAGAGACGGAGTGGTATAGACTTTTTCCCAGATGTCGCCAATACCTGGGATCGGTGCTTCGAGTAAAGCGAGTTTTTCGACTTCACTCGGATACTGCGCGGCGTAGGAATACGCCACCATCAAGCCAATATCATGACCAACAAGATTGATTCTCTCGTAGCCAAGGCCTCTCACGAGTTCGTGAATATCAGCGGCCATCGTCTTTTTGTCGTAGCCTGTCGTCGGACGCGAGGACTCGCCGAGACCTCGCATATCCGGCGCGATAATCGTGAAGTCGTTGCCGAACTCTTCGAAAAGCGGAATCCACATGTGCGACGTGTCTCCGAACCCGTGAATCAGGACGAGCGTCTTTTTGCCGGTTCCGGCTTTCAAATAATGAATTCTTGCGCCGCTCAATTTCGCAGTCTGCGATTGGTATTTGTTGAGTTGACCGTTCATCTCTTCGATCATCTTGTTTGGCCCCTTTCTAGATCATTCAAATTCCGGACGGATGTTGCTGCTTTGCTTCTGCTGAGAATCCACATTTTACGCCGAGATTAGATTTAGAGCTCTTCATATTGGGCCGTCCGTTCGTATCCTTCTTCCGCCAGTGTGAACGGGTGGGAGCCTCAATTCAACATTTCACTCACAGAGTTTGCCCCGATCGTTATGTAATAAATTGGTGAAGGAAGGAACATCTCAGGGTGTTTACCTCATTTCCGCGGGAGCAACGCCTGTTCAACCTCAACTTCTTAACAGAATATTAATACCAGCGTAACACCCCGGTAATTGTCGGCGACTACAATTGCTCCGTTTGCCCATAGGAGCATCAGGGGTCTTCGTCTGTGCCGACTCGGGTAGCACTGCGAGAGAGTCGTGGAAGGCGGAAACGCCGTCGGTCAAGCGGCTCCGGTTTTCCCCTGTCGGATTCAGCGTCGAGTCCTGTAACTCACAAACAGATGCATCACTCAAACCAGAGGAGAATGGAAATGCCGAAGATTAAAAACAAGTCACGCATCAGCTTTATTGTTGGCCTTTTTCTAATCACAACTGCGCCCCCTCCGCTTCATTCTCAAGAGCATCGCATCCGTCGTGTTCTCCTCATCAGCATCGACGGAATGCATGCCCTGGATTTCGCCAACTGCTCCAAAGGTATCGGCAGTGCAAATGGGGGACAACCCTACTGTCCTAATCTTGAGGAACTCTCTGATACCGGCGTGAACTATCTTCAAGCATCCAGTTCAAAGCCATCGGATTCATTCCCAGGCTTGATGGCCCAAGTGACCGGCGGATCACCACGCTCGACTGGAATCTTTTACGATGTCAGTTATGACCGTGCGCTGTCACCACCGATGACAACTACACCCGGGGGGATTCCTGGAGACCCCGGCTTCTGCCCGAGCATCAAGGGCACGCAGGTTGGGTACGAGGAAGAAATCGACATTAACAAACTCGATCTCTATGGCGGAGGCGGGATTAATCCCAATTTCTTGCCACGCGACCCGAAGCACGGTTGTTCACCAGTGTATCCTCACAGCTATCTTCGCGTGAACACGATCTTTGAAGTTGTAAAGGCAGCTGGCGGTTACACCGCTTGGACCGACAAGCACCCCGCCTACGAGATCGTTAATGGACCGAGCGGCCATGGCGTCGATGACTTCTTCGGACCTGAGATTAATTCCGCTCCGGTAGGTATACCGCAGGTTCCGGGTTGCAATCCTCTTCCTGATCAAACAGCGGTTGACCCCAATAAAGACGATTACACCACTAGCTTTGAGAATATCAAGTGCTACGACAGTCTGAAGGTTCGGGCTATCATTAATCAGATAGAAGGCAAGACCCACGATGGGAGTACCAGCGCCCCTATCCCTACCGTGTTCGGAATGAACTTTCAGGCAGTGAGCGTCGGTCAGAAGCTCAATCAATTGTCAAACGGCGTCACCGGGGGTTACAAGGGTGCCATGGGAACACCTAGTAATGCCCTCCTTAGTGAGATCAAGTTCGTCGACGGTTCCATCGGCAAGATGGTCGCAGAGCTAAAGCACAAGGGACTCTATGACTCGACCCTAATCATCGTTTCAGCTAAGCACGGCCAGTCGCCGATTGATCCGCATCGCCTCCAGCGTATCACATTCGACATTCCGGGAAGCATAGCACCTTCCGACGTGCTTGGTGGCTTGGGCAACGGATTGCCAGCGGGGTCTCAGGGTAGCACGCCTGTTGCACAAGTCGATGAGGATGACATTTCGGAGTTGTGGCTGACGGACCCATCTCAGACGGGCGCGGCGGTGGCCAAACTTGAAGCTCACGCAGCGGAGGCGGGGATCGGCGAGATTTTCTGGGGGTCGTCGCTGAAATTAATGTTCAACGACCCCCGCAGGGACTCACGGACGCCTGATATCATCGTGACACCAAATGTGGGCGTGGTTTACACCGGAAAAAACAAGAAACTCGCCGAACATGGCGGGTTCGCCAATGATGATACAAACGTCATGCTGTTGGTGGCGCATCCTGGGATTCGTCTCGATAGTATCACCAGTCCGGTGGAGACAACTCAAATTGCTCCGACAATTCTAAAGGCCCTAGGGCTCGATCCGAACCAGCTGCAGGCAGTCCAGATGGAGCACACAGAACTTTTGCCTGGCCTCGGTTTGCAGTAAGCTCTGGATCCGGCTGAAATGGCCTCCCGAGTTGTTGCGGGTACCTGCTTCCCCTTTGGTTAAGCAGCCTTCCGGATGGGCATGTCATGGTACGCCGAATCCCGATAACCCTCGCATACTTTCCCCACTTTCCCCCACTTCGGGTATAAAGGCTCAGGTCCAACGAATTAAGCCGAACAATCCACTATAGGAACCTATTTTGGTTCCGACGGCCATTAGCGATTCTGTTGCTGGTACCGAAACGAGGTGGTCTTTTGGGGTCTTTCTGAGGATCCATTCTTCGCTTTACCTCT
>JACXTT010006642.1_pt1 | contig 16478 bp, 14 predicted proteins | sample 9270951 | NCBI WGS metagenome assembly JACXTT01 (sample SAMN15532306, study PRJNA645909) | rock metagenome | isolation source: weathered quartz diorite | place: Puerto Rico | collected 2017-06-21 | reverse complement strand
GATCCCGGGCTTCGCCGCCGCGGGCGTTCCGACGGTGACGGCCGTGGCGGTGAACGTCACCGCCGTCTCTCCGAGCGCCCAAGGGAACCTGCTCGTCTACCCGACGAACACGACCCCTGGCACGAGCTCGACGGTCAACTTCCCCGCCCCGTCCGTGTCGCTCAACATCGCGAACGGCGCGATCGTCCCGGTCCGATCCGACGCACAGGGGCCGGACATCACGGTGAAGACCAGTCAGACGACCCACCTCGTGATCGACATCACGGGTTACTTCACACCCTTGCCGATCCGGTCCGAGCTCGATCTCGACTCTCCGAACATCATCGGAGGACACGCGGGCAACGTCGCGGCCGGGCGTGGAGTCACGATCGCGGGCGGGGGTCGCTCGAGCGCATTACAAGACGCGGCCGGAAATTTCGCGACGATCTCCGGCGGAGCCGGAAACCGCATCGGCGGGGATTGGGCGGCCATCGGGGGTGGCGAGAGCAACGTCGCATCGTCCCTCTACGGCACCGTCGGCGGGGGATCCTTGAACACTGCCGGCAGCCAGACCTATGCGACGGTCGCGGGCGGCAACGGTAACGTCGCCGAAGGAGCGTGGTCGACGGTCACCGGAGGTGTGAGCAATACGGCGTCCGGTGCGTACTCCACGGTTTGTGGTGGATCGAGCAATACGGCGGCGGGTGCCTATTCGTTCGCGGCGGGGCACCGTGCCCGCGCCAATGCGGACGGAGCATTCGTTTGGGCCGACGGCGTCGATCAGGACTTCAGCACGACCGTCGCCAACGCCTTCAACGTCCGGGCAACCGGCGGGGCGTTCTTCATCAGCGGAGTGAACGCCTCAGGGGGCACGCTCTCGGGCGTGGCACTGTTCCCGCACAGCGGAACTTGGTCCTCCCTCAGCGACCGCTCCGTCAAGGAAGCCATCCACCCCGTCGACGGGCCGACGATCCTCGCGCGCCTGGCCGACGTTCCGATCCACGAATGGAGCTATGCGACCGAGGATCCATCGATCCGCCACGTCGGCCCGATGGCGCAGGATTTCCGGAAGGCCTTCGCGGTGGGTGAAAACGAGCGGCTCATCAGCTCGATCGACAGCGATGGAGTCGCGATGGCCGCGACCCAAGAGCTCTACAAGCTGGTACGCGAGAACCTGCGGACGCTCGAGAAGAGCCGTAAGCGCCTCCGGGAAAAGGACGAGCAGATCGCCGAGATCTCGAAGCGCCTGCGGGCAACCACGGCGGCGATCGAAGCTCTGGAGAAGCAACGGCCAGGGGCGCCCTCCAACGTCGCGGGCGTCGGGTCGCACTGAGCTCGAGCCGATTGCCCGGGGACCTCGATGGGTATCATCGAGTGGATCGATTCGGCCGAGGACGGGAATCGCTCGTCATCGTCCGGTGGGTTCGGTGCTCCGCCCTGCTCGTGATGTTCGCGGCCGGCTTTCTCAGGCCGAGTGACACGAGCACGCCGATCGTCGCATTCGCGGTGGCGATCGTCACGAGTGCGCTCGAATCGAGGCTCGATCGCCTCTGCCCCGGGTGCCACCAGGTCATGCGTCGGGTACATCCGGCGAACGAAGACGACGAGACGAAGAAGTACGCGTGCGGCCTCTGCCGGTTGTGGGTGGACACCGGGGATCGGTCATCCGACGACTGATCGTCACGGCTCGGGAACGCCGTCTCTGCGCCTTGCGGCCTCGCGGGCCGTCGCATAGACAAGGTGCCCCGATGATCCGACGACTCACCAGCGTTCTCGCGGCGGCCGCGATGCTCGCGGCCATGGGATGTCAGGGCGGCTCCGGCAACGAGATCGTCATCGGCGAGTACTCCTCGCTGACGGGCGGCACGGCCACGTTCGGACGCTCCAGCGACCAGGGCGTGCAGCTCGCGATCCAGGAGATCAACGCCGCGGGCGGCGTGCTCGGGAAGCCGATCAAGGTCGTGGTCGAAGACGACCAGAGCAAGCCCGAGGAAGCGCGCACCGCCGTCCTGAAGCTACTGAAGCAGGATCGCGTCGCCGCCGTGCTCGGCGAGGTCGCGAGCTCGCGGAGCCTCGCCGCGGCGCCGGAGTGCCAGCGTGCCGGCGTGCCGATGATCTCGCACGCGTCGACGAACCCGAAGGTCACGCAGGTCGGCGACTACATCTTCCGCATCTGCTTCATCGATCCGTTCCAGGGATCGACGATGGCGAAGTTCGCGGCGCAGACGCTGAAGGCGAAGAACGCGGCGATCCTCCGCGACATCAAGAACGACTACAGCGTCGGCCTCGCCGACTTCTTCCGCGACGAGTTCCTCCGCCAGGGCGGGAAGATCCTCACCGACGTGTCCTACTCGGAAGGCGACATCGACTTCAAAGCGCAGCTGACCGCGATCCGCGCGGTCAAGCCCGAGGTCGTGTTCGTGCCCGGCTACTACACCGAGGTCGGCCTGATCGCGCGCCAGGCGCGCGAGCTCGGCATCAAGGTGCCGCTGCTCGGCGGCGACGGCTGGGATTCCGCGAAGACCCCCGAGATCGGCGGCGACGCAGTGAACGGATGCTACTTCTCGAACCACTACGCGGCCGACGATCCGAATCCGGAGGTTCAGAACTTCATCAAGAAGTTCCGCGAGAAGTACAACGAAGTTCCGGACGCGATGGCCGTACTCGGCTACGACTCGGCGCGGGTGCTCGCAGATGCGATGAAGCGCGCGGGCACGCTCGAGGGCGGAAAGCTCCGCGACGCGATCGCGGCGACCAAGGACTTCAAAGCCGTCTCCGGCACGATCACGATCGACAAGGACCGCAACCCGCGGAAGGCGATCGTCGTGCTGAAGATCGAGGACGGCAAGTTCAAGTTCGCGCAGAAGGTCGAGCCGTAGCTCTCCCGTCGTAGCTCGCGCCGTGAACGAGCTCGTCCAGCAGATCGTCAACGGCATCGCATGGGGCAGCCTCTATGCCCTGATCGCGCTCGGCTACACGATGGTCTACGGCGTGCTGCGCCTCATCAACTTCGCGCACGGCGACGTCTACATGATCGGCGCGATGGTCGCGTTCTACGTGGCGCGCGCGATGATCGCACCCGGCACCGAATCGGTGCCGCTGTTCTTCGCGCTGCTCGTCACCTCGATGCTCGTCTGCGGCGCGCTCGGCTTCACGATCGAGCGCCTCGCCTACCGGCCACTGCGGAGCGCATCGAAGCTGACGGCGCTGATCACCGCGATCGGCGTGTCGCTGCTGCTCGAGAACGGCGGGCAGCTCGTGTTCGGGCCCGATCCGAAGTTCTTCCCGCAGCTGCTCGCGGCACGCGAGATCTCGCCGGGCAGCGGCATCGTCGTCACGAACGTGCAGCTGCTGATCCTCGGCGTGTCGATCACGTTGATGCTCGCGCTCCAGTACCTCGTCTACCGGACCCGCGTCGGCATGGCACTTCGCGCGGTGGCGTTCAGCCCCGAGGCTGCGAGCCTCATGGGCATCGACGTCGATCGCATGATCTCGCTCACGTTCGTGCTCGGCTCGATGCTCGCGGGCGCGGCCGGCGTGCTCGTCGGGCTGTCGAACCCGAAGATCGAGCCGCTGATGGGGATCATGCCGGGCTTGAAGGCGTTCGTCGCGGCGGTCGTCGGCGGCATCGGCAACATCCCCGGAGCCATGGCCGGCGGGCTGCTGATGGGACTCTCCGAAGTGCTCGTCGTCGGCTACGTCTCGTCGACGTACCGCGACGCGATCGCGTTCGTGATCCTGATCGTCGTGCTGCTCGTCCGACCGTCCGGCCTGTTCGGCGCCTCGCTCGAGGAGAAGGTTTGAGCCCGGGCCGGCAGCTCGGAGCCGCGGCCGCGTCGCTGGCCGCGCTCGGCGCGCTCGCCTGGCTGCTCGGCAACTACCTGAACCCGTACTACTACCAAGTCCTCGGCATGATCGGCATCAACGTCACGCTCGCCGTCAGCCTGAACCTGATCAACGGATTCACCGGCCTCTTCTCGATCGGGCACGCGGGGTTCATGGCGATCGGCGCCTACGCGGCCGCGGCGACCAGCGTGTACGGCGGTGCCTCGCTGCACGCCGCATTCGACCCGATCCTCGGCACGTCCATCGCCGACGCCTTGCTGCTGCTCGTCTCGCTCGCGGCCGGCTCGTCGCTCGCCGCCGCGGCGGGCTTCCTCGTCGGGATCCCGGCGCTGCGCCTCAAGAGCGACTATCTCGCGATCGCCACGCTCGGGTTCGGCGAGATCACGCGCGTCATCATCCTGAACCTCGATGCCGTCGGAGGGGCGCGCGGGCTCGGCGAGATCCCCGAGATCGCCGGCTTCTTCTGGATCTTCCTGTTCGCGATCCTGACGATCGTCGTCGTCCACCGCATGGTGCACTCGGCACGCGGCCTCGCGTTCCTCGCGGTCCGCGAGGACGACCTCGCGGCGGAGGTCATGGGCATCGACGCCACGCGCATCAAGGTCACGGCGTTCCTCGTCGGCTCGTTCTTCGCGGGAATCGCGGGTGGGCTGTTCGCGCACTTCCAGACCTATCTCCACACGAACTCGTTCACGTTCATGCGCTCGATCGAGATCATCGTCATGGTCGTGCTCGGCGGCATGGGCAGCATCACGGGCTCGATCGCCGCCGCCGGCCTGCTGACCGTGCTCCCCGAGCTGCTCCGGCCGCTCAAGGAGTACCGGATGGTGATCTACTCGGCGCTGCTGATCGTGCTCATGCTGACGCGTCCGCAGGGCGTGCTCGGCGACCGCGAGCTCGATCTCCGCGCCTTGCTCGCGCGCCTCCGCGGACGGGAGACCGCATGACCGCGGCGCCGCTGCTCGAGGCGAGCGACTGCACCGTCGCGTTCGCCGGACTGAGGGCGGTTTCGAAGCTCAGCGTGTCGATCGCCGAGGGCGAGGTGATCGGCCTGATCGGCCCGAACGGCGCCGGGAAGACGACGGTCTTCAACATGCTGACCGGCATCTACCCGCCACAGATCGGAGACGTCCGCTTCGCCGGCAAGAGCCTGCGTGGCCGCACGCCCGCGCAGGTGAACCGTGCCGGCATCGCGCGCACGTTCCAGAACATCCGGCTGTTTCCGCACCTGACCGCCTTCGAGAACGTGCTGCTCTGCTGCCACGGCGCGCTCGACCGCGGCCTGGTCGCGGCGACTCTGCGCTCGCCGGAGCACGCGAAGAGCGAGGACCGGGCGCGCGAGGAAACGCAGGCGCTGCTCGCCGAGCTCGGCCTCGAGCACGTACACGAGGAGCGCGCGAAGAACTTGTCGTACGGCGATCAACGCCGGCTCGAGATCGCCCGCGCGCTCGCCACGCGACCGCGTCTCCTGCTGCTCGACGAGCCGACCGCGGGCATGAACCCGAGCGAGAAGGTCGAGCTCGCGAAGACGATCGCCGCGCTCCGCGCCAGCCGGCGGCTCACCGTGCTGCTGATCGAGCACGACATGCGCGTGGTGATGGGCATCTCCGAGCGCATCGTGGTGATGGATCACGGCGAGGTCATCGCTGTCGGGCCGCCGGATCAGGTACGCCGCGACCCCGAGGTGATCGAGGCCTACCTCGGCGAAGAGGTCCCGCGCCCTTGAGCCCCGGCGAGCCGCTGCTGGAGGTCCGTGGGCTCAAGGTCCGCTACGGCGTGATCGAAGCGCTTCACGGCGTCGACCTCACGGTCCACCGCGGCGAGATCGTCACCGTCATCGGCGCGAACGGGGCGGGAAAGACGACGCTCCTGAAGGCCATCTCGGGCCTCGTCCCGGCGAGCGCTGGCACGGCTAGCTATCGCCCCGACGGCGCTCCGGTCGACTTACTCGCGCTCCGCGCCCACGAGATCGTCGGCCGCGGCCTCGGCCACTCGCCGGAAGGCCGCCGCATCTTCCAGAACCTCACCGTCCGCGAGAACCTCGTGCTCGGCGCCTACCTCCGGAACGACCGCGAGGCGATCGCGAAGGAGACCGAGGAGATCTTCGCGCTGTTCCCGCGCCTGCGCGAGCGCATCGACCAGAACGCCGGCACGCTCTCGGGCGGCGAGCAGCAGATGCTCGCCATGGCGCGCGCCCTGATGTCGAAGCCGAGCTTGCTGCTTCTCGACGAGCCTTCGCTCGGCCTCGCGCCGAAGCTGGTCCGCGCCATCTTCGAGATCATCCGCGCCGTCCGCGCGCGCGGCACCACCCTCCTCCTCGTCGAACAAAACGCCCGCATGGCCCTCGACGCCGCCGACCGCGCCTACGTGCTGGAGACCGGCTCCGTCGCACTCGAAGGGCCCGCGGCGGAGCTGGCCCGCGATCCCCGCGTGCAGCGCGTGTACCTCGGAGGAGATGTCTGAGCCCGGATGCCCCTCGACTTTGTCCGGCCAGGGCATCCCTATGGCTCGACTTCAGCCGCTCGGGGCAAGGCGTTTGGGGGGGTAAGCTAGATCATGAGCCGATGGACCTCAGTCCCTTCGGTATGCTGACCCAGAACGTAGCGCCCGCGCCCCCCGAGGTTTCCGCCCAGGCGCGGCCACCCTGCTGTTCCGCGGCGCGGCGAACAAGAGCAAGTCCCACCCCCATACCCCCAGAGCCTTCGGAGCTTGGCGCCTTGCGAAACATCTCGAATATCTGGTCCTCGAAACCCGACGGAATGCCGCAGCCGTTATCTTTCACGAACACGCGCCATTCTAACGATGTCTCACAAATGCCACATTCGATCAGCCCATTCCCGTCCCCTGGCACGTACCGAATCGCATTTGTTAGCAGGTTTCTTACGATCACAACCATCCGATGCCGTTCCGCCCACACATTTCGCGGACCCTCGTCAAGAATCAGTTGTATCCCTTTACGACTTAATGCAAAAGCGATTTCGCCCTTCAGCTCCTGCGCGATAGCAGCCACGTCCACCCATTCCCGTTCGCTCACGAAACCACCCAATTCACGCGCAACATCCAAGCCTGCAACCATATCCTCGACCCGATAGAGATTCGCGAGCGCTAGCTCCATCATCTCCTGGCTTCTAGACAAGTCTTCCCCCAACGATCGCTTCGCAAATCCCAACGCTCCCACCGCAGCAGTTACCGGGCTCCTAATATCGTGCGTTAGCACCTTACTCTGAAATTCTAGCTCGCCTGTTACTCGATCGAGCTGTTCATTACGCTCGGCCAGTTCTTCGTTTCGAACCTTCAGCTGCCTATTAGCTGTGTTCAGGTCATTACCAAGGGTGCCGGCGATCAAAGCGACCAGATACAGCATAAACACCGGGCTAGCGATCTGAAACACCCGAAGGCCCAACGAGAGGTTACCAAAGTCCAGTTCATAAGGTGGGTCAGCAATGCCAATCGACTCTGCACCTATCAAACCCGTGAATGCCACCGTACCGCCTGTGGCAACTAACACGGCCGCCTTTCTAGAAATGAACACTGCCGACGTAATAACAATCAGGATATACGGCGTAATCGCAGATGGCAGGCGAGCGCCTCCAAGGCCATAGAGAATCGCCGTTATCACGATCAGGTCGATGCCCCAATGCCAATAGAAATCTCCTAACGGAAACTCTCGCGCTCTGCCAGCAAACCAATACACACCATTGATAGCAACCAGTATTATCAGCCCTATATAAGCTGCGGCGCATCTTCCATAGTCGAAATCGATCCCGGACATCGAGAACGGGAGCAATAGCGCTAGAAACACGACCCCTGAGCCTACGCGAAGCCACAGTCCGACCACAAACTTTGTCCGCCCCTCGGCGGGTGTAGGACCCTCAATAATGTCGAGTCTAACCATGTTCATCAGTTCCCTGTGAACGAACGCCCGGCACAGTGAAGAAAAAGATCGAGCCAACACCTATCCTCGACTTAACGCCGATCTCCCCCCCCCATCGCTCCACTATCCTCTTCGATATTGCTAGTCCCATTCCGGCGCCGGATTGCGTCACGCCATTCACCAGCTGATCAGTCCCGCGATGATAGAGCTGGAAGATTCTTTGCTGCTGCCTCTGCGCGACGCCGATACCGTTATCTTCCACCTCGATCCGATGCCTCGAGCCTTCCTCTATCCATCTGATCTCAATCGTTGCTCGTGGCTTATCTCCGCAGTACTTGATTGCATTGTCCAAGAGATTTGATAGTACGTGCTGGAACTGCAATTCGTCCACCTGAATCACGGGAAGTTCTCTAACCAACACTGTGATCCCTTTTTCAGACAATCGCCTGCTATTGACCTCCACGAGGCCAGACGCGAGCTTGTGAACATCGACCCTGTGCATTTTGCCGGTCGTGTCATCGACCTTAAAGAGCGCAAGCAGCTGAGTTAGCATTTCGTTAAGGCGGCGCGTGTCGGTCCGAAGATGCGCGGCATACCGTCGGCCGCGCTCCGAAAGGCGAGCGGCATCCACTTCCTCCAATCGACGGGAAAGCTCAACGATTCCGACAGACTCGTTCTTCAGATCATGCGTAACGATTTGAACGAATTCCTCGATTTCGGTCGTCTTTTGTTCGAGCGCTAGAGTTCGGGTTCTCACCTGATCCTCTAGGGTGTGATTTTGCTCATCCAATCTATCCCTTGCCTCCGCGAGTTCTCCGCTGACGGCCTTGAGCGCATTGGACAGCGCTCCTACCAAGAAGGCAAAGAGGTAGAAGAATACGTTCGACGCGAGAACGATCACGACCTGAGCCGGCACGGAGTAATGGTGATCCCAGACGCCAACCTGGTGCGAGACAATACCGACGTGCTCACAAAATACGAGCGTATCGAACGCGATCGTCGATCCCGTCGCAACGATGATCGAAGCAACTCGGGATAGGAAAACCGCTGAGGTCACGATCATGATCAGATAGCCACCGAATCCGCATGGGAGGTCGATGCCGCCCAATGCATGGAGGATCGTCGTGAGCATCACCAGATCGATCACCCAGTGGGCGTAAAAATGCTGCAGAGGGAACTGCTTCGCTTCGCCGAGGACCCAAAAAGGATAATTGATTAGTGCAAGCAGAATTAGTGCTATACTCGGGGCGATGAAGCTGTGCCGAGCTTGCTGAGGGACAAGAGTGGCAATCACACCAAAGACGGCTACGAAGATGAGGCAGGTAGCGACGCGGATCAGTAAGCCGGCTTGATACCGCTCTCGGCGGATGGCTAGTGGCTCGTCGTACACAGCGTGGCTGCAGGCGGTGGCCTTTCCCGGGTGATCTCAAGATCGAGCAAAAGCTCTCGTAGGCGGGCGGCCAAATCCTTCGTTGGAAGCGTGACATCTGCTCTGGCAGGGGGTGCGCCGACCGTGACAACGATAGTCGTTTTAGGTAACGGTACTGCCATACGTATGCGGCGGAAAATGGGAATGCTGCGATTGGCCCAAGCGGATACAGGGCGTACATTTCCCTCGTACGACCGCACCAGTCGGGCCAATCCGGCGTTCACATCGCGATAGGGCCCGTGACTGTCAGCAGCGATGGCCAGGTGTGGCCTACGAGTCATGATCGATCGAAGGTCCTGAAGGCGGCGCTCCTCGGAGGTGACACTCAGCATCTGTCCCTTAATGCCCAGGAATCGAAAAATATGGTGCGTTAGCAGACCACCCACTGAGTCATCGGCGACAGCGGCCACGACGCCTGTGGCTCGAGAAAGGTGCGGGCAGCTATGCTGCGCCGCCAGAATCAAAAGTGAATGGGCATTCCAGAAAGTGAGCAAGGCCGGGGTAGTGGACCATATGAATGCGAGAGGCTCGTTCGGCCCTTCGGCGGAGGACACGTCCCGCAACCGAACGTCTAGGGAGCTGGAAATTAGCCGCAGATATTGTGACGCAACTCGAGCCGTCGCTTTCAGCAGAGGGGGGCTGACAATACCAGAGCTAGCTCTAGGGTGCCGCGTATAGCTTGAATATGAGGTCATTTATGTCGCGGACGGAATCGACCCGAGCGAGGAGAGACGTATCGATCGAAATACCCAGATTCTCTTCCAAGTGAAATATTATGTTGACCGCCGCAACGGAATCCAAAGCGTATTGCTGCCTGAGAGAGGCGTCGCTGTTGAGGGATGTCGCGTCGATTTCGAGCTCACGCGCAATGATTACACGAACAAGGTCGGCAACCTGGTTAACGTCCATAGCTGGTCAAAACGAGAGCCGCATTTCGGGAACCAAAGCCGAACGTTGGCAGCACAGTGCATCGTACTGCCGTCTCGAACGAGCCAGCGGCCAGCAGATTTAGAACAGGGCTCTGTTCCGCACTCGCGAGATTGAGAGTTCCAGGCAGCTTTTCGTTTTCTATAGATCGAATCGCGGCCATCAACTGCAGAGCACCCGCTGCGCCCATCGTGTGGCCTATCATTGATTTGATTGAACTCACGAGAACGGCGGTGCGATGGCCAACGAAAACCTTCTCTAGGAGGTCGAGTTCAATGGGGTCATTTTGCCTAGAGCCGACCGCATGAGCCGAAACGTAGTCGACTTGCGAAGGGTCGACCCCTCCTTGCTCAAGTGCGATCGCAATCGCTCGTTCCCCCTCAGTCCCATCCGGGCTCGCCGTAAACGGATGAAACCCGTCCGAAGTCGCCCCGTACCCCGCCACCTCCGCAGAGATCTTCGCTCCGCGCTCCAGCGCTCTCTCTTCGGCCTCGAGCACGCAGACGCCCGCGCCTTCGCTGAGGACGAAGCCGTCTCGGTCGGTCGCGAAGGGGCGAGAAGCGCGTACGGGGTCGGGCTCACGGGACATGACGCCCAGTCGGTCGAAGGAGGCGTACAGGATGGGCGACAGCGGGGCTTCGGTTCCGCCGACGATGGCGCAATCGATGAGGCCGGCTTTGATCTGGAGCCAGGCGATGCCGATCGCGTCGGTGGACGAGGTGCAGGCGCTGGAAATGCTCATCACCGGACCGCGCACGCCGAGGCTGATCGCCAGTTGAGTCGCGACGACGCCCGGATAGGACAACGCCGGGAACATCGGGTGCACGCGGCGGATGCCTTTCTCTAGGAAAGTCGCGTGGTTCTCCGCCATGTACTCGATGGTTCCGGCCGACGACCCGATGAAGACACCCACTCGCCCGGTGTCGGCGCCTTTCAGCGACAGGCGGGCGTCGTCGAGGGCCATCCGCGCCGAGGCCAGCGCGAACTGGACGCTGCGGGCCGAGGCACTCGCTTCCTTGGCCGAGAGGAAGTCGGCCGGGTCGAAGTCGCGAACCTGGCCGGCGACCTTGGTTGCGTAAGGCTTGGGGTCGAAGGCGGTCAGGTGGCCGATCCCGGACCGTCCGGCGACGAGGTTTTCCCAGAAGCGGTCGGTGCCGGGACCGTACGGGGTGACGCATCCCATTCCGGTGACGACGACTCGGCCACCCGGCAAGCCTGCGGCACCTCGCCCGCGAGACGCATCGGGTAAGTCCGGTCGGCCGTTGGGATTTGAATTCGGCATGCGGTTTAGGCGATGATCCAAAGGAACAAACGCCCGACCCTATCGCGCACAGTTTCGACTTTCGTCATGCTCGGAGTCAAGAGCACGGCCCGGTCGAGTGGTTCGCGAGGGTGTAGAGAGGTCAAGCAGTGCGAGTCCTGATCGTCGAAGACAACCAACGTCACGCCGAGCTGATCAAGGACGAGCTGCACGAGAGCGGGATCGCCGACGACGTGAGTTGGGTCGAGACCGGGACCGAAGCGCTCACCCTGCTCTCCGCCGAAGCCTACGACTTGGTGGTGCTCGACTTCCGGCTTGCCGACATGGACGGCCTCGAGGTCATGAAGACCATCCGCGCCCGGTCGATCGACGTGGCGGTCATCTTCGTGACGACGGCCGATTCGGTCCAGCTCGCGGTCGAGGCCATGAAGCTCGGAGCCGAGGATTTCCTGCAGAAACAAGAGGGCTACCTGAACGTCCTCCCCTTTCTGATCAAGGAATCGCTCGAGCGCCGCCGCTTGCGAGCCGACAAGAAGCGTCTCGAGGCCGAGCTGCGGCAGGCGGAGCGACTGGCATCCGTCGGCGTCCTGGCGGCCGGGCTCGCCCACAACATCAACAATCGCCTGACCTCCCTGAAGACCTTCTTCGACCTGTTCCCCGATCGGCACGAGGACGAGTACTTCTGCACGGAGTTCCTCGGCACCTGCCGCATCGACCTCGACAAGATCGCCCTGCTCGTCCAGGAGCTTACCCGCTATGCGCTCCACGACGGTCCGCCACGCGAACCGCAATCCCTCACCGAGCTCGTGATCCGAGCGATCAGTCACCTCGACGACGAGATCCGCCGCAAACGGATCCGCATCCACACCGACTTCCCCGACGTGCCCCGCCTCTCGCTCGACACCGAGGGGGTGAAGCAGGTCTTCATCAACATCCTGAAGAACGCGGTGCAGGCGAGCCCCGACGAGGGCGACATCTTCGTGAGCGCCGGCCTCGAGGGCGACCTCGACCCGCAGGTCGTCGTGAAGGTTCGCGACAACGGCCCGGGCCTGCCGCCCGATCTCCGCGAGAAGGTGTTCGACCCCTTCTTCACGACGAAGGACCACGGCCTCGGCGTGGGGCTGTACATCTGCCACAAGATCGCGATGCAGCACGGCGGACGGATCGAGGCCCTGAGCCCCGACGGCGGCGGCGCGACGTTCGCGGTGTATCTGCCGGTGAACCCCTCGGAGAGCGCCAGCGCGATGGCGCACGCACACTGAGGGCAGCTCCGGGACGACGCCTTGAAGCGGCGCCGACCGCCATGTAGGCGTGGACGGCTATGCCCACGCCACACGAGATCCTCGAACGCCTGAAGCAGGTCCCCTACCCGGGCCTTTCCCGCGACATCGTCGGGTTCGGGTTCGTGAAGGACATCGAGGTCGGCGGGCGCGGCGTGACCATCACGCTCACGCCGACGACCGAGAACGAGGAGATCCTCGGCGAGATCCGCCGTCGCGTCGCGGAGGCGGTGCAATCGCTCGGCGTCGCAGTGCTCGACATCGTGCTCGAACAGCCGAAGCCCGTGTCGCTCGGCGCGATCCGCCCGAAGCCGAAGGTCGACGGGATCAAGCGGATCATCGCGGTCGCGAGCGGCAAGGGCGGTGTCGGCAAGTCCACGGTCGCCGTGAACCTCGCGCTGTCGCTGAAGCAGCGCGGGCATGCGGTCGGCTTGCTCGACGCCGACGTCTACGGCCCGAGCATCCCGACGATGCTCGCCCTCACCGAGCGCCCGAACGCCGACGCCGAGAAGCGGATCGAGCCACTCGAGCGCTACGGCATGCGCGTGATCTCGATGGGGCTCTTCGTGGAGGAGGGAAAGCCCATCATCTGGCGCGGGCCGATGATCACGAAGCTGCTCGTCGAGTTCGTGCGGAACGTCGTGTGGGGCGAGCTCGATTATCTGGTCATCGACATGCCGCCCGGCACCGGCGACGCGCAGCTCACGATCGGCCAGCAGGTCCCGCTCGCGGGCGGCGTCATCGTCACGACTCCGCAGGAGGTGGCACTGCTCGACGTGAAACGGGGCGTCACCATGTTCCGCGAGGTCGGCGTACCGGTCCTCGGCGTGGTCGAGAACATGAGCCATCACGTCTGCCGCAAGTGCAGCCACACGCACGATCTGTGGCAGCGGCGGCGGCGCGGCGATGGCCCGGCGCTTCGGCATCCCGTTCCTCGGATCGCTGCCGCTGATTCGCGAGGTCCGCGAAGGCGGCGACCGCGGCATCCCGATCGTCGCGGCCGATCCCGAGCACACTCAATCCAAGGCGTTCCGCACGATCGCGGAAGCGGTGGAGCGCGAGGTCGAGCGCACGGCAGGCGCCGCCGCGCGGCCGGCCTTCTTGCAGTAGCGGCGGCGGCCGTGCCGAATCGCGTTCGATACGACGGGCGCCGCGGCCGCTTCTACGAAGTCTGGTACTTCATCCTCCACGACCCGGCCACGGGCGACGGCTACTGGGTTCGCTACACGCTGCTGAACCCGCAAGAGGACCATCCCGCCGCCGGGGCCGCGCTGTGGTTCGCACACACCTGCCGGGCGGATCCTGGCCGGAGTCTCGCGATCCACGCGGTCGTCCCACGCGGATCGTTCGAGGCGAATGCGGGCGAGCCCGCGATTCGCATCGGCGACGCCGAGTTTCGCGAGGGGGCGGCCCGGGGCCGGTTCGAGGCGGAGGGCCACAGGGTCGCGTGGGATCTGCGCTACGAGCCGTCGGCGAGCCCGCATTACTACTTCGGACCGCTGCTCCGGCGCTGGAGCGAATCACGCACGTCCGTGACCATCCCGAACCCGGCCATTCGCCTCACGGGCTCGGTCGAGATCGACGGCGTGCGGCGGGACATCGCCTCCGCCCCGGGTCACCAGGCCCATCACTGGGGCACGACCCGAACCCGCCGCTGGCTCTGGGGTCACTGCTGCGCGTTCGATGACGAACCGGCGGTGCTCGAGGTGCTCGCACCCGCGCTGCCGGTCGGCCCGACCGTGACGTTCGTCGATCTCCACACGGCAAGCGAGCGCTTCTCCTGCAACGACTTCGGCGGCCTGCTCCGCAACCGATCGACGGCCGGGCGCGGCTTCTGGCAGTTCGAAGGCTTCGGCGAGGGGCACCGGATCGTCGCCGACTTCGTGGTCGATCCTAGCCGCGTGCAGCGCTTCGAATACACCTCGCCGGCTTACCGGACTTCGGAATGCTGGAACACCCAAGTCGCGGACTGCACGGTGCGCGTCTACCGGCACTCGGCATCGGGAGACCGGCTGGATCGCGTGCTGCACGCGCGCGGGACGGCGACTGCGGAAGTCCACGACGAGGATCCGTCGGGGATTCCCTATGCGCGCGAGGCGTCCCCGCCGGGGCGCTCAGAGAAAGAACAACGGTAGGATCGCCGAGCCGACCATCATCGCGAGATAGCCGGCCGACATCACGGCGCCGCCCGCCTTGCCGCCCGCACCCGAGTAATCGGTGCGGCCGAACTCGTCCTCTTCGGTCTGGAGGACTTCCTCCTCGCCGGCCTGGTCGTCCTCGGCCGAGACCATCTGTCGCGCCTGTTTGTCGCTCGCGGCTTTGCTGGAGCAGGCCCCGGAGCCGACCGCGAGCACCAAGCCGAGCACGAGCAGGGCGAGCACCTTGTGTTTGCGGGCCATGTACGTCTTCTAGCAGCAGGAGTGCGGGCCGTCGAAGCGAGACCGCATCGCCGCGGGCGACCGATGAGACCGATTGCCGAGCCCTCCGGGAATCCGCCCGGCCGACCGCGTGCCCGCGTGGCGCTGATCCCGCCGATCCCCGGGCACGAGCTTCTCGACTACGCGATCCCCGAATCGCTGCTCGGCCGGCTCGAGCCCGGTGCGCGCGTGCTCGTCCCGCTCGGCGGGCGACAGGTGACCGGCATCCTGCTCGAGCTCGATGACGGCGCGAGCGAGCGGAAGCTCCGCGAGATCCTCGACGTGCTCGACGACGCGCCGCTGCTCTCCGCCGACTTGATCGAGCTCTATCGCTTCACCGCACGCTACTACCTGACCGCGCTCGGCGAAGTGCTGGCCACGGCGGTGCTGGCGGGGCTTCGCGCACAGAGCCATCGCACCGCGCGACGCTTGCGCGAGCCGGGTCCCGGCGAAGCGCTCTCCAGCCGCGAGCGCTCGCTGCTCACGCCCTTCCCCGACGATCGACCGGTCCGAACCACGGGGCTCGCCGAGCGCGGCGCTCGCGGCTCGCTCTACGAGACGCTGCGCTCGCTGGTCGCGCGCGGCCTCGTCGCGGTCGAGGAGACGGCTCCGCGCTCGCAAGCGCGCATTCGCTGGCGGCGCGTCTGGCGGCTCGCGCGCCACCCCGACGAGCGCGAGGTCGAGGAGATCGGCCGGCGCGCGAAGGCGCAGGCCCGGATGCTCGAGCGCTTGATCGCGGCCGGCGCCGACGGGGTCGTGCCGTCCGCGGCCGAGGTCGCGCGTGCCCGGCCGGCCTTGGAGGCGCTCGAGTCGCGCGGCATCGCGCGGGCCGATCGCGAGGAAGAGTATCGCCAGGTCGTCACTCCGCGCGGCGAGCGCACGGGCCCTCCGCCGACGCCGAACGAAGCGCAGCAGCATGCGATCGACGCGATCACGGCCGCCGCGCGCGAGCGGCGCTTCGAGCCCTTCCTACTTCGCGGCATCACCGGCAGCGGCAAGACCGAGGTCTATCTGCGCGCGGCCGAGCGCGCACTCGCGTCGGGACGCGGCGTGCTTCTGCTCGTCCCGGAGATCGCGCTCACCCACGACCTCGTGCAGCGCGTGATCGCTCGCTTCCGCGACGTGGTCGCGCTCCTCCACAGCGGCCTCTCGCCGAGCCAGCGCTTCGACGAATGGCGCCGGCTCGCACGGCGCGAGGCGCGCATCCTCGTCGGCGTACGGTCGGCGGTCTTCGCGCCGATCCGCGATCTCGGACTCGTGATCGTCGACGAGGAGCACGACGGCGCCTACAAGCAGGAGGACGGGCTCCGCTACAATGCGCGCGACCTCGCCGTGGTGCGCGCGCGCGACGCGTCCTGCCCGGTCGTGGTCGGCTCCGCCACGCCGTCGATCGAGAGCCACTGGAACGCGGTCACCGGCCGTTACCGCTTGCTCGAGCTTCCCGAGCGCGTGCAGCGCCGGCCGC
>JACXTT010006641.1_pt1 | contig 16478 bp, 16 predicted proteins | sample 9270951 | NCBI WGS metagenome assembly JACXTT01 (sample SAMN15532306, study PRJNA645909) | rock metagenome | isolation source: weathered quartz diorite | place: Puerto Rico | collected 2017-06-21 | reverse complement strand
CAGCGGAGTGTGATCGCTTGGGCACACCATCACGTCATTCGAAAATTGACGACCGCATCGTGGGCATTCGAGCATATGTGTTCGCGATTTTGAGAGAGCGCCTGACATTATCGCGCAAACGCGGCAGTCACCGTTAGCTGAGAGGTTAGTGAGTGTAAGGCGGGGATTTGTGGTCGACAAACCGAGTCGAACTGGAATTGTGTTAAGTGGTGTCGTGAAGTTACTGTTTGGCGCCGGCCGATTTATCAATCCAATCCTTCGCCGACACAAACGACTGTCCGTCATAAATCAACACAATCGTTCCCACCGGCAATCGTCGGCTCATTTCAACTGCGGCAGACATAGGAATGCGAATGCAGCCATGACTTTGTGGCGAGTGCGGCACCGAAGGATTTCCATGAATGGCCAATCCATCGCTGAAGTAATTCGGATAATAAAGGAGGCCCAGCGGTGACTTTCGCCAGCCGTTCATCTTCGCATAAATTTTGAATCGGCCGCGCGGCGTGTAAGCCAGGCCGCTCATACTTTTTTCGTGGTAGTGTTTGTTGCTGCCGGTCGACACGGGAAGGACTTTCGTCACCTCTCCATCTTCGTCGGTCAAGAGCAGGACTTGGCGATCCAAGTCGACTTCGACGTGCCGGTAACCTGCGTCCTTCGCCTGCGGCGCGGTGGCGTTAATGATCGCGTCGAACTCCGCGCGATTGAGCTGCCCGGTCGGCTTTCGTCCCTCGTACTTTTGAAAGGCGATGAGGCCGCCTTTCCCGTATCCCATCTCAGCAAGCCGCATTTGCGCCTGTGTCAATTCCGATCGCGTGAGCGAACTTGCTTTGGTGTGCGAACTTCGCTTTTGCGCAAACGAATTGGCGGCCAGCGTCACAACCAGCGCCAGCGAAAGGAGCGCAGCAGACGCGATTCGAGTCGGAGTTTTCACCATCGTTTCCCTTATGCGAGCTTAAGAATGCGAGCTTAAGAATCAGGAGAAACATAGCGAACTCCGGTGACGACCGTGTTGCTACGTTCTAATTTTTGGATTCTAAAGAGCGCGTAATTGAAATGCCGGCCGTTCAGGTTTGGCTCATCTGGATGCGGCGACGGAGGAGCGCGGAAGGAACTTTGTAACCAAGAGACCCGTACAGGGGTCTATCTACAGTGAGACCGACCTCACGCTTGCTGAAGAATTTAGTTTCCATGCGAAAATTAGTAATTTTCTTAGGAATATCAATGGTTTGGTTCGTGCTGGCGCGACCCGCGCGGGCGCAGAGCCCGGCGCCCGAAACCGCCGCACCCGCTCAATCCACCGCAGCTCAAACAAAGATGCCGGCGGATTCTAATGCCTCCGCGGCGACCTTAAGCGGCGATTACAAGAACAGCCTCAGCAGCCTGGCGACGCTTTACAAGAACGAGGTGGAGCGGCTTGAGAAACAGAATGCTACCTCCAGGGATCTCTACAAGGACGGCTTGATTTCCCGTGTCGAGATGGAAGCGAACGACAAGGCCCTCGTGGATGCCCGAGCCAAGGTGGAAGAAACTGCAAAGCAGATTGCCGAGGCAAATAAGCCGGCGGTGGTCGTGGGTGAATCGACCACCTCGATTGGTTCAAATAATTCGTGGACGACCGGCAATGCGCGGGTGGATACCCTGATCCGTTATTACGGAAATCAGCATGGAGTTGATCCCTATCTCATCTTCTGTCTGATGTCGCAGGAATCAAAGTTCACCACGGGCGCAACCAGTCCCAAAGGCGCGCAAGGTTTGATGCAGCTGATGCCGGGAACTGCGGCGCGCTACGGCGTGACCAATCCGTATGACGTGGCGCAGAGCATTTCTGGAGGCACGCGTTATTTAAAAGATCTTCTGAAGATGTTCAATGGTCGTATTGATTTGGCGCTGGCAGCCTACAACGCCGGCGAAGGTGCCGTGATCAAGTATGGCTACAACATTCCGCCGTACGATGAAACGCGTAACTACGTCAAGCTGATCATCAAACGCTACGGTCGAACCACTTCCCAATCGACGACGGCTAAGGCCGAAGATCCGAACGCAAAGCGAAGCTAAAGCTTCGACGTCCATTGATTCCAACTCCCGTTCCTGTGTTGAAATTGTAACAACTGAATCAGCGCTCTCATTCGGCGATTCAAAAGTCATCGGTTATTCTGTTGCTTTGATGGCAAAGGGGACGCTCAGAAGTTATGTGCTGCTTGTTGTAGTCAGTATTGCCAGTGGTTTTGCAGTTTGGGCAACGCTTCGCTATACTGCACCAAAGCAAACCTGGTTTACCGCTTCCTCAAATTCACCAGCGAATGTTATCTACAGCACTGATTCGGATCTCTGGGCGCAGGCCATCGCGAGAGTTAAAGAAGATCGATCTCAAGACCCCAACACCAACATCGCGCTCGAGGTTCCTTCAGAACTGCGTCACTACGAGGATCGTCACTGGTTTCTCGCTACCCAAGTCGCCGAAGTAAAGAAGAATGGTCTTCAGAATTGCCATGACTTTTTGGACGTCGCGGCAATGATTTCGCGACGTGATCTCGTTCCGGTGGCGGCAGTAACGGACGACTACGTCCTGTTCGGGGTCGGCGCGCGCGCGGATAATGACGCCTTTACCAGATACGAAGATGATCATCCCGTCGCGCTATATGACGAAGCGCAATTGGCGAACGAATATCAGCGAATCACCAACCAACGCGCGGCGATTCAGAGCGTCGTCACGCGGCTGAATAATGAAATCAAATCGCTAAAAGATGGCGCGCGTGGAAGACGCAGCGAACTACAGAAACAGATTTCCGCAAAACAGCAGCAACTCACTGCGCTTGATGAGCAGAAATTTGCACTCGACAAATCGTATGGCCAGGCGAACCAGCGCCAAAGGCTGTTCCGAAACTTCGAATCGCTCCAGGGGCTGGCCAAAGATTTTCGTGGCCGTTCATACGATCTCAACAATCCGACGGATCGCGAAGCGTTAAAGGTCGCGATGCTCAGCTCCATTCGGCCGGCGGCGCTGAAAATCCTGGAAGAGGTTGGATCGGCCTATCGTCGCCAGTTCAATCGCCCTTTGCCGGTCAGTTCGCTGGTTCGACCAGAGGAGTATCAGCACACACTGCGCCGGTACAACCGGGCCGCGGTGCTGATCGAGACGCCTCCACATTCAACGGGCCTCGCGTTCGACATCGACTATCGTTACATGAGCGTTGCTGAGCAGAACTTCGTAATGAATTATCTCGCTCAGTTGAAGCGCGACGGCCGGATTGAAGTTCTGCGCGAGCGCGGCGCCAACTTCCATGTATTTGCATTCATCGATGGTATTCGTCCTCCCGACGACCTGATCAAAGCTTCATTGGTCGACGTAGATCCGTCGCTGAAGGACGCCGAGACGGCCAACGCGGATACTTCAGCCAATAAAAAACCCAAGCCATCCATGCCGGTCAAATCCGCGCCGCGTCGCAAAAACAAGCCGCCTAACAAGCCAAAGTTGCGTCCGCGTAAACGCCGCTAGGGCGTCGGTGTCCCATATAAAAAGATCGTATAGCGAGTGCTGTTCGTTTCCCCTTCTCCTTTCGGTTTTCTGTGGCAATTCCCATCGAACCGCGCTCTTGATTTGCGCATCTCAATACTCTGCCCGACAATAAGTCCTCGCGAAAAGGCGCCAATTGAAGTTATGAAGACCCTCAGACTTAGACTTGTGCAGTTGCTGTCGGCAATCATCCTATTCGCAGGCGTCGCCGTGCTTGCTGAACGCAATAGTCGAGGCCAATCGCCGCAAACGAAAACCGAGTCACAAACACAATCGCCTAAGGATTCGCAACCGCAGACCCCGAAAACTGAAACACTGGTGAAGCCGGCGGTGCTGGCCACCGATCGTCCAGTAGCAACGACTGCAGTCGCAACTCTCTTTCCCGAAGCGGCAGCGCAGAACAGTGTCCTTCGCAACGATCTAATTTGGACATTTGGAAAGAAAGAGCAACGCGGTTGGTATCTCTATGATTTGCTGGTCGGTCGAACGCTGAACATTAAACCTGATGCGTCAACGAATGATTTTTCGAATGCGATCGCGACCTGGCAGAAGCAGAAAGGCATGACTCCGAATGGAGTGTTGGATGAAAATTCGTGGATGACTATCGTGGCTGAATGGCAGAACGATCGATTGAAAGATAAAACTCCAGCGTCTCCTGAGCAGTTGCTAACGGCACCTTCTTCCGATTTCTTTGATCCGCAGCGGCTTGAGGAGCTGCGTCAGGTCGAGAAGAACACTTATGCTGCTTACAAAGCGATGGTTGCCGCCGCCATTGCCGATCCATCTCTGAAGCTCGCGCACAGTTCTTCGAGCGAACTCGCGCCGACCGAAAAGTTTTTCAAAATAGTTTCCGCCTTCCGATCGCGTGAATATCAGGAGAAGCTGCGTCGCGAATCACCAAATGCCGGCAGCGCGGGCCTGGCAACGAATAGTCCGCACTTCACTGGGCGAGCGTTAGACCTCTACGTCGGCGGCGATCCGGTGGATACCAGGAACGCGAACCGCGCGATTCAGGTCAACACACCCGCCTACAAATGGCTCGTGCGCAATGCCGAGCGCTTCGGCTTTCGCCCTTACTTCTATGAGCCTTGGCATTGGGAGTACGTGAAGTAGCTAAATCTCAGTCAGCGGCAACTCGCGATAGCGCCTTCCCGTCAATCTGGCCAGCGCATTCACAACTGCCGGCGAAATTTGCTATGGATTGCTTCTCCCTATTTTCCGCGCGGACAGGGCGTGCCTGCATCAACCCAGGTTCGAGTCGCAGCGACAAACGCTTCATGAGAAATCGGAGGTAAACTTCGCATCGTGCCGTCCGGACGACGGCCCGGGTTCCAGGCCCAAAGCACGAGTGCCGCCTCTTGGTGGTGTGTCAGCAGCGCGCGTCCGTCCATGTTTTCATTGCCCCGTCGATCGGTAACCGCTCGACAGACAGCCGCGCTCGATAATGGCCGATCGCTCGTGTCCTGCCAGCGCATTGACAGCGGCGCCAGGTGCCAGTCAGGGCCACCTGGTACACCAGTGCTGTCGGCATTCACCTCCTGATGACAGCCGATGCAGCGCAGTGCAGTCACGCCTCGACCCTCCTGGCCGCGTATGACATTCGCGAAATGGCGATGGCGGTCGTCGCCCTGCTGCGGATAGTTTGTTGCCGTGTGACAGTTGATGCAGCGCGGCGAAATCATCACTGAATAGATTTGCGACCACGCAGCCAGCCCGTCGGCGACTGTCGGATTAGCGGTTGAGGCTGGTGCAGGATTGTTGTTGGCCCGAGTTGAAAGGCCGACGCAGACTACCGACGCGATTATCACAACCAGAAGAGTTGGGGACAGCAAACGATGATTCATTAGCATTGTGCCTCCCTACAAAACGATCATTTCGAATCGTTTTCGCCTGCCGTTTCAGTCAAAAGTTACGGAGAAATCTGCTACTAAAGTTAGCACGCTTCGCGCGGAAAGGTAACCAGGAAATCTGAGGGATGGTCTAACAATCGAGGGCTTAATGCAACGCGCAGAAAGCCCGATCAGTTTTATTTGGAAGAAAGTTCTTAATTCTTCGTCATCTTAAATCCCGTGACGAACACTTCCGTGTTGTGCGCTGAGCGTAAACCGAAAGTCCCGTCAGTGCTTTTGAGCTTGCCCGCGGTGACGAGATCTGATTTCGGAGCGGTCCACAATTCTTTGCCGTTGATTGAGCACGAGACTTTGTCACCTTTGACCGACAAGGCGATCTCTTGTTCGACCGGTTGACCTACTTCAACTTTGCGCACGGCCGGATCGGAAGTGCCACGTCCATTCATCTGGAATGGCGCCGGGCCAAACCCGCGCACGATGAACTTGCCGTCACCGTATGCCGCGCAATAGAGATAAGTCTGCTGGTCAGTTCCTAAGTCATTGCCGGCGATCATGACCCCATACGGGTGAGGGTGCGTCATGAGGGCCATGAATTTCGGTTCGCGAAAATGTGCGCTTACCGTGTAATCACCAGATGCTTTATTCGCCGGATTCCAGTAAGTAATCGCCGGGCCCGTCAGGATGTGAAACGCATCGCCTTCCTTGGCGAACTTCGCATTGTTTAGAGTCATGCCCTGCGAAGCTTCCCGCGCATCAACCTTGCCGGTCCAACCTGAAACCGTGACGCCGCCGCCGGCAACCGGGCGAGACGTTTCGTCCTGCATGCCTTGCGAAAAAACATTCGGTATTAACGCTAGAGCTGCGATTATCGCGATCAGAAAAACGCGTGACATCGTACTGAGATCTCCTTCCAGGAATTCTTGGAGAGTATCATAGCCGTAGAAATTCAAACCGAAAAGGCCCGAAGGTGGAGGCGCAAAAATCCGCTTTGACGGCGGATATGCTCGGGCAAAACTTAGTTAAGGAGAATCAGGACTTTTCCTCGGGCGTGACCGGCTTCGAGATAGCGCACCGCTTCCGCGGTCTCTGCCAACTTGTACCGTCTATCGATGACCGGCGCGATCTTTCCGGTGGCAACCAACTCGGCGAGCAGCGTGAGATCCGGCTGACTGGATTTTGCGATAAAGCTTGGCGCCTTCTTTTTCGCGAATGCCGACATTGCGAATGCTTTAATCAAGGTCGTCATGATGTGGAGCATCGAGACGTCATGAGGAGCACCGATCATGAAAAATTTTCCGTTCGCGCTGAGGACCGACCGCGCTTCCGCAAATGACTTGTTTCCGACGCACTCAAGAACGATGTCGTAGAGATCGGTGGCTTTGGTGAAATCCTCTTGCGCATAATCGATCACTTTGTCTGCGCCGATTGAAGAGACCATCTCAACGTTGGTGGCGCTGCAAACGCCCGTTACCTCTGCGCCCATTGATTTCGCAATCTGCACCGCGAAGGTGCCCACACCGCCCGCCGCGCCGTTCACCAGGACCTTCTGTCCAGCTTGAAGTTTGCCTTTGCGCAGACTTTGCAATGCTGTTAGTCCTGCCACCGGAATCGCCGCGGCTTGCTCGAACGTAACAGCGGCAGGCTTGTTGACCATGCCGGCCTCTTTCGCGCAAACGTATTCGGCAACTGCATCTCCACAAGTGCCGAAGACCTCATCACCAACCTTGAATTGCGTCACATTGTTTCCGATTGCCTCGATGACCCCAGCCACATCGCGTCCGATGCCAACTCCCTTCTGGGCTGTTGGCGTGCCAATCTTCATCATCTTGCGAAACACCAACGGCACGCCTTTCATCATTCGCCAATCAAGCGGATTGAGCGCCGCCGCGCGCACTTTGATTAAGACTTGATCATCTTTCGGTGTTGGCTTGGCGATGTCTTCGAGCCTCAGCACCTCAGCCATGCCGTAGCTGTGATAGACGATGGCTTTCATTTGATTGGTGTTACGAATTGGGAATGCGGGAAGTTCAGTCGGACTCAGTCATTCCGGATATAAACGCTGGCGCCAGTTGAGTGGTCGACGACGATGATGCTGTACCGCGACGATAATGATTTGGTCGGTTCGTGCTTCGTAGATGATGCTGTAGGGGAACCGATGTATTAGACAACGTCGAGTGCGCCTCGATAGTGGCATCCAGGCATTAGGGTAATTTTTGATGCGCTCAATGGCTTGTTTGACTTCGTCGGAGAATTCGAAGCCTAATCCTTGACGTTGGTCGTTGTAATACTGAATCGCCTCTTCGAACTCCGCTTCGGCTGCGTCGAGGTAGGTAACCTTCATTTGCCGCGCCGCTGATCGATTCTGGCAAAGACTTCTTCTGCCGAAACGCTGCCCAACTCACCGCGATCGTAAGCCTCCAAACGGCCCTCCGCTTCTTGCGCCCAGAGTTCATCAAGTTCCGGATCGGGAGCCTCTTGAAAGGTGGCGAGCAGACGTTCCAACACTTCGGCGCGATCTTGCGGTGCCAGGTTCAGAGCTTCTCGAAGAATTTTCTCAGCGTTCGCAGACATCATCCGCTCCTTTGATCTCGCAGTTCGCGTTGAATATCGGGATCGGCGGCCATCTGCGTCAGCAACTCTTCGTCGCCATTGTCCGTCTGCGCATTCACGCGACGAGCAAGCCGCTCCAGCAACTGCTTCTGTTCGGAAAGCGGCAGTTGACTGAAGGGTTCTTCGAGTTGGGCCAAAGTAGATTGACTCATAATTGTCACTGAATCGTATGCCCATTCTACCACGCTAGTGACGGATAGCTGCGGCTCTACTACGTCGGCTTTGCAATAGTGTTTGAAGGCGAGAAAACCACGCACCATAATGAACAATTCTAGTTACGTCGCGACCGCGGCCACTCAACAAAGCGGTCTTGGTAAGGTACGACAACGATTTCCAGTTTTCGCCAAAGACGTAAATTGCGTTGCCGGTGACCGGACAATCTAGGATGGCAGTCTCTGCTGAACCGAAGTAGAAGACTACGTAGCCTTGGAATTCATCAATGCCGACAAACACATCATCTGGTCTGAGGCTATACACTTTGTAAAGTCGGTCGATGTCGAAGACTATCGGTGCTGGCTGCTTTGAAATCCTTTCAAAGTGTTCCAAGAGCTTCTTGAACGGTTGCTTACCTTTCGGCAGCAGTTTCCAGTTCAGCTTCTTCGCCCCGAACCGCGTTCCACCTCTCTTTAGGTAAATGTCGATATCCTCGTTTATTCGCCTGACAATTCTGGTCCCAGCACTGTGCGCGGGTAAGTCGCCAATTTTCCATTCAAGGATACGTGCGTATTCCTTCAAAAGGTTTGCATCCTCAGTGGCGAACGACTGTAAAACTTTCTTTACTAGACGCCCCTTGAGACAATCATCGATGAGTTCACGTATCTGGCCAAAATCTCTCTGAGCAAGTTCGTCGAAGTGCTTGAGTTCCATTCTCGTAGTCGCACGGACAACGTGAAGCTTTTCCTTCGTTAACCGGAGATGTCGCACGAGTTCTTTCACAAGTTCAGCCGATATCTGATCGGAGTCTCGACTAATCGGGGAACCTGCGAGAGTCGCAGCTCTCGCTAAATCACCAAACGTCGCGGGAATCAGTTGGCGCAATTCTGCGACTTTAATCTTCGCTAATAGTGTTCCTTCAAGAACCTCATTAGGGTGATCTGAGATCAAGTGGCCACGCCGTTCTGCTTTTGAACGCATCTCGGCAGCACAAACCGGGCATCGCCGAATTTTCTTTTTCTTAGAGGTTCGGCTTACGTCCACATTTTCGGAGCCAAGGAGCCTGACCGGAGATCTGCGAATTAGCCTAACGACTCTTTGAGACGGGCTCTTCGTAAGCGGATTTCGCTCATCACGAATTTGTTGAGCGAGCTTCGGCGAAATGGAGTTCGAGGGGATACTTACGTCAACGCCGTGGCGACGTACCATTTCAATCAGCCTCTTTGTGTCGACCTTCAACTCTTTAGCGAGATTGTAGAGTCGAACTTTCTTTGATGGAATAGACATCGACGATTCCAACCGAAGGCTTTTAGGTTCCAGGCGTCCCCAAGAAATTCAGCAACTCTTCATGCGCCTTCTCAATTACCGGCGTCGCCAAGGCCAGTTTCCCCGTGACTTCTCTCTGGATGAAGATCCGATCGGTTTGGTTAGCAGCGCTAGCCCAGCCAGTGAGCGTTTGATTTATCATTCCCATTACTGCGTAAGCCTCAATAACCGCTGATTTCAATTCCGGGAAAATGATCGATACCGCGCCGAACTTTACGGCTCGGCGAAATTGCTCGTCGTGAAAAAGGCAGCCGACCTCTTCGCCGCTCGCGCGACTAGCTATCTTCGCGTTGAATTCAAGCTCGTCAATTAGAGCCTGCAAAGGACCAACATCGGCCTCCCTCGGTGGTTCTGTAAACACCTCAGGACGCGTGTCGCATATTCTCAGCCACTGCTCGCGGTGAAGTTGTAACTCCTCTGGCCTGAATTTTCTTCCTCTCGGATGCTCATCATTGTAACTATGGATTTCGGCGTGGCATTCAAAGCAAACTGGCAAACAATTCTCGATCTCGTCACCGCCACCTTCGCCGGAAGGAACTAAATGATCTGTCTCCATTTTCACGCCGCAGAATCGATGACAGATGCAACAACGGCGGTGACACCTCGCTAATAACTCATTAACTTCTCGCTGATTGAATGGCATAGTCCTTTCAGTTCTCACTCGCTGCTGCCGCACGATCGATTGCTGGGGTATCACTTTCCACCATCTGCTCCAACGCTGTCTCAGTCTGTAAGCGATTCTGGAATGCGGCGTGAATGAACGAGGCGAACAGCGGATGTGGCGCGAGAGGTTTTGATTTGAATTCAGGATGGAATTGGCAACCGAGGAACCAGGGATGTTCGTCGCGCGAGAGCTCGACGATCTCGACAAACTTGCCGTCGGTGGAGATGCCGCTGAAAACCAGGCCGCCCTTTTCCAAAGTCTCACGATAAGCGGGATTGAATTCGTAACGATGACGGTGGCGCTCGCTGATTTCGCTGGCGCCATCATAAACGTCGCGCGCGAGTGAATCATCCTTTAGACGACAGACCCATGCGCCAAGGCGCATTGTGCCGCCCATCTCTTCAACGTTCACCAGATCGCGCAGCTTGAAGATGATCGGATAAGGCGTTTCGACATTGAACTCAGTGGAATCGGCCTCTTTCAAATCGCAGCCGTTGCGCGCGAACTCGATGCACGCGGTCTGCATCCCCAGACAAATGCCAAAGTAAGGCGTGCGCGTTTTGCGGGCGTAGGAAATCGCGCGAATCATGCCCTCGACGCCGCGTTTGCCAAAGCCGCCGGGCACCAGGATCGCGTCAAAGTCACGCAGGCGCGCTTCGAAATTTGAATCGTCCATCAACTCTTCCGATTCGATCCACTTGATGTTCACGCGCAAGTTGTTCGCGACACCACCGTGCGTGAGCGCTTCGCGCAGGGACTTGTAAGAATCCTCGAGTTCGACGTATTTGCCGACGATCGCAATCGAGGTTTCGCCCGCGGAAGGTTGTTTAATTGTATCGACCAGTTTCCGCCACGCCGTGAGATCGGCGGCCGCGGCAGTTTCGTTCAGTTCAAGATATGAAACGATCAGCGCATCCAGGCCCTGATCGTGAAACGCGAGCGGCACTTCATAGATCGTGCTCACGTCCTGAGCGGTGATGACCGCCTCTTCTTTGACGTTGCAGAACAGCGCGATCTTGGAACGGAGATCGTGTGATAGCGGACGATCGGATCGGCAAAGGAGAATCTCGGGCATGATTCCGATCTCACGCAGCTCGCGCACCGAATGCTGTGTCGGCTTTGTCTTCAACTCACCCGACGCCGCGATGTACGGCACCAGCGTCACGTGAATGAAGAGCGCGTTCTCGCGGCCTTCTTCATTGCCCATCTGGCGAATGGCTTCGAGGAAGGGAAGGGATTCGATGTCGCCGACGGTGCCGCCGATCTCGACGATGACAATGTCTGCGTCGCCGTCGACGGTGACTTTGCGGATGGCGTCTTTGATTTCGTTGGTGACGTGCGGAATGACCTGAATGGTCTTACCGAGATAGTCGCCACGCCGCTCTTTGTCGATCACTTCGCGATAGATGCGGCCGGAGGTCCAGTTGTTCGCCTGCGACAGGTGCGCATGCGTGAAGCGCTCGTAATGACCCAGGTCGAGATCAGTCTCAGCGCCATCGTCGGTGACGAAAACTTCGCCGTGCTGGAAAGGCGACATCGTGCCCGGATCCACGTTGAGATATGGATCGAGTTTGATGAGCGTCACGTGCAAGCCGCGCGCTTCGAGCAGTGCGCCAATCGAAGACGCCGCCAGACCTTTGCCCAAACTGGAAACAACGCCACCAGTTACAAAGATGTATTTAGGCATGTGAGTTTACCCTCCGATTCGTTTTAAGCCCTCCCTAACGGTTGGGCTACTGCCCAGCGTCCTGTCGTCCGCCACCTTCCGGCGGATCGTCCGCCTCTTCCTTGTCGTCGTAAATTCCACGACGAAGATCCTGCTGAACTTCGACGGCTTTCTTGGCCGACGGATCGAGTATCTGCTGCAAGCCTTTCATACCGGCCACCATCATCCCGGCACTTTGCTTTCTGCGTGCCTCAAATTCCTCTTCAGTCTTCACGTCGTATGGCTTTGTAATCTGATTCAGCATAACGAGCAGACCGAGAATGACCACCGCCACTATCCCAATCCAAATCCAATCCGTCGCGCTCATGCTGTCACTTTCAACTCGCGCTCAATAATGTCGCGCACGCGTTCCAAATCTTCCATCGTGTCGACGCCGATTGAGCGAGACGCCACTTCAATGACCTTGATCTTTACGCTGCGATCGAGAGCGCGAAGTTGTTCCAGCGATTCTTTTCGCTCATTTTCCGATTGCGGCCACCGGGCGAACTCCAACAAGAAGTCTCGCCGATAGGCATAAAGGCCCGTGTGTTTGCGAAAACTAAAAAGCAGCGCGGGGTCACCCCTCAGCGCTGCTTCGATCGATCCGTATGCACCAGCGGCCTGATTAGGAAATGGAATCGGATTGCGCGAAAAACCGTTCGCGTAGCCTTGCTCATCAATCGTTACCTTTACCACCGAAGGGTTCACCACATCAGCTGCATTCGTAATCGGTTCACTCGTTGTAGACATCTGGGCGATGGGATCGTCAATCAATGCCTGCACCGCGCTATCTATCGTGGCGGGATCGATTAACGGCTCGTCTCCCTGAACATTGACGATGATGTCCGCGCGCAGGTTATGCGCGACTTCCGCGATTCGATCGGTTCCGGTTGCATGGTCGGTGCGCGTGATCACTGCGTCAAATCCGGCGGCATTAACGGCATCGACTATTCTAGGATCATCAGTCGCCACGATCGTCCGCGAGATAGTCGCAGCCGCGCGCGCGCGCGAGGCGACCCAGACGATCAACGGTTTTCCGGCGATTATTAGCAAAGGCTTGCCCGGAAGACGCGTCGAACTGTAGCGAGCGGGGATTACGGCGACTGCTTTTGGTTGGCTTTTTGAACCCGTGTGAATCACGGGATTACACGATAGCGCCGCCGTGTGTTCGTGTCAACGTCGAGGAATGAATCCACAGATTACGCAGATTACACAGATTAGAAAAGAGACAGCCACGAAAAGGCACACGAAGCACAAGGACTGGAAGAATCGATCTGCCTTCAGCAAGTTTTCTTTTGTGCCTTTTGTGCCTTTTGTGCCTCTTTGTGGCGAATGCTTGCTCTTATTTGTGTAATCTGTGATTACTTCTTCTCGCTAATCACGAACGTCGGCACCATTCCACCGCCGGCCGTCACATTCGCCAGTTCATTCGAAGACAGCCGCGTGAATGCGGATCCGACCTTGCCGTTAAAGAGCAGAGGATCGAGATCGACAAGTTGTTCGACAAATTGAATTCTGTCGTCGGGCGTCAGCGCGGGGAACGTTTCGCGCGCAGTCGGCACGCGCTCCTGCACGAGATAATCTCCGTTCGCCAGCGCGTTGTGAATCGCTTCGTCCCAACCGATTTCGTCAATGTTCCAACCGATATAGATTCCGTGACCGCCGTAGTCATCATTGGGCTTGAGCACCAACCGATCGCGTCGCTCGTCGATGAACGTAAGCAGATCGATTTCGTCGCCGTAGTAATCGGTCTTACCGGCGCGCACCCGGCGAGTCCAGGGAATATGTCCCGTAATCATTTCCTGCTCGTTTGTTGTGAACAGCGATTTGAATCGAGCATCGGTCAAGACAGCGAACAAAGCCTTCTTGTGAATGATCTTCGAGCGAAATCCATTGACCATACACACCGCGCCGGCTTTATAAGCATCAAGCAGGGCCGGTTGTTCTTTCATAATCGGCAGATACTCGTTGACCAATAGCCGCTTATAAACGACATCAATTTCAAAATCGCGCGCCCGAAGCCGTCCGTTTGTGAATTCAAGTTCGTCCGGCGAAGCGATGATCGAAGGACAGCCTTGCGATTCGAAATACTCGCGGAACAGTTCGAACTCTTTCTGCGTTGGCATGCCCTTGAGATCGACGATCGCGATGTGCGGCGCGCGGTCAGGTTTGCGACCGATAAACTCTTCGTAGCAGTCGAGCAGTAGCTTCAACATCAAAGGCCGCCCTTCAAATCGTCGCAGCGCGTATCTTTCTGTGAATTTCTGCATCACTGGCAGCGATTCAAAGATCTCAAATGCCGCGTCTGCGTATGCAATACCTGCCGGACTCTCGCCATTCAATTCGACAAAGCTGTACGCTTCGTCTGTCAGAAACGAATCCAGTCGCGCAGTTGGCGAAACAGCCCGATAACCCGGGTCGACTTTCACCAACTCGCGTTCAATCGGCGTCAACCCAAGTTCATCAAGCAGCGTTTCATCCGCGATTGCGGCGTCCTTAACTTTTTCGATCGCGCTCCAGATCGTCTCGCAGACGCGAAGCACCTGCGTAAAGTCTTCTTCAGTAACAAAGTGCGGGCGCAGATAAGGCGAGAGACGACGGCCGCCGAAGATCAGCTTCGCGCGTTCCAGGCCTTGATCGAGAAACTCAAGTGAGCTTTGCGCGAGGGCGGAATCGTTTAGCAGTTCGTGATAGTAGGTTACGGCGTCGTGCAGCATGCAGTGGAGCGCACGCATCCTGCGTGCGATGCGCGAGCATTGTTGCCCGCATCTAGTCGGCTTTATTTCTTCCTGGACGTATTGACGTTAAGTTTGATTACCACGCCATCGCGAATTAGATCGTCGGCCTTGCCCGGATAGAGTAAACTCCAATCCTTTCGATTGATCGCAAACTCGGCGGTAACCGTGACTTTATCGCTTCCGATCTGAATGGTCGCGGGAAAGGTAATCGCTTTTTTGATGCCGTGCAGCTCGAAGTTGCCCGTGACGCTGTGCGTTCCGCCGGATGTCGCTGGCTCGATCTTTGTCGAGACGAACGTTGCTTTGGGAAACTTCGCGACGTCAAAGAAATCCGGCGTCTGCAAGTGCTTTGTCAGATCGGGCTCATCTGTTTCGACTGAGTTCGCTTGAATGGCGATGCTGACGCGGCTGTCCTCGGGCTTGTTGTTCACCAAATCGATTGTTCCGGAAAACCTTTTGAACGAACCATTGTGACTGCGCGTCACTTTCGCGGCAACGAAATCGATCTTCGAATTGTCGGAGGTAATTGCCAGCGTTTCTGCGCCCGCCGGCTTTGAATTCGTTTCCGGCGCCGCGTTTGAAACTGATGCTTTGGGTTTGTTCGCGGCCGGATTTGCACAACCGAACGAGAGCAGCGCAGTGCTCAAAATCAGCAGGTAGATTATTCGCATTAGCTTTTCCTTAAGAAAACTACAGGTACGACAGCCACCAATCCTTGCGCCGTGCCTTCACTCCGGCGAACCACTTGCACAACGGATACAACAGAAGTACGCCGGTGATCCAGGCAAGATAAACGACCCAAAGACGGAAGCCGTTACCCTGCGGTGGATTCGTGAACCAGCTTACAGGTGTCTGGAACAACCAGCGCACGGGTTTGCCAAAGGCAGCATGAAGTATGACGGCGATTGTATGCGATGTCACCCACTGGAGGACGTAATAGAACAACGGCACGCGGCCAAACGTCACGAAGAACTGACGCACCCATGAACCAATTGATTGGTTGGCTGAAGCGATCGCGACGCGTCCCGGTTCAAAAAAGTAGAGTGCCACGATCGCCGGACCCAGTGTCATCAGAAGGTAGTCGAGCGACGGCGGATATTTCGTTGTGTTAATGAATGAAAGAATCGTGAAAACAAAGTTCTTCTGTCGCGACCAAAGCTGCGGCTCGCCATACTTGTCAACAGCTCGAATAAAGATAAAGAGGCCGGTCGCGACGCCGCCTATGATCAGTAACCAACGCTTGCGCGTCGCCGCGTCCTTTTTATAGAGAGAGCCAAACGCGTAACCGGCGGCCATGACTCCGATCCACGGAATCAGTGGATAAAGGATGAAGGCGATCGGACTCGGAAAATTTGCTCCCATGGGAAAGATTCCGGGCTGATGCAGGAGCATCCAGAGTTTCGCGGCCCCACTGGGAACGGGACTGCCCGGACCTTGCCAGGGCTGTACCGGAAACCGATCGAAGTAGTTGTGCGCGAAGATCATCAAAACGCCAAAAGCGCCGACGATGGGAAGCGGCAGGTGGATCAGCGCGGCCAAAACGACCATGGAAACACCGATCACCCAAATGACTTGAAGCAGGATCAGGAAGCGCGGATCCAAGTTGAAGAAGGCGGCGGCGCGTACCACTGTGACTTCTAAAAAGATCAACCATAGCCCGCGTGTGATCAAAAATCGCGACAGCTCGCGCTTACTCTTGCCACGCGCGAACTGAAGATATGCACCGGTGCCGGCGAGAAAAACGAAGACCGGCGCGCAGAAATGCGTGATCCACCGCGTCAGAAAAAGCCAGACCGTTGTCTTCGACAGGTCCAGCGGATCGAACAGCAGCGCGCCCGAGTGCACATAGTCGCGTGTGTGATCCAGCATCATGATGACCATCACGATGCCGCGCAGCAGATCGACCGAGTCAATTCGC
>JACXTT010006640.1_pt1 | contig 16481 bp, 13 predicted proteins | sample 9270951 | NCBI WGS metagenome assembly JACXTT01 (sample SAMN15532306, study PRJNA645909) | rock metagenome | isolation source: weathered quartz diorite | place: Puerto Rico | collected 2017-06-21 | reverse complement strand
CGATGCTCCGCGAGGCAAGCCACAACGCCGAAAACACGCTAACTTCCCGCTCATGAACGTCGGGGAGCGGCTGCGCGCGCTGCGCCTGGTGGCGCGCTTCGAGCCGTACGACGTGTCCACCGAGGAGGGCCGCGCCCGCGAGCGCCACCGCCGCGCCTTTTGGATCACCGCCACCAGCTTCTTGTCGCGTGGGCTCGCCGCGGCGGTCAGCGTCATCACCGTGCCGCTCACGCTCGGCTACCTCGGCAAGCAACAGTACGGCATGTGGATGGCGCTGAGCTCGCTGCTCACGTGGATGGCGCTCGCCGACTTCGGCCTGGCGCGCGGCCTGCAAAATCATCTCGCCGAGGCCTACGGCAACGACGACTCCGACAGTGCCGGCCGCCACATGTCGACGGCGTTTTTCGCCCTCGGATCGATCGCCGCGGTGATCGCCACGCTGCTGGTGCCGGCGCTGGTGCTCGTGCCGTGGGAGCGCCTGCTCGAGGTCACCGAGCCGGCGCTCATTCGCGAGCTCAGGCCCACGCTCGCCGCCGTGATGGTGGTGTTTCTCGCGCAATTCCCGCTCAACGTGGTCGGACAGGCCTACGCCGCCTACCAGCGCACGCACATCTCCAATCTGTTCGGCATCGCCGGCAGCGTGTTGTCGATCGTGCTGCTCTTGGTCGTCATCCATCTCAGGCTCGGACTGCCGTGGCTGATCGTGGCGAGCGGCGGCCTCACGGTAGCGCTCACCATCGTGAACTTCGGCTACTTGCTGCGCGACATGCCCGCGCTCCGCCCGCGGCTCGCGCACGTCACGCGCGCCACGCTCGGCGAGCTGATGAGCGTTTCTACGCCGATGCTGCTCTTCCAAATCGGCGCGCTGCTCATCAACGAAGCGCAGATCGTCCTCATCGCGCGCTGCCTCGGCCTTTCGGCGGTCACCGATTGGTCGGTGTTCATGCGCGTCTTCCAGGTGCCGGTGCTGGTGGTGGCGATGATCGAATCGCCGTACGCACCGATGCTGCGCGAAGCGTTCGTGCGCGGCGACGAGCCCTGGTTTCGGCGCACGTTCTTCGGGCTGCTCAAGATCAAGGTGCTGCTCACCCTGGTGGGCGCCGCGCTCTATCTGCTCGCGGGCGATCCGGTGGCGGGGCTGTTGTCGGGCTCGTCGGTCAGCTTCGGCTGGAGGGTGTGGGCGCTCGGCGGCCTGCTGCTCGTCGTGGGCTGCTGGAACGGGACCTACACGGTGTTGTTCATGGCGGTGAACCGGCTGTGGATCCTGGTAGCGACCGTGCTCGCCAACGGCGCGGTCACGCTGTGGCTCACCTGGGCGCTCGCAGCGCGCGGCATGACCGGTCTGGTGATGGCGTACGTCGCGTTTTCGGTGGTGATCACCGCGTGGCTCATGCCCATTCTCTCGCGCAGCGTGTTCCGCGAGGCCGCCGCGCGCGCCGAGGAAAAACGTCAGCTGTCCGCCTCAGAGGAGAGCGGTGAGTCGCTGGCGCTCGGCGTCGATGCGCCTTCGGTCGACGCCATCGAACGCGACCGCCACGTGCGTGAGACAGCCTAGCGCGCCGTCGGTTTCGCCCGCGGCATCGAGGACCGCCGCGAGCGCCAGCAAATCGGCGCGGCGCTCGCGGGGATCGAGCTCGCGGTAGTCGCGCAGATACAACGCGTGGCCCCACGACAAGCGACCCGCGCCCGCCGCAATTTCCGCGGTCACGCCGTCGAACACCGCTACGTCGCGCCGCCGCAGCTCCCGGGCGTGCCGTTCGCTGTAGTGCACCAAGTGCGACAGCCGCCACAGCGAGAACCCGTGCGCGCGCGCGAACACGTCCACGTCCCCGAACAGCGCTTGCCCGCGGTACAGCGGAAAAAACTCGACCTCGACCTCGACGCCGATCGCCCCCGCGAGCACGCGCGCTCCGCCGCGCAAGATGTCGAGCTCGCTGCCCTGCGTGTCGAGCTTGAGAAACGCCACGCGCTCGACGTACTCGCGCCGCGCCCAATCATCGAGCCGCTCGAGCGTCACCGTGGTCTTGCCCGCCGGCGTGATCACCTCGAGCAGCGGATAGCGCGCCACCAGCGCGGTATCCGGCTCGAACAACGACGAGCACCCCGGCTCACGCGTGACGTGCAACGTCGCCGGCCCCGCCTGCGCGCCGAGCGCCACCGGAAAAAATCGCTCGCCGGGCCCGGCCGCCGCGTTGATGCGCGCGCACTCCGCGGCATCGGGCTCGAAGCCGCACAGCTCGGCCAGCGGATCGAGCCGATACCACGCGCCCGCCGCGCCCCAACGCGCGCCGACGTCGAGCACCGCTGTGGAGCGCGCGCCGAGCAGGTCGGCCGCCGCCGCCGCGGTGCTATCAGGTCTTGCCGGCATCGCGCCCCAGGACTCTCTCGGCGAGCTTGCGCAGCGCGCCATCCACGCGCGCCGCGTTCTTCACCAACCAGCGCCGCTGCGTCTGGCGCAGCTCTTCGACTTCGCCGCGCAACCCGTTCAGCTCGCGCTGGTAATGGTACGGCACGAACTCGTCGAGCGTGCTCGGCGGCACGGCCAGCGCCTCGGCGAGCGCGGCATCCTCTTCGCGCACGTAAAAACGGTTGAGCCCGTCGAACACCGCGAACTTGTAGCCCGCGGCGAGCACCAATGCCTCCCACGAATCGTGCGACGGCGTGCGCGACAGCGGCAGCGTCGCCTCGACCACCAGCACGCGCGGCCGAAAGCGCGCCAGATCGGCGCCCTCGAGCACGTCGCGCTCGAACCCCTCGACGTCGACGTTCACGAAGTCGATCACCTCGGGCGCGTGCTCGGCGAGCAGCTCGGCCAACGGATAAACCTGCACGACGCGCTCGAGGTAGAAGCGCCCCTCACGCCGGTGTTTCTCGGCCACCTCCGCCGAGAAGGTGTTGAGCCCGTCGCGCGACGAATCGAACTCGAAAAAGGTGATGGTGCCGCGCTTGGTGCCCGCGCCCACCGGCAAGTTGAGGTCGCGCGGCCGCGCCGCGGCGATGCGCGCGAACGACGGCGGCGACGGCTCGAGGTTCATGCCGCGCCAACCCTGATCGTAAAAATGCTTCGTGAGCGAGCACGACTCGGGGTGATACGCGCCCACGTCCACGTAAAAGCCGGTGGCCTGCCCGCCGAACGCGCGGCTCAGCCGAACGTCCTCGGCGTTCTGCGCGTAGGAGATCATCGTCATCGCGAGCCGTTGCCCTGAAGTCGCAACACCTGCGCGCCGCCCTCGACTTGGCGCGGCGCATGCCGGCCCAGCGCCCGTCGGTACACGTCGAGCGTCTGCCGCGCGGTCTTTTCCCACGTGAAACGCTTGGCTTGCTCGAGCCCGCGCGCGCGCAGCCGGTCGCGCTCGGCGGCGTTGCGGAGCAAATCGCAGAGCGCGTCTTCGAGCTCGCTGGGGCTGTCCGGCCGCACGTAGCGCGCCGCGTCGCCCGCCACTTCGCCGAGCGCTCCGCCGCGCGTGGTGATCACCGGGCAGCCGCTCGCCATCGCCTCGAGCACCGTCAAGCCGAACCCTTCGTACACCGACGGCAGCACGTGCAGCTCGGCGTGCCGATACAGCGCGGGCAGATCTTCGGCGCGCACCTGGCCGATGCGGAGCACGCTGCCGGGCGCCGCGTCGTCGATGATGCGCTTTTGGCGCCGGTCCAGCTCGTCGAACGCCGCGCCGATCAACGCCAGCGGCACGCCGGTCGCGCGGTACACGTTGTGGTAATTCTCGACGAGCAGCTCGACGCGCTTGCGCCAATCGGTCGCGCCCACGTACATCGTGTAGCGTTTCGGCAAGCGGTAGCGCTGCGCGATGGCCTCGCGCTCGCCGGGCGTTTGGCGCACGTGATAGCGCTCGTGATCCACGCCCTGCAAGACGACGCTGATGCGCTCGCGCGGCAGATTCATGAAGTCGACCAACAGGTCGGCGGTGGTCTGCGAGATGGCGATGATGCGCCGCGCGTTCGCGTAGCTGAGGTAGTCGTGCCAGCGTCGGATCATCTCCGAGAACACCGTGCCGATGTAGTCGTGCGGCATGATCAGCGGGATGAGGTCGTGGCACGTCACCACCGAGGGCATGCCCGGGACGGTGAGCGCCTGGGGGCCCTCGACGTAATGAATCAAGTCGGCGCCGGCGCCCGCCAACGTGCGCGGCAGCTCGCGCGTGCGGCGCTTGTTGAACACCCGGTACGCCTCCGTGACCGGATCGGTGTGATGATCGAGCCACAGATCCGACGTCACCGCGCCCTCGCCGCTGGTGCGCACCGTCGCCAAGAAGCGCTCGTCCGCGTCGAGCTCGCCGCGCAGGCGGTGCAGCTCTCTGCCCAGGTAATAAGCGTAGCGGCCGATACCGAACGGGCGGCCCCAGCTGTTGTACGAGGAGGCCTCGAACAGGTACGTCGGCATCAGCGGGCCTTTCGCGCGGCCACGAAGATCGCGCACGCCGCGGCGCGGCCCCACAGCCGATAGGTGGCCACTTCGCGATGGTGCTGGAGGCGCGCCAGCGGGCCGAGTGCCGGGCTGTGATCGTCGATGCCGCGCTCGATCACCTCGAAGCCGGCGCGCTCCAACATGCGCGACAGCGTATCGAGCGTGAAGTGCGTGAGGTGGATCTCTTCTTCGCTGCGCGCCAAGAGCAGGCGCGGGATGTGGATCTCGCGCTGCGGCGCCGTGCCGGTGAGCACGTGCAGCATTTGGTCCACCACGGGCACCGAGAAGTGCGCGCGCGGCGGGCGCCCCACCGCGAACTGCAGCGCGGCGTCCCACTGGCGACGCGCCATGCGCCAGTCCTCGTCGGCGTTGGGCACGGCAATGGCGAGCAGGCCGCCGTCGTCGAGCAGCTCGCGGCAATGCTCGACCAGCTCGCGCGGGTTGGCGACGTGCTCGAGCACGTGCCAAACGGTGATCGCTTGGTAACGGTTTTTGGGCAGCTCGAGATCGAGCACGTCGCCCTCGTGCACGGTCAAGCCGTGCCGCTCGCGGGCCAGGCGCGCTCCTTCCGAGGAAATTTCCGTGCCCTCGAAATCGAAATGGTGGCGCGCCACCGCGCCGAAATCGCCCTGGCCGGTGCCCACGTCGAGCAGGCGCCCGCCCGAGATGTGCTTCTGCACGCGCCCCAGGCGCCGCTCCCACATTTGCTTGCGGCCCGGCTCTTCGTCCCAATGGTCGTAGCGGCCGAGCGCCGAATAGAACGCGGAGATGGAGGTGTCGGTCGGTCGCGGCGATACGTAGAGCACGTCGCACGAGGTGCACTGCACCACGTCGGCGGGCGCCAAGTACTCGGTGCGCTCGGGCGCCCCGCACGCCGGGCAAGCCTCGACGTTTTCGCGCGTTACCACGGTTTCCATGGGCGTTTCGTACACGATCTCAAGGCTGAAATCACGCCGTGCGGACCGCGGCGGCCTTTTCGAGGCCCAGCTCGACGATGGCCATTTCGCGCATCTTGAACTTCTGCACCTTGCCGGTGACGGTCATCGGAAATTCGCTCACCAGCTTCCAGAAGCGCGGCACCTTGTAGGTGGCAATTTTTCCGGCGCAGTGCCGCGCCAGCTCGTCGTGGCTGAGCTCGGCGCCGGACTTGGGGCGCACCCAGGCCATCACCTCTTCGCCGTACTTCTCGCTCGGCACGCCGATCACCTGCGCTTCGCTCACGCCGGGGTGCGTGTGCAAGAACTCCTCGATCTCGCGCGGGTAGATGTTCTCGCCGCCGCGGATGATCATGTCCTTGATGCGCCCGACGATCTTCACGTACCCGTCGGCGTCCATGGTGGCGAGGTCGCCGGTGTGCATCCAGCCGGCTTCGTCGATGGCGGCGCGCGTGGCCTCCGGGTTGCGCCAGTAGCCCAGCATGACGCTGTAGCCGCGCGTGCACAGCTCGCCCGAGGTGCCGCGCGGAACGACCGCGCCCGTCGCCGCGTCGACCACGCGGATCTCCACGTGCGGGTGCACGCGCCCCACCGTCGCGACGCGGCGCTCGAGCGGTTCGTCGAGCGCGCTCTGGGTGGAGACCGGCGACGTCTCGGTCATTCCATAGCAGATGGTCACCTCGCGCATGTTCATGCGCGCCACCACGTTCTTCATCACCTCGATGGGGCACGGCGAGCCCGCCATGATGCCGGTGCGCAGACTCGCCAAATCGAGGGACGCGAAGCGCGGCTCTGCAGAAGATAACAAGTCCAGCTCGGCGATGAACATGGTCGGCACCCCGTAGAGCGCGGTGCACTTCTCCGCGGCGACGGTGGCGAGCACCGCCTCGGGCTCGAACGCCTCGCCGGGGACCACCATGGTGGCGCCGTGCGTGGTGCACGCCAGGTTGCCGAGCACCATCCCGAAGCAGTGATAAAACGGCACCGGAATGCACACGCGGTCTTTTTCGGACAGCCCGAGCGTCTCGCCCACGAAGTAGCCGTTGTTGAGCACGTTGTGGTGCGAGAGCGTCGCGCCCTTCGGAAAGCCGGTCGTGCCCGACGTGTATTGGATGTTGATGGCGTCGTCGAAGCCGAGGCTCGCTTCGCGCTCGGCGAGCGCCGCCTCGGGCACGGCGTCGGCAGCGGCGCGCAGCGCTTGCCAATCGTCCTCGAGCACCAAGGTCGCGGAGAGCTCGGGACAAGCGCCGCGCACCTCGGCGACCATCGCGGCGTAATCGGCCTGGCGAAACGCGCGCGCCAGAAGGAGCACGCTCGCCCCGCTCTGCTTCAGCGCGTAGCCGAGCTCGGCGGTCTTGTAGGCGGGATTGACGTTCACGAGGATCGCGCCGATGCGCGCGGTGGCGTACTGCACCACGACCCACTCGTAACGGTTGGGCGCCCACATGCCGACGCGGTCGCCCTTTTTCACGCCGCGCGCCATGAGGCCGCGCGCCACGCGGCCGGTCTCGTCCCACAGCTCGCGGTAGCTGGCGCGGTAATTCTGCGAGCGCACCACCAGGGCCTCGCGATCTCCCGCGCGCTCCACGGTGCGGCGCAGGTTCGCGCCGATGGTCTCGCCGAGGAGGTGCGTGGCGCTCGCGCCGTGGGCGTAGGAGAGCTCGCTCATTTTCGCCTCGCTGGCGTGGCCAACAGATCCTTGGCGCCCGCCTCGGCTGCTTCGGCCACGCAGGCGTTCTTGTCGGCGGCGATGGCATCCGGCGTGGATTCGCGCGAGGCGTGCTCTACCAGCGAGCGCACCATGTTGCCGTTCGACGCCTTCACCAGCGACACCGTCACGGCGCAGGTGACGCGCGGCTCCTTGCAGCTGGGATCGAGCTCGAACTTGCCGACCTTCGCCTCGAGACGCTGGCCGGCGGGGGGCTTGCCCGCCTTGTCGATCGCCGCGCGCACCGCCTTTTCGGCTTCGGGGGTGACGGCGTGGATCTGCTCGTCCGACAGCGCTCGCGCGGCGGCCGCGGCCGAAGGCGAGATGCTCGGCGCGGCGCTCGCGGTCGATGCCGCCAGCGACGCCGAAGGCGCTGGCCCGCTCTGGCTAGCGGGCGTCGTACAACCCGCGACCAAGAGCAGCACTCCGAATCCGTAGGGCGGGGGCTTGTCCCCTCCCGCCCCCGCCGTAAGCCTCTCGCTAATTTCAAACCGACCCACACGCTCTTGCCCTGCGTCAGCTCGAGCAACACCTCGTAGCCGTTCTCGCGCCCGTAGCCGCTCTGTTTGTAGCCGCCGTAGGGGCTCGCGGCGTCGAACATGTTGTAGGTGTTGATCCACACCGTGCCGGCGCGCAGCTGCGCGGCGAGGCGGTGCGCGCGCCCGACGTCGCGCGTCCAGATGCCGGCGGCGAGCCCGAACTCGGTGGCGTCGGCGATGCGCGCCGCCTCTTCGACGTCGCGGAACGGAATGACGCTGAGCACCGGCCCGAAGATCTCTTCGCGCGCGATGGTCATGGCCTCGCCCACGCCGCCGAACACGGTCGGCTCGACGTAGAACCCGCGCCCGTCGCGCTTTCCGCCGGTGAGGCGCTTGGCGCCCTCGGATTCACCTTTTTCGATGTATCCCACGACGCGCCCGAAGTGCTCGCGCGACACCAGCGGCCCCATCTGCGTGGCCGGATCGAGCGGATCGCCGACCACCATCTTCTTGGCGCCCGCCACCACGCCATCGAGCACGCGGTCGAGCGCCTTTTCCTCGACCAGCAAACGGCTGCCGGCCGTGCACAGCTCGCCTTGGTTGTAGAACACCGCGCGCACCGCCCCCGGAATGGCGAGGTCGAGATCGGCGTCCGCGAACACGATGTTGGGGCTCTTGCCGCCCAGCTCGAGCGTCACCTTCTTCAACGTGCCGGCCGCGGCGCGCACGATGTGCTTGCCGGTGGCGGTGCCGCCCGTGAACGAGATCTTGTCGACCGCGGGATGCTCGACGAGCGCGGCCCCGGCCTCTTCGCCGACGCCGGTGATGACGTTGAGCGTGCCGGGCGGCGCGCCCGCCTCGGTGAGGATGCGCCCGAGCTCGAGGCTGGTGAGGCTCGCCTCCTCCGGTGGCTTGAGCACCACCGTGTTGCCGGCGGCGAGCGCGGGAGCGACCTTGCGCGCCGCGAGCAAGAGCGGAAAGTTCCACGGGATGATGGCGCCGATCACGCCGAGCGGCTCGCGCAGCGTGTAGTTCAAGAACGGCCCGCGCACCGGAATCGTGTCGCCGTGGATTTTCGTGGCCCAGCCGGCGTAATAGAAAAAGGTGTCGGCGCTGCGCGGCACGTCGATGCTCTTGGCGGCCGCGATGGGCTTGCCGGTGTCGAGCGCTTCGAGCCGGCCGAGCTCGGCCGCGCGCGCCGCGAGGATCTCGCCCGCCTTCCACAAGATCTTGGCGCGATCGTCGGCGGCGAGCTTGCCCCAACCCGACTCGAACGACTTGCGCGCCGAGCGCACGGCCGCGTCGACGTCGTTTTTGCCGGCGCGCGCCAAGGTGGTGAGCGGCTCGCCGGTGGCCGGATTTTCGGTGGCGAGGGTTCGGCCGTCGCCGGCGTCGCGGGGCTGGCCGTCGACCCACAGCTTGGCGGGGGCAATCGCTTCGGTGGTCATTTCCATGGTTGTACCCGAACGCCGGGCGGACGCGTACACTGGGATGTGATGCTTGGTTGGGCACCATCGGGCCGGGGGGGCGTAGTACGGGCCGCCGTCGCCGTCGCGGGCGCGTACGCCGCGGGCGCGTGTACGATCAACTTCGGGCAGTACCAGGTGGCGGGCGGCGGGGGCGCGACCGGCGTGAGCAACGGGGCGACCGGCTCGGGCAGCGGCAGCACGAGCAGCGCCGCCAGCACCAGCGCGGCAACGAGCACCAGCGCGAGCACCAGCGCGGCGACGAGCACGAGCGCGAGCACGAGCGCGAGCACGAGCGTGGCGAGCTCGAGTACCGGAATGATGATGCCATGTGGCAACGGCATGCTCGACACCGGCGAAGGCTGCGATGACGCCAACACCGACGCGAACGACGGCTGCAGCGCGACGTGCAAGCTGGAGGGCGCGGCCGACAAGTGCCCGACCGGCGAGGTCATCCAGCTGAAGACCAGCATCGTCATCAGCGACACCACGACCGGCAAGGGCAACCCGGGTGGCGGCTCGTGCGGCGGCGGCTCCGCGCCCGACATGGTCTTCCAGATCATGCCCACCAAGACGGCGCCCGTGAAAATCACGCTGGACGCGCCCAATTTCGACCGCATCCTGGTGGTGAGGCCGACCTGCACCCAGAGCGGCGGCAGCGACCCCGTGTGCATCGACGGCAACGCGACGCTCATGACCACCGTGCAGAACGCGACGCAAGGCCAGGCGTTCCACGTGATGGTCACGGGCCACAGCGGGGGGAACGGCCCGTTCACGCTGACGATCAGCTACTGAGCGCTCCGTTCATTCGATCAGCTGCCGAGCTCTCGGTCACTCCCGCGAAATCGGGAATTCAGCGCCACGATCAATCGCGCTGTGCCTCCGCCAGAAACGACTTCGTCACTTCGTGCTCGGGCGAGCCGAAAATTTTCTCGGGCGGGCCGTTCTCGACGTCGTAGCCGTTGGCGAACACGTGCACGTGCGACGCCACGCTGCGCGCGAAGCTCATCGAGTGCGTCACCACCAGCATCGCCTGCCCCGCCTTGGCGAGATCTTCCATCACGCTCAGCACCTCGCCGGCCATCACCGGATCGAGCGCGCTGGTCGGCTCGTCGAAGAGAATCGCCTCGGGCTCCATGATCAGCGCGCGCGCGATGGCGACGCGCTGCTGCTGGCCGCCCGAGAGCGCCCGCGGGTAGGCGTTCATGCGCGGCGTGAGGCCGAGCTGCTCGAGCAGCTCTTTGGCGCGCGCCACGGCTTTGTCGCGCGGCTCGCCGAGCACCAAGGTGGGCGCCTCGATGAGGTTGCCGAGCACGGTGAGGTGCGGAAACAAGTTGAACTGCTGGAACACCATGCCGACCTTGCGGCGCACCGCGCGCAGCGTCCCCGCGTCGCGGCTGGGCGACGTGTCGGGCGTGAGCGCGTGGTCGCCGACCTCGACGCGACCGCCCTGGAACGGCTCCAGCCCGTTGATGCACCGCAGAAACGTGCTCTTGCCGCCGCCCGACGGCCCGATGATGGCGCGTGCCTCGCCCTTGTCGAGCTCCATCGAGATCCCCTTGAGGATCTCGACCTCGCCGTGGCGCTTCACGATGTTGTCGACGCGAATCATGGGTCAAGCGGGAGTGGGCAGTTGGTCGAGCCGCTTCTCGAGCCAGCGCGACAGCACCGACATCGGATAACTCATCAAGAGATAGAGAATGGCCGTCATGATCATCAGTTCCATGGTGGCCTGTGTGCTCATCGACAATACCGAATAGCGCTTGGTGAGCTCCACGATGGTGACGACCGAGCACACGCTGGTGTCTTTGAACAGCGCGATGAAATCGTTCACCACCGGCGGAATGACGATGCGCACCGCCTGCGGGACGATGATGCGCCGAATGGCCATGCCGCGACTCATGCCGAGCGACAGCGCGGCCTCCATCTGCCCCACCGGAATGGCTTGTAGCCCAGAGCGGTAGATCTCCGATTCGTAGGCGGAGTAGTTCACCGCCAGGCCGAGAATCGCGGTGGCGAGCGCCGGCACCTGAATGCCGACCTCCGGCAAGAAGAAGAAGATGAAGTAGAGCTGCAACATCAGCGGCGTGCCGCGCAAGAACTCGACGTAGAGCGCGAGCGGCGCCTTGAGCCACCCTGGCCCGTACATGCGGCCGATGGCGATGAGCAGCCCGACGATGATGGCGACCGGAAACGACACCACCGCGAGCAGCACCGTCATGCCGGCGGCCTGCACCATGATGGTGCCGTACTCGCGCACGATGGTGAGACCGCGCTTGCGCGCGCCGCTCTCGACCTTTTCCTCGCTGAGCAGCTCGCCCTTTTCTACCTTCGCGGCGACGACTTTGCTGTAGCCGTAGAACCGCCCGACCTCGGCGATGGTTCCGAGCTCGCGCTGGTAGTCGTCCCAAATGCCGTATTTGCGATAGATGCGCTCGAGATCGCCATTCTTGATCATCATGACGATGGTCTCGTTGACGTGCTCGACGAGACGGCGCTCGCCCTTGCGGGCGAACATGACGTAATAGCCCTTCTCGATGGGATCGCCCACGGAGTGCAGCGACGGAAAGCGCGGCGCGTAGAAGCGCGCGATGGGCGTGTCTTCGATGCAGGCGTCGACCTTGTGCGTCTCGGTCTCGCGCATCGCGTCGGTGTTGCCCTCGTAGGGGACGAGCTCGACCGCGTCACCGAGCACGCGCTGCGCCACCGTGAACGCCGACGAGCCGTTGAGCGCGCCCACCTTGCGCTTGCCGGTGGGCCCCGGTTTCTTGAGGTCGTCCCAGCTGGTGATGGTGCCGTCGTCTTTGCGCGCCAGCAGCTGTAGCGCGTACACGAAATAGGGAATCGACGGCTCGAGGGTCTCGGCGCGGATCGGGCTCCACTCGTAGCCGTTCAAGATGACGTGGATCTTCTTGGTGGAGACCATGTCGGGCATGCGGTCCCACTGCCCTTGCACGAACTCGGGGCGAACCTTGAGGTACTCGCCGAGGCGCTCGGCGATGTCGACCTCGAAGCCCTCCACCTTCGACGGGTCGTCTTCACGCGGAAAGACGTAGGGCCCGCCGCCCTCTTGGTCGCCACCCCACAACAGGCGCGTCTGCGAGCGCACGTCGTCGAGGTCGTCCGCGCGGGCCGGAGTCGGCCACCCGAGAAATGTGAGCAGCGCGAGGATCACCCCGAGACGAAACACGGCCGCCCATCCTTCACCGGGAAGGAGTGCGCTTCAACCCCCAAATTCCAGCTCATTTCACTCGTCATTTCGATTTTGCGCACGGTTCGGGGGCTTTTTCCCCCGCGGGCGAGACGCTGAGCCACAGCCAATAGGTGTAGCCGTGATCTTCGTGCTTGAGGTGCATGCCGCGGCACAAGACGAGCGAGCTCGGGCCGTGGAGCAGGCCGATCGGCGGAAGCTCGATGAGCGGCGGCAGCCAGGGCGCGTTCGGCTGGATCCACGCCGTGATGAGCTGGCCGAGGTCGGCGGTGGTGGCGCGGATCGGGCGGTCGTAGAAAAGCGACTTACGCACGCCGTCCTTGCCGAAGCGGACCCACACGTCGGCATCCTTGAGCGGCTTTTTTTGGCCCTCGTCTTTGCCCTGCCACACGGTGGCGACGGCGAGGCGCACGTCCCATTCGCCCGCGGGCAGCGGCTCCTCGCAGCTGCCCGGCTCGCAGCCGCGGTCCCACATGCAGCAGCCGATCCCGCAGGGCCGGTTCGGCGCCGTACAGCCGATCGGCCACACCTTGTGCTGGGGAAATGGATCCGAGCTGGGCGCCGCCTCGGCGCTCTTCAACGCGGACGCTGAGGGCTCCGGGCTTCGGGCTGCGGGCTGCGCGCCAGAAGAGGTTGTCGCTGCAGCTCGCGCATCGCGAGCTGACCCGGCCGACGGGGCGCTGGAAGTCGCCGCAGCTCCGGAGCCCGTAGCCTGTAGTCCGGAGCCCGTAGCCCGATCCGATCGGCCCGCGACCAGCGCCACCGCAACAATGGCGACGAACGCGCCGCCCAGCACGATGCCCTGCATCATCGAGCGTCGTTTCGCGCCGCTCGGCGGGGCGGTCTCGTGGCCGGACATGGTGGGCGCGCCGGCCGGCGGCGACGATGACTGTGCGGCGGGCTTGCGCTGTTCGTTCTCGTCCGGCCCGTCGCTCGAGGTGGTGGTGCCGCTCTTGGCGAGAAACTCGGCGGTGCCCATTTCGGCGGACGCGTTGGGGGGGGGGCCGGCGTCGCTTCCCGCGTCGCTACGGCGCGTCTCGTCGCTCGGGGCGTCGCCGACCGCGCGGCGCAACGCCGTCGAGAGCTCGCGCGCGCTCTTGAAGCGATCGGCCGGATCGGCGGCGAGGGCGCGGCGGAACCAATCGTCGAGCGGCGCGGCGTCGGGCCCGAGGCGCTGGCTCGGCAGCTTGAAGGTCTCGGCGACGATTTGCTTGTGGAGCAAGACGGCGCTGGTCGCGTCGAACGGCAGCGCGCCGGTGAGCGCTTGGTACGCGACGACGGCGACCGACCACAGATCTGCGGCGGGCCCGACGGCGCTGGCGTCGCTCATCTGCTCGGGGCTCATGTAGCTGAGCGTGCCGACCATGCCCTCGGTGAGGGTGAGCTGTGCGCCGCTCGATTCCATGGCCTTGGCGATGCCGAAATCGAGCACCTTGACGAAGATGTCCTCGCCGCTCTTCGCCAAAAACAGGTTCGAGGGCTTGATGTCGCGGTGCACGATGCCCATGGCGTGCGCTTCTTCGAGGGCTTTGGCGGCCTGCGTGACGACGGCGGCCACGTCGGCGCGCGCGATCTTGCCCACGCGCGCGAGACGTTCGGAGAGCGTTTCGCCCTCGAGCAGCTCCATCACGATGTACGGAATGCCGTCGTCGCTGACGCCGTGATCGAGCATGGTCACGACGTAGGGGCTCTTCAGCTTGGCGGCGGCCTTGGCCTCGCGCTTGAAGCGCTCGACGGCGTTCTCGCTGCGGCGCGCCAGCTCGGCCGACACGAACTTCACGGCGACCTTGGTCTCGAGCGTGACGTGCTCGCCGACCCACACCGTGCCCATGCCGCCTTCACGCAAGGGATGAAGGAGCCGCACCTTGTCGGTGACGAGCGCGCCGGCTTCGAGCCGCATCTTGGGAACTCTACCCGAGAACCGCCGCGGCGGCGCGGATCAGAAGGAAACGCGGAGGTCGGCGGCCCCCGCTCCGACCACGAGAACGGTTTCGGTCGACGGGCGGCGCTCGCGCGCGCCCCAAACGAGGAGCGGAACGCCGATCGCCAGACCGCCCAAGCCGGCCATGAGCGAGCTGAACGAGGCGACGTAAGCCGGCGACTTCCAACACGACCGCGGATTTTCGACGTTGTCGCAGCCGGCGCTCATCCAGAAAATGGTGCCAAAGCCGTAGAGAAACGCCAATCCGCCCACGCCGACGAGCACACCGCCGACGCCGGCTCCGACATCATTGACGTGCTGTCTCGGCCCCGACGGATCGGCGTGAACGCGCCGCAAGCGAGGCAGCGCCGGAAGCGTCTGACTCCAGTCGATCCCCGCGCTCATGAGATTCGGCTCGGGCTCGGGTGACGGAACCTCCCCGGCGAGGCGCGTGAGCCAACCGCGTGCCTCGGCGAGCTGAGCCGCGCCGCGCGCTGTCGCGCGATAGGCCTGTGCCATGCGAACGGCTTCGGCGTGGCCGTTCGAGGTGCGCGCGAACGCCTTCATGGCGCCGAGCAAGAGCCGGCGGTCGTGCGTCTCCTGGTAGGCCTCTTCGTAGCGAATTCCCGCCTTCGCGTAGTAGCCGGCAGCGAACGCCGCGTCGGCCTCGGCGTCCTGCGCGCGCGCCGTGCCGCACGCCAACGCGGCTCCCAAGACCAGCCCTCCCGCGAGCGCCCGCACCCACCCAACATATCGCGTCTTGGCGCCACGCGCGCGGCGGCATACAAGTCGAACATGTCCCTCCAGCCGACGGTGAAGACCGAGATCCCCGGCCCGAACAGCCGCGCCTTGATGGCGCGCGGCGAGTTCGACATGCAAGGCATCTATCGCGCGCTGGTGATCGACGACGCCGCGAGCCGCGGCGTGCACGTGGTCGACGCGGACGGCAACGTGCTCTTGGACCTGTTCGCGAACTTCGCGCTCGGGGCGCTCGGCTACAACCACCCGCGCATGCTCGCGGTGGCACAAAGCGAGGCGTTTGCGCGCGCCGCGGTCAACCCGACCTCGACGCCGTTCGTCACCACGCCGGCGTGGTTCGACCTGCTCGAGGGGCTGCGCGCGTATGCGCCGCGCGGCATGGACAAGATCTACTGCGTCGACGCGGGCGGCGAGGGCGTCGAATCCGCGCTCAAGGCGGCGTTCGTGGCGCACGCCGAAACGTCGCGCGCCGCGCGCGGCTTGCCGAAGAACCCGCTCGAGCTGCCCGCCGCCGAGCAAGCCAAGATGATGGCCAACGCCGGAAGCGACGCCGTGGCGGTGTCGTTTTCGGGGGCGTTTCACGGGCGCGGCCTCGGACCGCTGTCGGCGACGCACAGCAAGGTCATCCACAAGGCGGATTTGCCGGCGTTTCCGTGGCCGACGGCCCCGTTCCCCGCCAACCGCTGGCCGCTCGCGCGCCACGCCGAAGACAACGCGCGCGCCGAGGCCGAAGCGTTGCGCGAGCTCGAGCGCATCCTCGACGCGCACGCCGGGCGCGTCGCGGTGGTGATGGTCGAGCCGGTGCAGAGCGAGGGCGGCGATCGGCACGCGAGCGCCGGGTTCTTCCGCGAGGTGCAGCGGCTCGCGGGTGCGGCCGGAGCGGCGTACATGCTCGACGAGGTGCAGACCGGCGTGGCGATGAGCGGCACGCTGTGGATGCACGAGCAGCTCGATTTGCCGCGCCCGCCGGATCTGGTGAGTTTCGGCAAGAAGATGCAGATGGGCGGTTTTTTCGCGACCAGCGCGATGGCCGTGTCGCAGTTCGGGCGCATGTACCAGACGCGCAACGGCGACCGCGCGCGCGCCATGCTCGGGCTCGCCACGCTGCGCGCCATCGACGAAGAAAAGCTGCTCGCCAACGTTCGCGACAGCGGCGGCTATTTCTTGGCGAAGCTCGAAGAGCTCGCGGCGCGCCACCCGCACATGACCGAGCCGCGCGGGCGCGGGTTCTTGCTGGCGTTCGACATGCCGACCACCGCGGCGCGCGATGATTTCTTGAAGCGCGCCATGAAACGCGGCGTGTTCGCGTCGTACACGGGCACGCGCTCGGTTCGGTTGCGCCCGCATCTCATCACCACGCGCGCCGACGTCGACGTGGCCATCGCGGCGTTCGACGCGGTGCTCGCGGAGATGCGGTGAGCGGCGAGGCGCTTCCCGACGCGGCCGATCTCGAGCCCGGGGACGATAAGGCGCGCGCCGCACAGGGGCGATTTCGCATCGCCCGCCCGAGCGCGGGCCGCAGCTCCCGCTTCGGGGGCGGCCACGGCGCGCCGTGGGTCGGGTTCGGGCCGCCGGCGCG
>JACXTT010006639.1_pt1 | contig 16484 bp, 14 predicted proteins | sample 9270951 | NCBI WGS metagenome assembly JACXTT01 (sample SAMN15532306, study PRJNA645909) | rock metagenome | isolation source: weathered quartz diorite | place: Puerto Rico | collected 2017-06-21 | reverse complement strand
ACGGGGCGCTTTCTGGATGAGCGCCACGGGCACGGTGCTGCGCGCCGGCGACGCCGACACCGCCGCCAGCCACGCCCTGGCGCGCGAATGGGAGACGGATCCGGGCACGCGGGGCGCCGCCGGCATCTTCGGTCCGGTGCGCTACGGCAGTCAGTGGATCATCGCGGCCTACGCGGCCACCGGGGCGCGGCCGGCGAGAGGCGCGGTGACGCCCGCCGCGTGGGCGGTGGGTTATGAGAGCCTCGACGCGCTACTGACTCACGCGCGTTTCGATCGAGTGGTCAAAGAGGGATATGACTTCGCGGTCACTCAGGCCGATCCGCTCACCCACACGGCACGACAGCTCTTCGGGTCCCGCCCGGACACCCCGACCGACACGGTGTCGAGCGCGATCCGTGCAGCCGCCGGTCTCTCCCCGTCTAAGGCTTCTCCCTATCTCGAGCTGGCGCTGCGGCCGGGGTCGGGCTGGTACCCCTCACGGGACCTCGCCACCGAGATCGGGCTGCTGCTGCTTCTGGCGTGGGCACTTGCCTTCGGCGCGCACGAGCTGAACGCGAGCCTCGGCCGCACGCAAAGCGCGCTCAGCGCGGTGCGCCGGCGTCTGCGCGCGGTCAATGAGCGGCTGGTCGCCGAGATCGAGCAGCACCAGGCGCTGCAGAGAAGCCTCGAGCACGCCCGCTACCACGACCCCTTCAGCGGACTGCCGAACCGCCGCTACTTCATGGATCAGCTCGATCGTGCGCTGCATGAGGTGCGCACGCGACGCCGGCAGCGCATCGCGCTCGTCCTCATCGAGATCGATCGCTTCAAGCTGATCAACGACACGCTGGGTCACACCGCCTGCGATGAGCTGGTGCTGCAGGCGGCGCAGCGCCTCGCCAGGGCACTCACCGGCCTGGAATGCGTGCTGGCGCACCTCGAGGGCGGCCAGCTGGCGCTGCTTCTCTATGAGGTGGAATCGGCTGCCGCCGCGCAGGCGATCGCGCGGAAACTACTGAGTATTCGCCAGGAGCCTTTCACGCTGCGCCAGCGGCGCCTCAGCGTCGCCTCGCGCATCGGACTGACCTGCATCGACTCCGGCGTGCAGCGTGCGGAGGAGGCACTGCGTGAGGCGGACATCGCGCTCTCGTTTGCCAAGCAGCAGCAGCATCCGCCGATCATGGCCTACACCCCTGGCATGGGCGGCGCGGTGGTGAGCCTGGTCAGTCTCGAGGCCGATCTGCATATCGCTCTCGATCGCAGGCAATTCCGGCTGCTGTTCCAGCCGATCGTTGACCTGCGCGCGCGACGCGTGGTGGGCGCCGAGAGTTGCTCAGGTGGCGGCACCCGGTGGAGGGCCTGTTGACGCCCGACAAGTTCCTGCCGATCGCGGAAGAAGCGGGAGTGACCATACCGGTCACACGCTGGATCATTCACAGGGTATGCCGGCTCGCCGCGGAGTGGCGCCAGCGCCTGCCGCAAACCACGGACTTCTACCTCAGCGTCAATCTCTCCGCGGCCGCTCTGCGGGATCCGGGGCTGCGCGACTATGTCGCGCAGGTTCTGAAGGATGCACACGTCTCGCCGCGGCACCTGAAGTTCGAGCTCACCGAGGTCGGCCTGATCAGCAACGTGACCGGCGCGCGCGAGCTGCTCAACGCCTTCCACAACATGGGCATCGAGCTGATGCTGGACGATTTCGGGACCGGCTATTCATCGCTCAGCTACCTGCAGTTGTTCCCGTTCAGCTACGTCAAGATCGATCGGCCTCTGTCCAACTGGACCGGATCGGAGCGCTCCAACAACGCCGTCACCTCCGCGATTCTGCAGATGACTTCGAACCTCGGCCTGCGCGCGGTCGCGGAGGTCGTGGAGACGCAGGCCGCGGCGCAGGCACTGCTGCACATGGGTTGCGATTTCGGCCAGGGCTACTTCTTCTGCGAGCCGGTCGAAGCCGAGGAGGCTCTGCACCAGTTGCGCACCTACAGTGGTCCGCCGGCGGTTGTGCCGGTGGTCCGGCCCGCGGCGGGCCAGGCGGGTGCGGGAGAAACCGCCGCCGATTATTCGCCGACTCTGGTACTGCCGCCGGAGATGACGGAGGAGGGCAGCATTAACGACGAAACCGTTGCCTTCGCGGGGCAGTCCCCGAGCGGGACGTGAGCGAGCCATGGCCGGCGAGCCCTGGACCCACGACGCCCCTGGCCGCTGCTGGCGCCGCTCGGCGTATATGCGTTGCTGCTCGGATGGATCGCGTTCTCGGCGGCGAGTGTCCCGGGCTACGACTTCTCGTTCCTGCTGTACGGGCTGGCGAATCTCATCGTGTTCACCGATGCGATCGATTTCGGATTGCGGCTGTACGTGCATCGGCGCCACACCGCGGTCGCCGCCGACCTCAGCCGGGGTGCCCTGCGGCAGCTGTCCATAGACTCCCCGCCGCACAACGCAAGGGCAGCGGCCCGGTCAGCGTCGGCGCCGCGGCCCGGCCCTATGCGATCATCGCCTCGATCTTCAATCTGGAAGATGAGCTCGATGAGTTCATGGAGCGGCTCGAGCCGTATCGCGATCACGTCTGGCTCATCAGTGACGGCTCGACCGACAACACCGCGAAGCGCCTGCAACAAAACGGCTGGCGATGCCTCGACGAGGAGGTGAACCGTCACAAGCCCGGCGCGCTGCGGCATCTGCTCGCCAAGCTTCCCCCGCAGATCGAGACCGTCATGGTCATCGATCCCGATATCAGGATCTGCGGTCGGCAGGAGGGCAGCGTCGTCGATCTCGAGCGGGTCGTCGCGGATCTGCAGCAGTCGGGGGCCGCGGCCGCCTGTCCGCGGGTCGCGATCGAGCGGGACGGGTTTCTGGCGCGTTTTCAGGCGCTCGAATACACGCTCACGTTCGTGGTCGGGCGGCGCAGTCTCGCCGATTTCGGCGTTACCTCCGGCGTGTCCCTCTATCGGCGCGACGCGCTCGAGCGCGCGCTCGATCAGCATTCACTGTCCATCTATGCCGAGGATCTCGAGAATACGGTGATCATTCTGCACGCGGGCCAGCGTATCTATTACGACGGCCGGCTGGTGGTGAGCACCCACGGGCCGGGCACCGTGCGCCGCTGGTACTCGCAGCGGGTAGGGTGGTACTACGGGCTGCTGCGTGTATACACGCAACGGTCCCGCGAGCTGTGGCGCATCGGGCGGCGCACGCCGTTCGCCATGTACAACTTCATCGCCTACATGGGCGTGCTCGGCCTGGGTCTGCACGTACTCAGAATCGCGAGCGCCGGGCTGCTGCTCGTGAGCATCTTCGCCATCTTCGACAGTCTGTTCGCGCTGGACCTGCTGCAGACCGGCGGGGCGATCAATTCGGTGTACTTCGCGGGTGCGATAGCGAGCTATCTCGCGCTGGCGGTGCTCGCGCTGTTCACGATCGTGCCGAAACGCGAGCGCGCCTACATTGCGCCCATCCTGCCCATCTACTTCCTCTACGTCCTGGCGCATATCGTTCCGGTCACCGTCGGATTCGGCAACTGGGTGGCGCTGCGGCTTTGGGGCCGGCGGCTGTACCGCGACCACTACCACTCGAGCGCGGACGACACGACACTCACGCTGCCCCTGCGGACGAACGGCTTCACCCTGCCGCCCAACGATTCGGGCGCCGCCGCGCTCTGAGCGGGGCGCTCACATCCGATCGCCCGACTGCACATCCCACGAGAGCGCCGCCCAGCCGCGAACGGTAGGCGCGTGGCGTTGCTCGGTGGCCAGGGCCATCATGTAACCCTGACGCGAGACCAATCCGAGCCGCCGCGCGGACTCGACATCGTCGCGGCGCGTCGAATACATGAAGAACTGCCGCCTGCGGCGGAACGCGTGCGCCGCAAGGGCGCGGATCGCCGCCGCCCGCTCCCGCGGGTCGCCGTCGAGCCACTGCAGGCGCTCGGTATCACCCACACGCTCGATCAGTGCCCGATGCGTGCTTCCGACGCGCAGCGATTGCACGGGATGCGGACGAGCCACCATCTGCGATCGCCAGGTGAGCGGGTCAGGATAGTCAAAGACCGCTCGGGGCGGTGCACTGCGGAGCCGCGCGCTGGCGCGCGCCAGCCAGCGGTCCGTCACGAGCGTGCCGCACACCCGCAAGGTGCCCGCTCCCGGGAGGCGCGGCGGGCCGCGTGAGGCGATGTATACGCTCGCGATCTCCGTGGCGTCGAGCCGCCGCAGGCCGCGGCTGCTGGCATTGTCGGCCGTGACGAATGCGAGCATTGCCGTGCAACCCCGCAGCGCGCTCCGGGCGACGGATGCCTGAGCCATCCGGACAAAAGACCCGCGCCTGCGCTGGCCGGGCACCGTAGCGGCCGCGACGATGACGCTCACCCGATGGGTCGCGCCGTCGGGCGTCCGCAGCAGCCGGTAGGCGAGCCCGCAGCCGGCCACGACGCGCTCCCCGTCCATCAGTATCAGCCGATCGGGAGCCTCACTGCCGAAAGCGCGTTGCAGATACCAGCGGTACATCGCCTCGGTCCATGGAGTGCCGAAGCAGCGTGCCAGAAAATCAACGCCGATAGCGGCGTCGAGCCCCTTCGGGTTGACGACGATCCTCAGCCCTGCGTCGCCCGACATCGGCCGGCCACCTCGGCCAGGGAGGTCCACCACAGCGCATCGCCGTATCGGTCCTCGAGCTCGCGCCAGAGCCGCTCGAGACGGTCGCAGTAGGCCTCATCGAGGCCGTCGAGCATCGTGATGCCGCCGCCTGTCTTGAAGATGTGAGCCTTGATCGAGAGCACCCCTCCGCACTCAATGATGGCGCGTGCGCGCCCGATCGTCGATGTGGCCTGGAAGTTCGTCGTGACGTGCACCACACCGGGAGCCGTGGACGTGCGGTTGTGCGGCTTGGCGCCAGACGAGCACCCGATCGACGTGGGATGGATGAGTGAAGCGCCGCGCAGCCCGCTGCCCGCCGTGCGCGCCTGAGCGCTGACGGGCGTGTCCAGATCACGCGCCGAAGCGACGAAGAGGAAATCGGCGTCGTTCAGCGCCTGACACAGCGCCGGCGGAGCGTTCCACGCCGGTGCCGCAAAGCCCTGAACATGCCGCAGGCCGGCGGCCGCGAAGATCCGCCGCGCCTCCTCGATCATCGCGCGGCAGCGCCTGCGCGATTGTTCCTGGAACTCCACGGCCATGCGAGGACCCGGATGAGCGTGATGCAGGCCGTGCAGGGCGCACTCGGTGCGCGGCAGTGCGTTGAGGTAGGAAACAAACTCCGGATAGCGATCGACGCGGAAGAAGCCCTTGGGAGTCAGCCGTGTCCAGTGGATGCGCTCGCGAAGGATCGGAATCCGCGTGAGCCGCTTGCGGGTTGGAACCAGGCGCCGCAGACGCCAGTCGGGTGTGACGAAGAGCGTAACCCGTACCCGGGGGTTTCGCTCGAGCAACCGCTCGAGCCGTCCCAGGGCGCCGCCAGCCAGGTCACCGCCCGCGTCGAGCCCGTCCCGGGAGCTTGACGGATGGACGTCGTCGATACTGAGGCACATCGCGGCCCGCTTGCCCGCGGGCAGCCACCCGCCATGTTCGGTGAGCGTCATCGGTGGCGCGGTCATGGTGCCCTTCCATAGTCCGTGGCTCAGGCGCCGACAATCCGGTGTTCCCCTGAACGGCCGCCGAGCTTCGTTTCCCCGGATGATATCCCGCGGCAGATCGGTCGAACTCATCGCCCGGGCACCTCGCCGGGCTCGGGCGGTGTCCCGCCGACCCCTCGCGCCGGGTCGCGGCAGCCGCTGATCCGCGCACCATGAGTCTTGCGCTCGGCGACCACGGGCTTGCAGCCCGGCGGCGCGGGCGTATTCTCTGCGTCCGCGAGATGTCTCCCCGGCGAGGGGGTCTTAACGGATCTGAGGGGACACCATGAACAAGAAATTCTTCATCGCCTGGATCGTACTGTTCGTCGCCTGGTTCATCGGCAGCTTCATAGTCCATGGTGTGCTGCTGCATTCGGACTACGCGCAGCTCGGCAGCCTCTTCCGCACCGAGAGCGACCAGCACAGGTTCTTCCCACTGATGATATTGGCTCATGCGATGCTCTCCGGAGCGTTAGTATGGATCTATGCGCGCGGAGTCGAGGCGAAACCGTGGCTCGCTCAGGGCGTGCGCTTCGGGATTGCGGTCGCGCTGTTGACGACCGTGCCGACCTACATCATCTACTTCGCCGTGCAGCCGATGCCGGGGGATGTCGTCGTCAAGCAGATCGTCTTCGACGGCATACTCACCCTGGTGCTCGGAGCGATCGTCGCCTGGCTGTATCGGGGCACAGCGGCACGGACGTGATATGCATAAACCCGCCGCGGCGCTCTCTGCCGCGCTGACAGTCGCCGCCCTTGCCGGTGCAGTCACGAGCCACGAGCAACGCACGCGCGGGAGCGCCACCGGGAGGTCCGCAGCCGCGGCGACGGTCGCGATCACTGGCCTGTCGTAGGGGTGCGGAGTAGAGTTGAGCTATCGCCGCGCCGGGTCGGCACGGCCGGTGCACCTCAATCAAACCAAGAACGAGGGTCGAGCCTATGCGCCAGTCATCACGAGCGGGCATGTTGGCGAGCGTGTGTGCGGGCTTCGTCGTTGCAGCGCCGCACGCCATCGCGGACGAAACCTGCAATTCGCCGTATATCAGCAACCTCATCAAAGGTCAGGAGGACTTCGTTCACGTCTGGACCCTCGGGGTGGAGGGTATCGGTGACGGGTCCGACAAGCTCGTCACGATCGATGCGAACCCCGCATCGAAGAGCTACGGCAAAGTCGTCAACAGTCTGTCGGTCGGCGGGCGTGGCGAAGCGCATCACATGGGCTTCACCGACGACCGCAAGTTTCTCTGGGCAGGCGGACTCGACGACAGCCGTATCTACGTCTTCGACGTCGGGACGAAACCGTCCGAGCCCCGGCTGGTTCGTACGATCACCGACCTGCCGGCCAAGACCAAGTTCATCGGTCCGCACACCTTCTACGCGCTGCCGGGCCGGATGCTGATCGGCAACCTGTCCAACACCGCCGACAAGGGCGGAGTCACGGGCATGGCGCTTTACAACAACAAGGGGGCGCTGGTCGCGCATTACGACATGCCGACGACGACCGTCGACGGGGTGAAGGGCGACGGATACGGCTACGACATTGCGATCAATCCCGCCCGGAACGTGCTGCTGACCTCGAGCTTTTCCGGCTGGCAGAACTACATGCGCGAGCTCGGTGACCTGATCAAGGATGCGGAGGCGATGAAGCACTTCGGCAACACGATGGTCGTGTGGAACCTGAAGTCCATGCAGCCGACGCAGGTGCTGAGCGTTCCGGGAGCGCCTCTGGAGATCCGCTGGTCGCTCGCGCCCGGGCAGAACTGGGCGATTACCGCAGCGGCCCTGACCTCCAAGCTGTGGCTCATCAAGCCCGGCGAGGACGGTAAATGGAGCGCCCGAGAGGTGGCGACGATCGGCAATCCGGCGCAGGTTCCGCTGCCCGTCGACATCTCCATCACGGCCGACGGCAGGGGCCTGTGGGTCAACACGTTCATGGACGGCACGACGCACTACTTCGACCTCAGTGATCCGGAGCATCCCAGAGACACCTATCAGAAGCACACCGGCAGCCAGATCAACATGATTTCGCAAAGCTGGGACGGCAAGCGGCTGTACATCACCTCGAGCCTGCTGGCGCACTGGGACAAGAAGGGTACGGACAACGAGCAGTTCCTGCGCGCCTTCAACTGGGACGGTCACGAGCTGACACCGGCTTTCGAAGTGGACTTCACCAAAGAGAAACTCGGGCGACCCCATCACATGAAGTTCACCGCGCAGGCCAAGCAGTCGCGCGCCCTTGCGGCGCTCGGTCCGCAGTAGAGCACCATGGCCCGGAGCGTGGCGTTCATCGCGGCGTGCCTGTTGAGCTCCGCGGGTGCGGAGGCCGCCGTGGATGCAGGCCCGGCCAGCGCACCCCGCATGGAGTTCACGCCGCTGCGGGCGGGCACGTATCGATTGCAGGAAATTCAGTCGGTGACCGAGGCAACCTTGCTCGACGAACGCGGGCGCCCGGTTCGCCTGAGCTCGTTGACCAGCAGCAGGATTACTCTGCTCACTTTCTTTTACACCTACTGCGTGGATCCTCTGGGGTGTCCGTTCGTGCATCAGACGCTGACCCTGCTGCGCGATCGCATCGTCCGGGATCCGGAGCTGGCGCACCAGGTCAGGTTCGTGGCCATCAGCTGCGATCCCACCACGGACACTCCACAAGTGCTGGCGCGATACGCCGGGGAGCTCACCCGAGACTCGCGATTCGAATGGCGTTTTCTCACCGCACGTTCGGTGCCCGAGCTCCTGCCGGTGATCGATGACTTCGGGCAGGACGTGAGCGTGGAGCTGGACGAGAGCGGGCGGCCGACCCGCGCGCTGCATCACATGCTCAAGGTGTTTCTGATCGACCATCGCGGCAAGGTGCGGGAGATCTATTCACTTGCCTACATACAGCCGGAAGTGATGTTGAACGACATGCGCACGCTCTACCTGGAGCGGCAGGGCAGGGCGCCCGCAGTCCGCGGCGCCGCCCGCCCGGCAGGCTGATTTTTCCTAGGAGAAACATGGCGAAGATGCGCGCAATGATCGCCCCAGGGGCTGGGGCAAAGCTGCGATTCGAGGAGCGAGACATCCCGCAACCCGGTCGCCACGAGGTACGCATCCGGGTTCAGGCCTGCGGTGTGTGTCACAGCGATGCCCTGACTGTTCGGGGGCAAACGCCCGGGCACCCGCGCATTCCAGGTCACGAGGTGATCGGCACCATCGAGGCCCTGGGGTCGGATAGCGACGGCTGGCAGGCCGGTACACGCGTCGGAGTGGGCTGGTTCCCCGGCAACTGCGGCTACTGTCGGCAGTGTCGTCGCGGCAACCTGTTTGCGTGCGAGCATATCCAGGGCGCGACCGGAGTAAGCCGCGACGGCGGCTACGCGACACACATACTCGCTCATGTGACGGCGCTGGCGCGCGTCCCGGCGCAGCTCGACTCCGTGCAGTCCGCGCCGCTGCTCTGTGCCGGCATCACGACGTTCAATGCGCTACGACACTGCGGCGCCAGCCCGGGGGAGGTGGTCGCCATTCAGGGGATCGGCGGCCTGGGACATCTCGGCGTGCAGTTCGCGGCGCGTCTCGGATTTCGCGTGGTGGCCGTGAATCGGGGCCGCGATAAGGAGAAGCTAGCGCGCTCACTCGGGGCGCATGAGTACATCGACAGCTCGAGCGGCGACCCGGCGGCGGCGCTGCACGAGTTCGGCGGGGCGCGTGCGATCCTCAGCACGGTGACGGATGCCGCCTCGATGCAGGCGATCGCCGGGGGTCTCGGCGCGAACGGAGTGTTGATGGTGATCGGAGCCGTGGGAGCCCTCACGATCGACTCGCTCGAACTGCTGCGCAAGCGTGCCTCGGTGAAAGGCTGGTATTCCGGGACGAGTGTCGACTCCGAAGACACCCTGCTCTTCAGCCAGAGGAATCAGATCGCTTCGATGAACGAGGTCTTTCCGCTCGAGCAGGCCCAGGAAGCCTACGATCGCATGATGAGCGGGAAGGCGCGCTTCCGGGTCGTGCTTGCCATGCCGTGATCGTCATAAAAGCGTAGTAAATGTTTTGCCTAATCTCTCTATCTCCGGGGTAGGGAGTCGGCAAACACGTGGCGATCACCGAACAGCTCTATGCCATGTCGACACGACCGTGACCCGGACGCAGCGCAGGCTCATACGACTCATCGAGGTCCTCTCGGGGCAGCAGGAGCTGCAGCAACACTACGACGAGTACCGGTCGCAGCCGCACGGCAAGGCGAACTTCTGGGACGACGTCGTGCGGATCTTCCGCATCAGGACCGATCTCGATCCGCAGGCGCTCGACAACATTCCCCGCCACAGATCGCTGATAGTGGTCGCGAATCACCCCTTTGGAATCGTCGACGGTCTGCTGCTGTGCTGGCTCACCAGCCAGGTGCGGCAGGAATTCAGGATCATGCTCAACGGCGGTCGATACGTTCCCGAGATGCGCCGGGTGAGGAGTCCGATCCGCAGGAGCGTCGGCAAGCCGATACCCTACGGGGCGCTGCCCCACCACCTCGATCGCTCGACGCTGTCGAGGGAGCTCTGCTGTCGCACCTATGCGCTGGGCGGCATTGACGCGTCGGTTCCCGGGCTGATCGGGGAGTGGCCCAAAGCGCTGCGACCGAAAGCGCCGCGGATCCGACGCAGCCGTACTCACCGGTCACGCCCATCCCCGCGACTGCTGCGGGAGTGCGTCTGAGATTCCGGGATCATTCGCCCGCGGGCCGCAGCGCGGGGCCGCCGCGCAGATCCTTGACCACCGTAGACAACAGCACGCGTCCGGGATAGAGCGCCCGGTACTTGGTCACCTCAACCTGATCGATCACCCGAAAGCCGTAGCGGCTGAACAGCGCCTCGGTCCGCCGAGTCGCGAACGTGACCATCTGACCACAGACGCTGCGGTGACCGCGCTCATGCAGGAAGGTGAGGAACGCCTGGATCAGGGCGCGTGTGCTCGCGACACTTTTCGCTTCGGGAAGGAGGTTGATATGAAAGTGAGGAGTGTTGCGTGGCGCGGCCGGCACTTCGCGCCAGGCGTTGCGCAGCACCCATCTCAGGAATGTCCGCGAGCAGTCGTTGTACGGTCGCGCATAGCAGCGGTATACCGCCCTGGCGGCGACGACCACGTTCGCGAAGGCCTGATAGGCCTGCTTGACGAGCGGTCGGCGGCATCCCATCAGGTACCCCTTGACGACGCCGCGCGCCTCACACACCAGCAGCGAGGCAGGCTCGAGCCGTGTGTAGTAACCGGTGAGGTAGTCGGCAAACAGCTCACGGTCTTCAAACACCGGGTCGATGGGCTGCCCGAGAAAACCGGTGTCGGCGCAGATCCGGCGAACAGCCTCGAAATCCTCCGGGCCGTAAGCACGGATGCGCACGGCAGTTGCACCCGGCTCCGGGGATTGCGTCATGGGTGCAGCCATCATGCGGCCCCGCGCGAAAGTTGCAGCATCTTATCCGCTCGAATCGTTGCGCTCTTGTGACACAGGACCCGACCCGGCCGACGCCTGGCAAACCGGGGTTCGAAGCCGCGCGGGTGTCGGTTTCGTGGCGCCGACGGTGGCTCGCTGGCGCGCACTGCGTCACAGTCTCGCGCTTCCCGCCTCACGCGCGCGCCGGCCGCTGCGGTAGCCTTTTGACTATGGTTTTCGTGAGAGCCGCGAGCGGCTTCGCGGCGCTGCCATTGTGTTACCGGCCATGAAGCGTCTCAAGTGGCTCGTGCTCATTGCGATCGCAGCCGTCGCCTTCCTGTACTACAGGAGTCACGCCGCGCCCTCGGCGCGCGAAGTGGAGTCAGCACTGCGTGTTTATCTTTCATCGCCCGAGTCACAGAACTGCTCCGGGTCGATGACGCTCGAGCAACTCGATGACATCCGCGTCGGGGAGTATGTAGAGCAGTTCGGCGGCTGGCCCGTGTACGCGGCGCACCGTGAGACCTGCCACGAGGAAAATCATTCCTCCGGATACTCTTCGAGGTTGACCCAGACCTACGACGGCCGCCGGGATGCCGAGCGTAATGTCGCCGTGGCGTACGTGCGCCGCTCCATGACCGGGGGTGTAGAGCTATTCGTCCCGGCGCTGTTCCGCGAAGGCGAGCGCCAGATGCGGGAGACCATCCAGAAGAGCCTGGACAGCGTCCGGTTCAACATACAATCGGGATCGAAGCCTACGACGTAGGATGGGCCGGCTAGTGGCCCAGCGCTGAATCGCGTCGCAGTCGCGCCGGCGTCGAGCCCAGGCGTGCTTTGAGGACGGCGCCCATGTATTCCTGGTGCTTGAAGCCGGCACGCTCTGCCACTGTCACGAGCGGCAGGTCGGTGTTGATCAGCAGGTCGCGGGCGCGGTGGATCTTGGCGGCGAGAATCTCCTGGTGCACCGAGCGTTTCAGTCGGGCGCGGAATCTACGCTGCAGGACGCTGCGCGACATCTTGAGCTCGTGCGCGATGGCGTCGATGTGCAGGCTCGTGTGGGCATGTTCGCGAATCAAGCGCAGGGCGGCAGCGATCGAAGGATCATCGATGGCCAGCATGTCCGTCGACTGGCGGGCAATCACCAGTTGCGGCGAGATCAGGATCGGCTTGGCGGGCGTGGGCACACCGCCGAGCAGACCATCGAGCAGCGCGGCCGCCTCGTAGCCGACTCGTGCATGTGAGGCCACGATGCTCGACAGCGGTGGATCGCAGACCTCGCAGAGCGGCTCGTCGTTATCCACGCTCATGACCGCGATCTCATCAGGCACGGCTACCCGGGCACGTCGACAGGCCTCCAGGAACTGCGCACCTCGCTGGTCGCTGCATACCAGCACGCCTGCGGGCTTGGGGAGCGACGCGATCCACCGCGCCACTCGGTCCCCAACGCGCTCCCAGGAGCGCATTCCGTCGGAGTCCCGCGGCAAATCATACCTCGCGACATCGCGGGATACCGGGGCGACCGCCACACAGAATCCGGCGAAGCGCTGCTCCGACCAGTTCTCCCCCTTGATGCCGAAGAATGCAAATTGACGCAGGCCCCGCTCGAGCAGGTGTTCCGCTGCCATCTTCGCGATCGCTGCGTTGTCTACGTGAACCAGAGGGAAACCCGTGTCGGGCACCACGCCCAGTGCGTCCACCACCGGGATTCCCGTGGCGGCGATCTCTTGCGCCATGCGGGTGGTTTGAACGCGCGCGATGATGCCATCGCCTCGCCAGTTGCGCAGCCAACGCGGCGCGGAGTCCTCGAGGCCGTGCGGTTCGTGGTACAGCGCCCAGGGCCGGTGCTCTCGGACATAGCGGGCGATCCCGCGCAGAATATCCCGCCCCGAGGCCAGCGAGGTTTCCACCAGCAGCGCGATGTGTGGTCGGCGGCGACCGCGGCGACGCGACTTCAGTAGCGGCATGCCATCTCGGAAGGAACGGGTTGGCCGGATTTCTACAAGAGTTGACCCCCGTGTCTCATTGTGACGCTGATGGCGACGCTTGCAACAACAGCTGGACGTCAATGCCGCGGCCACGTCCAGGTTCTTGCACCGCCCGTTGCCTCTGCCTTGTGCTCGACTGGGGCGCTCGAATCGGGCGCACGACTTCGGAATCCCGTCAGCGAGATCCGCCTGCTGTTTGAGATAACGGCTCGAGCTTTGTAGAAATCCGGTCGACACATGTGTTGCGGACGCGCAACAAGACTTGTTATCGCGAATCATTCGAACTACAGTTTCCTGAGATGCCGGTCTCGAGCTGGGCACAGGCCAGGGGTCCGAACGACGTAAGCGCCCGAGCGGCCAGCACCTTCTTAGGTCGACTTGCGGTCCTATCGGCTTCAGCATCCGTTTCACTAACGGCATCCGGAAGGGGACGGTCCATGAGAGTGAAAAGCAACAAAGCACTCCGAAGGAGTGCCCGGTTGGCTCGACGCGCGTCCAATTCACCCGCAGCAACGCTGCGCTCAGGGACATCCATCCTGCGCCGGCCGGGGCTGCGAGTCGGCGCCGGCAGTATTGCCGCCGCGGTGGCCGGGATTCTCTGGGGCACCGGTGGCACAGCCTACGCGCAGCAGCCGGCGCCAGCGGGCGGTGAACCGGCCGAGGCGCTGCAGGAAGTCGTGGTGACGGCCAACGCGGCGGCCGGCGTGAAGAAACTCGACGCCAGCTACAACATCGTCGCGGTCGACGCCGAGCAGATCAAGGAAGCCAACCCCAAGAGCACGGCCGACATCCTCAAGGTTTCGCCCGGAATCTGGCCGGAATCCTCCGGAGGCCAGACCGGCGCCAACATCGAGATCGCCGGCATTCCGGGCGGCGGCGACGCGCCGTACTTCACCAACATGATCGAAGGGATGCCGCTCTACGGTATGCCTTCGCTTTCCTTCATGGACTCAAGCTCGTTGTTCCGTCTCGATAACACGATCCAGCGCGTCGAAGTCGTGCAGGGGGGGCCGGGGGCCGTGTTCGGTCCGGGACAGATGGGCGCCACGGCCAACTTCCTCCTCAGACGCGGCACGGCCGAGCCGAGCGGCGAGGCGGGGGTCACGTACGGCAACGAGCATTTGATCCGTGTCGACGGCTTCTATGGCTTCCCGGTCATTCCGGGGTGGCTAGCGAGTGTCGGCGGCTTCTACCGCTCATCCGATGGGGTCCGCTCACCGCAATTCAAGGCGGATGAGGGCGGTCAGATCACCGCGACCCTCACCCACGATCTCGATGGGGGCTCGTTGATGTTCTGGGCCCGGGGACTGGACGACAAGAATCAGTTCATCGTACCGGTTCCGCTCATTCAGGGTAGCAGCGACAACTTCTCCGCTTATCCGGCCTTTGATCCCCTCAAGAGCTCATACGGCAGCCACGCCATCCAGCACGTAACCATCCCCAATCCGGGCGGCGGCTTTGAGGGCGCCGATCTCGCCAATGGGCGCGGTGGCGAGCTGTACTACTTCGGCATCAAGTGGGACCAGAAGTTCGGCGACTGGTCGCTCTTCAACAACTTCCTGTTCGACGGTGGCCACCTCAATACCAACGCACTGTTCTCGGGCCCGAACCCGCGTCCGCTCAACTACTACTTGAGCGGCTGCAGCGTCGCACAGCCGGCCGGCTACTGCAACGCTACCGGAGCGCCGGTCGACTCCAACAACCTGAGTTTCACGCTTAACCCGGGTGCGGCCGGAACGGTGGCTGACCCCTTCCAGGTCTACAGCGCCAACGCCAGTGCCGTCACTCCGGTCACCTGTGATTCCAGCGGTAAGAATTGCAAAATCACCCACCCGACCCCCGCGATCGGAGCGGCGTACGCGGGCGCCGGCGGCGCGGTGGCGGCGAATCAAAGTGTGATCCGGCAGGGGTGGTGGTACATCCAGAAGACGCTCCAGAGCCTCGTCGACGAGTTTCGTGTAAGCAGGATGGTCTTCGAGGGCAACACCGTGACCGGTGGCGTCTACCTCGCCAGGTACAGCGATGACGACAACTGGTCTCTCGGTAACGGGATGCTGATGACCAACACGCCGAATGCCACCGGGATTGCATTGAATACGGTGATTAACGGCACGGCCTACAATGTGACCAGTCCGCAGGGCATCGTCGACGCGAACGGCAACTACAACATTCTCGCGCACGGCAACGCCACGAACATTGCCGGCTTCCTCTCCGATTCATGGAAGGTCAACCAGTGGATCTTCGATGCGTCCGCGCGAGTCGAGAACATCGATGTGCATCAGCGCACCTGCAACCGAACCAACACACAGATGCTGACCGCATCAGACCTCTGGGCCAATGCGGTGCCGCTCTGCAACGGCACCTGGGACTTCGAGCACTACCAGACGACCAAACCATCGTTCACCGGCGGCGCAAATTACGAGTTCTCCAGCAATATGAGCGCGTATGTCCGCGCCAACACCGGCGTGCATTTCAATGACTTCGACAACAACGTCCGTGGCGCCAACGGCAAGTTTGCGCCGACCCAGACAATCACCAACTACGAGGGCGGATTCAAGTTCCAGAACGCGATGGCGTACCTCGATGTCAGCGTCTACCACAAGGAATTCACCGGTCTGCAGTACACGCCAACCGATGCGAACGGAGCACCGATCCCCGGTGCGACTTCCATCTACGGCGCGGACTCCAACGGTGTCGATTTCATCGGCTCCGTGACGCCGATCGAGCACTTGAAGCTCCAGGTCGTCGGCGACTACATGGACGGCAAGTACTCCCACTACAACGGCTGCGCTAAGTACATCGACATCTTCGGGAATCCACAGTGCGCTCAGATCACCGGTGCGCCGCTGCAGCGTCAGCCCAAGTTTCAGATCCGGGTCACCCCCAGCTATACGTTCGTGGCCCCGTGGGGTGACGTCACCGGATACGTGACGTACGAGCACGTCGGCCAGCGCTACGAGGACATCACCGGCGGACAGCCGCTCGGCACGTATTACATGCTCGGCGCCGGCATCGTCGGCAGTTTCCAGAAGAACTGGGAGTTTCGCGTATCGGGCACGAATCTGACGAACCAGATCGGTCTCACGGAGGGCAATGCCCGCAAGCTGGGTCAGGCCGCGGGTATCGGCGGCGTCCTTCTGGCGCGGCCGATCGAGGGGCAGGAGATCAACTTCACGGCCCTGTACAAGTTCTGATCGCTAATAAGAACGCCCCCTCGCGCCCTTGTGGCGCGAAGGGGGCGCCGGGGGGTCAAGTCGCCAGCCAGTTGCCGGCCGGCATGCGGCGAGGCGTGGCTGTGTCTACTGCATCACGGGCCATTGAGGGACAATCCGGCGAGCTGAGGCTCAGCCTGCTGGACCCGATAGACCATGTCCGTGACGACGCCCGCGCTCATCGACGCCATGCGGCGCATCAGCGAGCTGCTGCGGACTGGCGCTTACCGCGCCGCACACGGCGAGCTCGAGACGATCGTCGCGGCCAACCCCGGGTTCGTGGAAGCGCTGCGCCTGCTCGCGGG
>JACXTT010006638.1_pt1 | contig 16484 bp, 11 predicted proteins | sample 9270951 | NCBI WGS metagenome assembly JACXTT01 (sample SAMN15532306, study PRJNA645909) | rock metagenome | isolation source: weathered quartz diorite | place: Puerto Rico | collected 2017-06-21 | reverse complement strand
CATACTTGGTAAGCGCACGATTTCCGCCTCCCTGTGGGGTGCTGCGAGCCTCAGATCTCTCCCAGCGCCCACCCGCTGATGAACGCGAAATATTCCCTTAACCACGCGTTGTAGCGCAGGTACAGTGGGGTAGGCGCCGCCGCCCCAACTACTGCCCCGAACCCCACCTTCTGAGCAATCCTCTTAGCCCGCATCAGATGAAAATCGCTGGTCACCAGTACCAGCGGGTCCGCAGCACTCACGCCCTTCTTCTCCAGCAATCGGCGGCTGAAGCGCAGATTTTCCTCCGTGCTTGTACTTCGATCCTCCCGAATCAGGCGGTCTGGCGCCAGGCCATGCGCGATCAGATAATCCGCCATGATGTCCGCCTCGCGACATTGCCGTAAGAAGTCCCGCCCACCGCTTACCACCACCCACGCCGGAGGCCATTGCCGCGCGAGCGCCATGCCCTCGTCCAGTCGTGCCATCAGCGTCGGAGACGCAATGCAATGCGGTGTGCCGGAGCCAAGGATGATGATGGCCCTCGCCGCCATTGCCTTCGGCGCGGACTCGGCAATGCCGCGGTGGATGAAGTAGAAGAACACCGCCACCGTCGCCAGCCATACCGCGAATGCCGTCCACCCTGCCCGCCAGATCCACCGGCGCCGCGCGCTGGCCGCACGCCATTGCGCCACGGCTTCCCAGCGCCATGACAGCGCAAGGCATGCAGCGCCGATCGCGCCGGGAAGCACCACGCCAAAGTTGATCAGCCCCGTCAGCTTCAGCGCGACGGAATCGCCCAGCAGCAAGGCGCCCGCCAATGCCAGGCCGATGCGCCGCCACGGGGCGCCGGTCTCTATGTCATGCGTTGTGGTTGGTGCCAACTTCGCCCTGTGTGTTGAACTCATTGGAGTGAAGCATACCGTGCGTGACGGAGCCCGGCCGTGACAGCCGGGGAACCTTTTCAGCGGTTCATCGCGAACATCAATTTCAACCCAACGCATCCAGCTCTGCAAGCACCGCATCCGACAGCGTGATTTGCGCCGCCTTGATGTTCTCACCCAAATGCTGCACCGACGAAGTCCCCGGAATCAGCATCACATTCGGCGCCCGATGCAGCAACCACACCAGCGCTACCTGCATCGCCGTAACCCCAATCGCTTCAGCAGCCCTTGACAACCCCGCCGAGAAACTGACGCTGTAATCCCCTCGCATTTGCTATTGAGCTTGACTGCTCGCATCGGTCAGCGACGACGGCACCATCGGCGTCGAGCATTTCGTGCCGGCAGTGGTCGAGGCGCTTTAGGGCGGTAGTCCCATGGGATTTCAAACATGCGCCGTCAAGCTAAAGCTTGGCGGCAGGCTTCGCCGTGAAGCTGCCGGCATGATGCCACTTGCAGGGAAGCCGGGGCCGCTGTGGGGAGAGTCGAAGCCTTCGGAGCGCCTAATGCAGCGGTTGTTCCCAGGCCGCTGCAGCATAAGCATGGGGGTGGAGAACTTGGCGATTCCACATCCACCCGCGCTTGCACGCGCCTGGCATAAGTAGACTCCTGGCACCGATTGCCTCCCGTCCCCCTGGCTGACGGCCGGACTTGTCGGCGATGGGAGTCGCGCCAGCTATTGAGTCGGATTGACGTTTCCACCGTCACAGGCAGGGGACGAGTCATGTTAGACGTCACCTTCAGCGTTCTGGCCTCGTGCGGCTTCATCCGTTTGGCGGATTCATCGGCAGCGAGAATACGTTAACAATGTCCTCGAGTGGCGCAAACAGGCTTTGAAGGAAGCCACGACATGCCTTAGCCAGCCAAGGGAGGATGCAGCTCCTTGGAGGAACGCCCGACGCGGCGTGACTAATGGTGGCTTATGCTGTTTCAGTCCAGTACGGGGGGATCTCAAATGAAGGAACTGGATCTGCTTAATTGGTTCGAGAGGCGTGTGAGACCTTTTCTTGATCGACACGCGAAGGATCGGCTCGCAGCACTTGAAAGCGATTATGGTCGCATGGAGCGCCTCCTTGCAGAGCCTGACAAGGTCACCGTCTGCTTCTTGGGAAACTCCGGCATTGGCAAAAGCACGTTGCTAAACGCGTTGGCGGCCGGCGCGAATCAGGTTCTTCCAGCAGGTGGGGTCGGTCCGTTGACGGCTCAAGCAACGGAGGTGCACTACAGCGGGGCTCCGTCGTTCAAGGTCACATATCATCCACGAAATCACGTCTGGCAGATGGCCTTTGCATTGGAGGCAAGACTGATTCACCAGCAGCGGGTCTCGAATAATCGCCAATCCAAAGCGAACGAGGGGTGGACGGCCGATCAAGAAAGTGATTTCCAGTCGCTCGTTGATGAGGACGCGCGCAAAGAGGTCATTGCCGAAGCGCAGCATGGAGCCGAGGATCCAGGCGTTGCAAACCGTGATCCGCTTGACGGCTACATTAAGCAGGCCAAGCAGATCATTACCGGAAATCAGTTCAGCGAAAAGCCGTTGCCTTATCTTGTGGACGCTCTGCGACTTGCTTGCGACTACAAGCCGCGATGGCAACAGACGATTGACGCGGAGGACTTGAGGCGAATTGAACGTATCAAGCAAGTGCTCAAGCAAACCAAGGAAGACCGCGCATACGTACGCAAACAAGCGGATGACCCGAATGAGTTCATGAGCGATATGAAGGCTCACGCCGCAGGCTATTTGTCGCCGCTGATCGAACGCATTGAGGTTGGGTGGCCGTCCGACGTTTTGAAGTCCGGCGTTGTCTTAGTTGACCTTCCCGGCGTCGGAATTGCCCAGGATTCCTATCGCGACATCACAAAGAGATACGTCCGAGAGAAGGCACGGGCAGTGATTGTCGTCGTCGATCGCGCTGGACCGACTGAGGCCACTGTTGAATTGCTTCGCTCCAGTGGGTATTGGGACCGATTGGTGGGTGCAGCGGACGATCCAGCGAGCGATCCCTGCTCGATGCTGATTGCCGTCACCAAGGTAGACGATGTCGCAGCCGAAGACTGGCGGAATCTGCCGACGGTTGATGGCAGCCTCAAGCCAAAGAAGCGGGAGGTTTTTGCGCAGTTGGTAGAAGACTTCAAGTCGCGCATGAGGGGGCAGATCATCGACCAACTCGGGAGGATGGAGAATTCAGAAAACCCATCCGTGCATGCGGCGCGCAAACAAGCCAGCGCGAGCATTCTTGCCGCGCTAGAGATCCATCCCGTTTCGGCACCAGAGCTGCGAAAAATTCTTCTTGATGACGAGGACGATCGCCCGTTTCTGCACGACTGTGGACAGACCGGGATTCCTCAGCTCCAAGAGAGCCTGAAGCGGCTCGCGCAAGCAGAACGGGACAGCCGACGGGATCGACTGCAGGAGGTCAGCACACGTTTTTCAGGCGCTATTTTTAACGAGCTGCAAATCATCCAGGGACAGTGGCGCCAACAAGGCCGTGCTGCAGAAGAAGCAGAGCGCCTCGCAACTGCACTTGAGGAGATCCTCGAACCTAAGCGCAAGGAGTACGACCGACGTGTGGGCGGCTTTCGTGAGTTTCTTGAGGAGACTGTGCGGGCGAAAATCGATGCGCTTGTCCTAGAAGCGCGCCGTGCAGCTGAGTCTGAGGTTCGGACCTACTTATCGGGCCTTCAGGCGGCACATTGGGCCACCTTGAGAGCGGCGGTTCGCCGCGGCGGCTGGTTTTATGGCGTCCGCCACGTCAATTTGCCCGACGATATTAGTAACTACTTTCAAGAGCCTATGGCTGCGGTATGGGGGCAAAAGTTGCTGAAGGACATAAGAAAGAGAACTTCCGAACTGTCCAGCGACATTGCAACCATGGTCGAAGAGGTCTGCTGCTGGGCCATCCAGAACGGCGGGGTCCAAGTGAACTCGCAGCTATTGGAAAACCAACGGGGACGCGTGGCTTCATTGACTGCACAAATGAATCAGGTCGGAAAGGAGGCAGTTGACGAATTGAGGGGAGTTGTGAAGGTTCGGCTAGCGGAGGTTATCCGGAAGCCGATCAAAGCCGCGTGTGAGAAGTTTGTTGCGGAGGGGGACGATATCGGTCCCGGCGTTAAGCATAGGATCCTTGATCTGTTCCAGCAACTCGCTCTTGAAGCAACGACCGCCGCTCACAAGCCAGCAGTAGAAATTCTCAAATCGAATTTTGCTGAAGTTCGCGAGGAAATCCACGCTGCGTTTGCTCAGTGGGGCGATCCGATTCAAGAGACGGCCAATCTGATTGTTGAGCGTCACGAGGCGCGCGTGAACCGCTCGGACGCGCAAAGGAGAGGCCGAATTCTCCAGGAAATCGAGGACGTCCTTGCTGACTCTCCGATTTTCGAGCAAGAAGTTGCCCTGTGATCATAACTAGAACCTGGGGAACGAAAAATGCTAGTCGAGTATGCGGGGTACTCTCGCGCGATTCTTCGCGTTGTTAATGACTTCGGGTTCGAGTCGTACGACTTGGTTAGCATACCGCGCCGCCTATGTGCGGGGGCGGACACTCCCCCGCTGGTCGAGACGAGTATCGACAAGCGCCGGGTCACGCACCTAGTGTCGCCAAGCCAACTAACAACAAAGCTGCCCGAAGGGGACAACTGGCTGGCAATGACCAGCCGGACACTCTCTCGGCTCTATGCGGCATTCCTAATTGCTGAGGATCCACAACGGAGACTTGAGGCTCGCAAGGCTGCGACACTCATGCACCAAGTCAGTCTGGTGCAACACATCCTTGAACGGCCGGACCTGCGCAAGGTACTTATCGGCGACGAGGTGGGACTTGGCAAAACGATCGAGGCAGGTCTGCTGATTCGCCAGCTCATTGATCAGAACCCCTCTTTTCGTATCTTGTACCTGGCGCCGGCGCGACTAGTGCAAAACGTTGCCAATGAGTTGCGGGATAAGCTGGACATTGATTGCCGCAGTTGGGTTGCGGGAAGCTCGAGCGATGCTCGTCTTGAGACCGACAAAGTAATTGTCGCCAGTATCCACAGAGCCGTCTTAGGAGATAACTTTGACCGGGTTAGCAGAAGCGGTCCTTGGGACGTGGTGATCGTTGACGAGTGCCACCATCTTTCCGACTGGGATCCATCGGGTGGCAAGCCGAACCAGTCTTTCAAGCTCGTGAGCCAGCTTGTGAGGGCTCAGCCTGCAGACGGTCGGTTGATCCTGATGAGCGGAACGCCTCATCAAGGCAGCGCTGCCCGATTCAGCAACATTCTCAGACTCTTGTCGGATGACGGGCGAAGTGTTGAGGGAGCTGCCGGAAGGGTAATTTTTCGGACGAAAGATCGAGTAAAAGACTGGCGCGGTGCTCCGCTCTTCCCATCGCGCGAGATTCGGAAGCCGACGGTAGTCCAGCTCGGAGCGCGATATGAGCAGTGGTATCTCGCAATCGCTGCGCTTTACGACTTGGTCGGGCCCAATGGCGCCAACGCTCGGGCTGCCGGTTGGGCGAAAGGTCAAGCATTACAGTGGGCTGCCTCGAGCGTGCAGGCGGGTCTTGGATTTCTCGTAAGGCTTGCCATGCGGCGTCTCTGCTGGACGCTAGAGAGTCCCCCCTTGGTGAACGCGCTGGCTGCGCTTAGACCATACCGTGGAGGAGCGAAAGATGAACCCCTTACCTCGCTTTATGATCGAATCGTTCGCCAGATCGGGAATCATGCGGTTGAAGAATACATGGCCGACGATGAGGAGTGGGGTGACGAGGAATGGCGACCAGACCCTGATGCGTTAGCTGACCTACTCAATCAAGGCGTCGAACTGCAGAGTAGCGAGGCAGCCTATGCCAAGTGGGATTCTGTCTGCGAGCTAATAGACGAGGCCGGCGATGAAAAGATCGTGCTTTTCGCACAACCGGTAGAAACTGTCACCGTCGTGGCTGATATGCTTGAGCGCCGGTACGGCCAGCGTCCAGCAATTATTATTGGGAACCAAACCGACGCTGAGCGTAGAACCCAAGTTGAGAGATTTCAGGATAGTAATGGACCGCGTTTTCTCGTCTCTTCGCGAGCTGGCGGTGAAGGCTTGAACATGCACCATGCCAGGAGGCTCATCCATTTGGATGTCCCTTGGAATCCTATGGAGCTGGAACAGCGCATCGGCCGAATCCACCGGTTCGGGTCGCGAAAAACGGTCTTGATAGATACCGTCGTAGCTGCGGGCAGCCGTGAAGTGGACATGTACCGTATTGCGCGTGAGAAGCTGGCTCTGATCACGAGGCATCTTGACCCGGAGCAATTTGAGACACTTTTCAGTCGCGTTATGTCTCTGGTGCCCCCAAAGGAACTAGAGTATCTCCTTGGCGACATCTCCGGCTCAACCGCGTTTGATGACCCGGCGAGAAATGAAATCGGGAGACTCGTTGTCGAAGGATTTCGCTCCTGGAACTCGTTCGACGAAGCATATCGTAAGCAGGCACAACAGATCCGAGCGATCAATTCGGGCGAAGGCCAGTGGGCTGACTTGGGCGCCTTCCTAGTTAAGTATGGTGGCGCAGACGGCGGCACTGAGGCAACGTTCAGTTCATTCGAATTTCAGGAAAATGAAATCGTAGCTATCGATGAGCGTGTCCCCACACTCGCATTCGATGATCGGTTGTATGCGTGCGGCGACACTGGCGGGCTCCAAGCGCTTGCTGAAAATGGCGTCGCTGCAATGCAGCTAGGTCTCAACCTTAACGAAGTCCAACGAGTTCTTCGGTGTTGCTTCGCTCCAGATCTAGCGGTAGGCGCAGGGTTCGTCAAGAGGCCAGCGGGGCTTGACTTCTTGGCCCCCCCCAAGGAGCCATTGGCTGTACTCGCGTTCATTCGGCAGTTACTTCAGCAAGAGCGCGGTCGATGGACGGAAAAATCGATCGAGTTCCGAATGTTTGCACTCCGCTTCGATGGCCGGCCGGAAGAACTTGATGGCAAGCAGAGGGCGATGCTAGTTCGCGCATGCCAGTCTGTATCGCGTGTCAGGGATGCAGGAGGCGGCTCAGATTGGGCTGACTTGCCAGCAGTTGAGCAGACCTTGCTTCAGATGCTGCAGCGTCCTTCAGATGACGAGATCGCCGAGGGCGTTAGGTACGCGGTGTGGCCGATTGCTGCTTTGGTTCTACTTTCATGACCGAGCCGGCGCCGGGTTCGTAAAAATGCAGCTATTCGCGGTAGTCACGTAGTAATCATCCGCGATACTGAGCCGCTAGGGCGTCCCACGGAATATAAACTGGATTCGGCTGATATGGGAGTGGCCCTGCTCCAAGTGGAGCAGGCCATCATGCTCTGATAGGCGTATGCTGCTCCCCCACCGGGATGAGGGCTGACCAATGATATTTCACCTGAACGTCCGTGTTGCATGGCACGACAACCGCTGGAACGGCGCGGTCTGCAACGAACCCACGCTTAACTCGTACTGCCTGGACCTTGAACGTATTCGTTCCAGCCGCAACGACGGGGCAGAGGTGAAGTTTAAGGGCATGTCTTTCGCCGAGATCGCTCCAGATGATCTTCCGCCATGCAAAGCGGAGTCCGGTGTCTTCATGAATGAGCAACAGTGGGTTCGAAGCGTCGAACACCCATACGCTTCCAACAAAAAGACGGAGCATACGCATGGGCACCTTCTAAGGACAAACATTCCAGTTCCGCCGTATTCGACCTTCGCGGTGCCGTTCTACTGGATGCTTCGTGACAACCAGGAGGAACTTCAGGCGCAACTGCCTACAGAGCTACCGCCTGATGAAGACCCGCCGTTCCCCTCTCCCTGGGTCTTCTCGAAGGCCCGTCAGCGGGCCATCTCCGAGCTGTTCTTTGGTAGGCTGACGCCCCAGCAGTCACTGGTGTTCTTTTACACAAAGAGCGGCCATCCACTAGAAGAGAATCATGCCCGGCTGGTCGTCGGCGTCGGGATGATCGAGTCCAAGTCGCCCATGCTCGAATACGACTCTTCCGTCCCTGGCGACACCTACCCGCTATGGGATGGAAGATTTCAACACTCGATACGTCCAAACGGCAAGGACGGTTTCATCCTTCCCTATCACGACTACCTGGAGCCTACGGGAGATGAAGTTGAGGATGCGCGAAGGCGAGCGCTACTCGATGAGATTGCCGTCGTTCCTGACGCTGTCGATGTGATGTCGTTCTCCTACGCTGGCGAGCTTGCTGCAGCGGACGTCGCACTAGCAGTTCTGACAAAGTGCTTGGCTGCCGTTCGTAAGATCAGGGAGCACGGGATTGCGCCTGGGCCATGGGAAAAGCGTGAAGAATGGCTAAACCTGCAAATCGAGAGGACTTGGCAGAACCGTGGGGCATTTCCCGGGACCGGATCGGTGCTCGAAGCGCTCGGCATGCGACTGGGGACTGCACTGGTACATGAACTGATGGCCAGGAAAATTCTGCGTCCAGCGGACGACCCGTGGCCCGTACTCGATCGCATCCTTCGCGGTACGAGTGCGCCTCCGCAGGAGGCCTACAGCGCCGCTATCAATGCCGTCGCCAATACATGGCTTGGGCTGTCCGATGAGCGCCGAGCTCTTCTGCGCCTGCTGTCGCGGATGAACCTTAGTGCTGCGCAGGCGCGCCGTTGGTTCGATCCGAGCAAGCGCAAGCATGCGTCCCGTCATCCTGTTTCGGATGCAGCTATCCTCGCGAACCCCTATCGCATTGCAGAGTGCGATATCGGCGACGCCAAAGACACCGCGATTGCGCTGGCTACGGTTGATCGCGGCGTAATGCCCGACAGCACCATCCGAGCAGCTCACCCAGTTGAGCAGCCTTCTCGCGTCGAGTCGCCGCTTGATGGGAGAAGGGTGCGGGCTGGTCTCGTCACCATGCTGCGATCCGCGGCCTCACAAGGCGATGCATTGCTTTCGGATGTAGATTGCCTGCTGGGGCTCGGCAAGCTCGACCTCGCACATCCTTGCGAGGCGCCACTTGACTGGCTCAACGGCAACGAAGAGTTGCTGACAGAAGAGATTGTCCGCCTTCGCCTGGTGTTGGATCACGAAACTGACGAAGCGGTCCAGTGCCTGCAGCTCAAGGAACTGTATGAGCGCGAGGGGAAGCTTGGAAGGCTGTTGAGTGCGCGCGCTGGCGTGAAACTTCCAAGTACGGGGGAGGCGTGGCAGAAGCTGATCGTCGATGCGCTCCGGGAGAACGGAACCAATCCAAATCTTTCCAACAGCCGCCATGCCTCCGCGCTTGAGGAGCAGGCAAAGGCCCTCGAACGGATCACCACGCGCAAGCTGTCCGTACTTGTTGGCCGTGCAGGCACGGGGAAGACCACCGTCCTCGCTGGCCTACTGAAGTCCTCTAAACTAGCAGCTGACGGAATCCTGTTTCTCGCGCCTACTGGAAAAGCGCGGGTGCGCCTGTCGCAGAAGGCCAATGCAAATGCGATGACCGTGGCGCAGTTCCTCTTTCAGCTGAAACGTTACGACGGCTTGCGTCAGCGTGTACGTTTCGAAGGCGAGGAGAAGTACAAGCAGGAGAAGACAGTCGTCATCGATGAGTGCTCGATGCTTACGATGGACGATCTACTGGCAACACTGCTGGCGCTTGATCTAGTTCATGTCCAGCGGATCATTCTTGTTGGAGATCCCAACCAACTGCCGCCTATCGGCGTCGGTCGGCCGTTTGCTGATTTGGTGGCATACCTCGACAGCGCCGAGCCTGGCATGCCACAGTCATCCGCGCTGGCGCGCCTCGGCATCGAGTTGAGAACGGCGGATCAAGGGGCGGCTTCGGATACCTTGAAGCTTGCGTCATGGTTCACGCGCGAGCAGCCCCCCGCCGACGCCGAGTGGGTGCTGAGTGAAGAGGGTGAAGGGGAGAACCTAAACGATCTCAGCGTCTGCACCTGGCAGACTCCAGCCGACCTATATCGGATAATGAGCGAGCAGTTCGTCTCAGAGCTGGGCTTGGCCTCGCCGGCCGATGTGGCACAGTTCAATGCTGCGCTCGGACTAACTAGTGAGGGCTGGGTGCCATTTGATGACCACGATGGTGCGGAGCGGTTTCAGATCCTATCGCCCGTGCGGCTGCAGCCACATGGGATCCTTCAGATTAATCGCTGGGTGCAGGACAGATTCCGGCGGCAACAGCTGAAATCGGCGCGGCAACCGTGGGGCCTCAGCCTCGGGGATGAGGAGATTGTTTGGGGTGACAAGGTCATTCTGACCAGGAACGGAAAGCGAGATGGCTGGAACGGAAGGCTACGTGTCAAGGTCAAGGACGAATACTTGGCAAATGGTGAAATAGGGGTGGCTGCATCTGCCCCAGGCGATGCAAAGAATAAGTTTCTCAATGTCGCGTTTGCACAGCGGCCGGACGTGCGTTTTGGCTTCAGTCCGAAGCAGTTTTCCAGCAACTCCGCTCCACTCGAGCTAGCCTATGCCTTGACAGTGCACAAGGCGCAGGGTAGCGAGTTCGACAAAGTCTTCGTGGTGCTTCCCGAGAAGACAAGGCTTCTGTCTCGCGAGCTAGTCTATACGGCACTGACCCGTTCGAAGAGCAAGCTCATTCTGCTCATTCAAGGCAAAAGTGCCGCGACACTGTTTGAGCTGTCACAGCCCACCAATTCTGAAACCGCAAGACGCAACACGAACTTGTTCGCTGTCGGCGTTCGGCACAGTGAAGCCTTTCCTTACGCTCAGCACCTTGTGCATCGAACAAGTACGAACGTTATGGTACAGAGCAAGTCTGAACTGACACTTGCAACATACTTCGCGAGTCCGGATATTGGCCTCGGAGACTATACATACAACCGTAAGCTGGAGGGAGAGGGCTATCCGTACCGGCTGCGACCGGACTTCAGTTGGGAGACCGACGCGGGAGACCTTGTCCTCTGGGAGCATCTCGGGATGCTGGATCGCGATGACTACAAACAAGGCTGGGCGAAGAAGAAGGCTTGGTACCAGTCGAATGGCTATATCGAGGATGTCAACCTCTTCACATCAACGGAAGGTCCAGGCCTAGATATGCATGTCGTTGCCGAAGTAGCGGCGCGAGTACGAAAAGCCCTCGATCGATGACCGAAGTATGGTTTGAGGATTTAAGTCCGATTGCTTTCACTGTTGGCGCGTGGCTGTGCGATGGTTTCATAACCCGCGCTAAGAACAGCTTCCGACCTTCAGCTGCATCTGAGCGTGACGCACACCGACGAACGGGAGATCTCGCTGAGGAAACCGCTTAGTCTTGGCAGGTCGGCGGCTGGGCCCGGCCGAGCTATTGATCCAATGATACGGTTTGTACGATTAACTCGAACTCTGAGAGCAGATCGGAATGCCTTTGTCGAAGGAAGGTAGACACTGACTCATTCTCAAGCAGCTTTGCTAGATATCCTTTCGCCAGGACAAGGTTCAAGATGTCTTGGCCATAGGTCTGCTCAACAAGTTTGTATTGCCCCTGCAAGTTCGTCATCTCCCGTTCCATCTTTCCCATTTGCTCCTGCGTGACGCCGGTGAGCTTTCGTGGCTTCTTTCCGTCAACAAGTAGGCTGGTTGGTGTTGCGACAAGTAAAGCCTCTGCATACGCGATAGTGAGATTGTTCGCTGAAGCCATCAGCTCGACGCACTCAACTTGCCGGGTTGGCTTCATTTTCCTAACGGCGCGGACGAGCTCTGGGGAAAACTGCCGATCCTTAAGCAGGTCTGTCGCCTCTGGACAGATTCCATTCAAGAGATTGGCCTTCTTCTGGATGTGTGTTACATCAACGCTGAGCGCCTTTGCCAGCCGCTCCGGAGAAACGCCGCGATCGATCGCTCGTCTTAGCATGAGGTGCTCTTGAATTGTCGACAGGCGATTTATGCGATTGTTGTATGTGAAGCTCTCATCGTCGGTGGCAACAAGGCAGGACGCCTCGACGAAGCCTAACTCCCGAAGGGCGATCAGTCGGATGTGCCCGTCCAGAAGCACATGCTGGCCAGACTGCTGGTCGGCTGCCGTGACTGAGAGAGGCTCTATCAGTCCGATCTCCTCTATCGATGACTTGATCTGATTGAACTTTCTGGACGTGGTAATGCCCCCTGGGGGGCGCCGAGATGGCAGAATGCAGACCACAGGAACGTTCAACGGCTCAGGAATGAAGCCTAGGGTAACGCCGCTCATCTCAACACACCTCCGGGCCACACGCGTTCTGATAAGTACTTCGGGAGCGTGGCGAGGTCTTCGGCACGCAGAAGATTGATGAAGTTTTCATCAGCGAAGAGCTGTCGTAGAGCCCCCACAACGAACATCAGCCGTTGTTGTGCGAACTCGGCCTTGCGGACCATGGATTTTTGGCGCTCCACCTCATTCTGATATGTGCGGATGAGGCTAGACGATGAGATGTCGCTAGCTTGTCGCGGCATCCTACGGGAGCTTGCCCTGCCAAGTGTCTGGCGACGCTCGATGACTCGGCGCGCATCCATGAGTTGCTTGCCTCTCAACTTGCCTGATTCATAAGCCTCCTGCAGAGCCGCCTGAATCGCTTTGTCATCGTCCCCAGCACCTACAATCGCAAGCGCCGCATTCAGTGGAATGCTGCCTTTCTCGACAGCGACAAGCAAGCGCTCTTCACCTTGCTGAAGCAGCGTCAGGATGCCTTGGATGTACTGTTGAGTTAGTCCCGTCTTCTCGGCGATGACTCTCGGTGTGTAACCTTGCTCATGCAGCTGGCGAATGCCTGCTAGCAGTTCTAGTGATCGAAACTGGCGGCGAGCGATGTTCTCAGCCAGGCTCATGAGAAAGGCATCTTCATCGCTAACGTGCACGACGAGAGCGGGAATCGTCGTTTCACCGAGCGACCGGAAAGCTTTGAGACGCCCCTCACCACAGACAAGCATGTACTTCTCATCGCCATCTGCAGCCATGCGCGGGGTCACAGTGATCGGCTTCTTCAGGCCAATGGTTTTGATGTTCTCAACGATCTCGCCGAATACCTTTCCGTTGCGCTCACGTGGATTCAGGACTTCGACCCGATCGATTGGAATCATGCGAACCTCGCCTGGTTGTCGCTTTTCGCTCATGCTGCTCTCCTGAGCTTAGAGCGAGCCGCCATGCCGTAGAGGTAGTCCAGGTTGTCAAATCGGTAGCTCTCAAGTTCTGCTGGATTGCGTTCGGCTAGGCTGATACGTGGCCTGCAGAAGTCGAGGCGTGGGAGGAGGTAGTAGTCCAGTATCGAGCTGTTCTCTTGGCCTAGGCGAACTGCGACGGTAATGTCGGGGGCGAGACTTGTGTCGAATCGCACCTTCCAGCGGTAATGGCCGATCGCGGGAGATTGGCACCGAGCAAGTACTATCGAGGCATTAAACTCGCCATTGAGCATAAGCAAGTCAGTAGCTGGATCGCGTACTACGGTACCGCCAAGCGCAGCGATTCTGCGCTCCGTCTCCGTCACCATCTCAGGATGGAGGCGGCGCAGGAAGCGATTCGTCTCTACGTAACGGTAATCCCGGTCTGGCGTGAAGCCAACTGTTTGATAGGCACGGATGAGGCTTCCGAAGTGGTATACGTAGACTGAGGTTGATGGCATTCCCTCCGTTTCATCGATAACTAGGCCAGATAGATAGCCGCGGCTCTTATACAAGGCGCGTAGTCGGTCGATAAGCTCACTATCCGAGTAGCGGCGAGCCCTTGCACGCATGATGCCTTGAGCGGTGTAGAAGATGTCGCTTGGGACTATTGGTTCAAAGGCATGCTCCTTCCGAATCCACATATCGGGGGTGTTTGCGACCCGAGTCTTCTTCAGCTTGAATGAGACGCGGTTGTAGACGTTGTTGCCAATGTACTTCTCGTTCGTCAGGACCTCCCTCACTGTAGATCGACCCCAAGGCCGACCGAGTTCCGTCTCGATTCGCATTGCGTTCAGGCGTGCAGCGATTTCATGCTCATTTAGCGACTCCTCGATGAACCACGAGTAGATGAGATTGACAGTACGTACCTCACTTTCCGGGCCAGGCATCAAGATCACGCGGTCAGTCTGAATGCTCTTGTGCTCGCCCCGTGCCAGCGGCGCTTTCATGACACCGTGCTGGTCCACAAGTACCCGCCGCAGCCCATATCCCGCAGGACCCCCTTGGCGAAAACCCATCTCAATAAGGCGGCATTGCCCAGCGAATACCTTTGATGAGAGTTCGCGGCTGTACTCGCCAGCCATTGCACGCTTTACACCCTTGACGATTGTGGACACAGGAGAACCATCGTTCTCGAACTGCTCGGCGCAATAGGTCACCTGTAAGCCGGCCCTCCGGCAGATGTACTCGTAGTACGCGCTTTCGTCGGCGTCCTGGAAGCGGCCCCACCGGCTCACGTCATAGACCAGGATGACCTGGAAATCCGCCGCGCCGGATTCGACGTCATGAAGGAGGTTTTGGAGCGCCTGCCTGCCGTCGATGCGTAAGCCGCTCTTTCCTTCGTCGGCATAGGTACGGACTATGCGAAGGCCACGCCGTTGAGCATATTCCTGGATCTTGTCGCGCTGATTCTCAGTCGAGTACTGCTGATGTTCAGTCGACATGCGGACGTACTCGGCCGCTTGTACTTCGGCGCTCGATGGCGTTTCGCCATTGCGTTGAGGGACTGTCAGCATGATTTCGACTCACTGTCCAAATCGAGTGCCGTGCCCATGCTCCGCCAGCCCCCAAGTTGGCGATCGTTGGGACGTGCACACCGTCATTTTTAGCAGGTCCAAACGCCTGGCGTGACACGTCCTCTCTTTGCAATCATGACGCGATCTGCACTCTCCCGCGCCAGGACTGTAATTCGGACGATCCACGGGTCCATCTTTGCAATCAGCGTTTGTGGCGCTGGAGACAGGGCGTAGATGCCTGAGCGGACGGCGGTAAGCCGTTTCCACACGTCCATCTTTGCAATGCGATTCGTGACGTTCCGCCGTTTTTGCTGTTCTCGGTTGCGGGCGGCATATGCGGGGTGAAGCTCACGATACTCATGCCAATACCCTGGGTGGGCCGCGACCCAGTTGCGTTGTGCCTGCGCTTGGTTCTCGCGGTAGTCAGGGTCGGTCGCTAAGCGCCGCCGTTGCCATTCGCGGCGCCGGCGCCGCTGGCACTCGGGCGTTGCGCAAAAGCGCTGCCCCGGCGTTTGGGGGCGGACCTCGAACGGCAGTCCGCACGCCTGGCACTGCCTGACGATTTTCATACGTCACTCCCCGCCGGCGGCAGACGGAGGGACGGCAGGCATCGCGAGCGTTCGCCGTGGCACAGCCCTATTAGTTAGCCAGATACTTAAGTCTTCTAGCCCAGGCTACTTCAGATTCTCCCAGACTATCGGGACGCGTTCTGCGCGACAGTCGAGGTAGTGGCAGATCGGAGATTTCGAGACGGGTGGGATGGAAGGCTAGGAATTGTGCGCAAAAAGGCGCATTCGGAGCAGTCCAGCTAATTCGCGCTTCTTTTCACTGCAGTCCAGCTAATTCCGGTTCTAAGACGGTCGAGCGGCGACGGAATTAGCTGTTAAGTCATTGATTTTTCAAAAAACGCAGTCCAGCTAATTCCGGTTCCTCACAGCAAATGTACGTGTTGTTGTCGTGCCTGATAGGCAAATGTTGGTAATGATGACCTGACATTGGCGCATCATCCACGTTCTGAATTGGCGATAGATATAAAGAGCCGCAAGTCCAGTAGGGCTGCGGCTCTTTATACATGCAATGTGACTTTTCGCACGACGAATTGCCGATCGCCAAAAGTTCTGCTGGGAGAGGATTGCGAGCACAGTCTGTCGCTTAGCCACGCGAGCTGACAACCAATCGCTTACCCGACGACACCCTCGCCCAAAAGCAAGCCCAACTAGCCGAGAACCTGGCCAAAGCCGACCGCGCCCTGGCCCGCCGCCTCGCGAAAGCCGCCCCGCCCCCACCCAGCAAGGCCGTCACCCTCGAGGACCACATCCTCGAAGTCACTGACGACATCCTGCGCGTCAGTGCCGGCCTTCAATCCGCCCTGACCTTGCTGGACCTGCAGAGCGACAGCATCCCCGAATGCATCGGCCTACACGCCCTGCTTTCGCCGCTCCGGCAACAGCTCATCGAAAGCGCCGACCGCCTGCAGGCACTTGTCTGACGAAGGACAGGCCCGCGCAACACGGGCCTGAAAGCAAAACGGCGCGGGCCAACTGGCCTCGCGCCGTTCTGGTTCTGGCACTGTGAAGTGCCGCAAGCTGAAGACTCAATACGCCATCAAGATCCAGCCGCTGACCGCTACAAGGGACTCACGCAACCGCATGCCCGCGCATAGCTCCGCCAATCGCATCCAGCTCCGCAAGCACGGCATCCGTCAACACAATTTCCGCCGCCTTCAGGTTCTCCCTCAAATGCCCCACCGACGAAGTCCCCGGAATCAACAACACATTCGGCGCCCGATGCAGCAACCAGGCCAGCGCCACCTGCATTGCCGTGGCCCCGATCCCTTCCGCCACCTTTGACAACCCCGCCGACTGAATCGGCGTGAACCCGCCAAGCGGAAAGAACGGTACGTACGCAATCCCCTGCTCCGCCAGTTCATCCACCAGCGCATCATCCCCACGCTGCACCAGGTTGTACTGGTTCTG
>JACXTT010006637.1_pt1 | contig 16484 bp, 9 predicted proteins | sample 9270951 | NCBI WGS metagenome assembly JACXTT01 (sample SAMN15532306, study PRJNA645909) | rock metagenome | isolation source: weathered quartz diorite | place: Puerto Rico | collected 2017-06-21 | reverse complement strand
AGTCTGTAACGGCACCCAGAAAATGGCCCTTGGCCTGAAGAACCTGGCCAGTCCCCATCTGGAATGCGGGCTCTTTCCGATTCAAGCTAGTCAACTGCCGATATTCGGCTAGCGCCAGATCCAGCCGGCCAGATTGAAAATAGAGCTTCGCAAGCGCGCTACGCACCGGAGTAGATCCCGGACTTCGCTTTAGCTCGTCGGCGAGCAACTGCACGGCCCGATCAATCTGTTTCCTCGAGACTTCAATATCCACCAAGCCGGACAACGGACGCGTGTCTTCTTGGCCCGGATGATACAGCCGGCGGAAGATGTCATCGGCCTCCGCGTACTTTTTCTCGGCAACATCCAAATATCCGAGCTCCAGTTGAGCTTCAGCAAGCTGCGGCTGATCGCGCAGGAGGGCGTTGAGCACGAGCCGCGCTTGCTGATAATTCGTCAGGCGGGTCAAAGCATCAGCTTTTAACAACCGTGCTCGCGTATCGGACGCATTGCGCGCAAGCAATTGGTCCGCTTGGGCGATTGCGGAGGAATATTGCTCTTTGCGAATGTCGATCGAGGTGAGGAAATATCTTGCAACGAGAGATTTCGCGCTGGGATCGAGCCGGAGTTGCTCTGCGAAGTCGCGCCGTGCTTCGTCGAGCTTTCCCAGCAGGTATTCAGCGCGGCCGAGATTGTAACGGTAGTTCGGGTCGTTCGGCGAGCGCTTCACGAGATCTTCCATCTGGGCCAGAGCGGAGGCGACTTCATCTGGCTTGCCGCTCTCGATCTGAAGCGTGGCTTTCATGTTCCTTGAGTCATCATCTTTGGGATTTTGGCCGATCAGTTCATCGAGCAACGACATGGCCCGCTCGCGCTGTCCTCCCATCAGGTATGCCCTTGTAATCCGTTTTTGAAAGAGCACATGCTGCTCGCCCGAGCTCCGGTTGAGGCCGATCTGAAAACTGCTGAGAGCCTTGTCGGAAATGCCCCGTTCCAGGTAGAAATTCCCTACGTCACGGGGCGCGTCAGGAAAAGCCTTGGCATCATCGAGGGCGCGCTGAAGAGCCGCGTCGCCCAGCTCGGGCTTAGCGACATTCCTGTAGTGATTGGCCAATTCAAGTACTGGCTGCAACTCCCCGGGAATATTTCTTACTTTTTCGAGCAGGATGTTTTGCGCGTCGTTGGCACGATTCGTACCGAGGTAGAGCAGATAGAGGACGTTGTAGGTGGGGCCGTAGTCCTTGCGTTTGCGAAGCAGCTCAAGCGCGAGCTTCTCGGCTTCGGCATTCTCTCCGCTCTGGACGAGCGCCTGGACCAGCGCCAAAACTGTTCCTGGGTCTCCCGGACGGATCGAATCGGCTCGTCGCAGAAGTTCAATGGCCTGCGCCGGTTGCTTGTCACTGGCCGCGAGAATTCCCCGGATACGGAACACATCCGGCGATCTTGGTTGCAGGTGCTCGATCTCGTTTGCCAGCTCGAGAATTCGATTGTACATGCTCGCCGGTCGGCTCTTCTCTGCCAGATAACCCCCTAAGATCAAGTCGGCCAACGTAACGCGCGGAGCAGGGTTATCGGGAAGTAAAAGGACGGCGTTGTTGAGGGTCCGGTAGGCATCCAAGGCACGGCCCTCCTTGATCTCTGTCAGGCCGAGCTGATAGACCGCCGCTCCAAACTTGGGATCCTTCTGAATCGCCTTGCGATAGTTGAGATCGGCTTCCTGGTACTTGCCGCTTTCATAAAACCCGTTTCCCAGCGAATAGTAATGCTGGGCGGAACGGCAGCCCGCCAGAAAAGTCAAGGCGCACAGAACCAAACCGCCAAGCCGGGCGCGCAGGATTTGTGAGCGACAAAAACAGTTGAATTCAGTGGCCAGGGAGATCATGAATAAGCTGAGCCACATTCGTGAAGTAAGTCATAGTAAATATAGCAGAAAACTATCAATCAAGCGAATCGATCGGGCGCAGGACGTACCACTGAAGCATTTACCGGGGACCAAAATAATAAGGGGCGCTCCGTTTGACTAGAGCGCCCCAACTGGAGATCAGATGACGAAACTAGCGTTTTGTTACGCGTTCTCGTTCACGGCCTTGCGGCGTCGCATCGCGATGCCAGCTACGCCCAGCAATCCGCAAAGCAGCAACCCGTAGAAGCGGGGCTCAGGAACCGTGTTCACAGACAGAGAGAAGGCCGCGTTCCTGGGCGAACCGGTCGGATTGAAGAGAGCAGTTAAATTCGTTGTCCCGGCGAAGGTGAAGTTTTCCTGCAATACGCCAGGCGCCATATCCCTCAAGTTCTGCAACGCAGTGTTGGTGCCGGTATATGCGAAGTTCGCAAGGTTCACAACACCGCCGAGGTTGAAGAGGAAATTGGACACCACGATCGAGGTCATATCGAAGGAGGTGATGTCGGCCGTGAAATAGTTGGAGGCGGCTGTACCCAGACCATCGTTGATGATGAACTTTATGCCAGCCGGAAGAAGGACCGCTGCATCCTGCCGGACCCCAGCGATGGTGTCAACAATCGGTCCGACCGTAAAGGCTTGACCGGTTGTGATGACCGCACCCGAGATCGTGCCGATGTTCCCAAACAGGCCTACAAGACCAGGATCTGTGGAAGTGCTGATCGAAAACAAGTAAGTGTTGTTCGAATCGATGTATTTGAATGTACAGTCGCCGCTGCTGCAAGCATCACCCGGGCCCCCTGGACCGGTTGCGATGAAACTCTGCACCGCAGCCGTAGTGCCCCCGGAAGCCGCGATCGAAGGAGCGGTAAAGAACACCGGTGTGGCGCTCAGCGCCAGCGTCGCCACCAGTAATACGAGAACAGCTTTAAAGGTCATCGTTGATCTCCGTCTGAACTAAGATTTTTGATTGCTTCAAGTATCGTACACTTACGTGGCCGGGCCCTGCAATACCTTAACACCCTTTTCTGGTACCAGTTAGCGCGCTTTAGTACTAGTCCAAGTCCTGTACTTTTTGAATGCTCGTCAACAACGAACTACCGTAATGAAGGACACACTTGGTTAGCACTATCGGGCGACCTCGGCAATCGAAGCTACGTGCAAACCGCTTCCCAATTAGGGTGAACAAGCGATCGCAATCGGATTACCGAAAGTACTAGAATGACTAGTACTACATATCCATTATGCGTTGGTTCAACAACCTTCTTTTGGTCGGAATTGTATGTCTTCTTACACCTGCCACGCTGCCAGGGCAGCCTTTTTCCATTTCCATTTCGCCTTCTTCGGGATCTCTGAAACCCGGTGAATCCATACGGTTTGAGGCCTCCGTTACGGGGACGAATCTACCGGGCGTAAGCTGGCAACTGACTCCATCCATTGGGACATTAGTGGACGGCCTGTACACGGCGCCTGCGATCATCAGCACTCCCCAAGCGGTCACGGTCATTGCTCGAAGTCTGGCGAACCCGGCCAAAACGGCAAGCGCGACGGTATGGCTGGCCTCGGCGGTTGGAATCGCGATGACACCATCGAGCGCTACAGTGAACGCGGGTCAATCGGTGCGTTTCAATGCTTCTATCGCTGGAACATTGAATGGTGGAGTACTCTGGTCGCTCGTGCCTTCGGTGGGTACAATTACAGATGGTCTCTATACCGCACCTGTGAACATCGAGACGATTCAAACGATTCTGCTGACCGTGGCGAGCCTGGCGGACCCAACCAAGTTTGCGCAAGCGTCCATCACTCTGATGCCGTCGCGTCCCACTTCGATCAGCATCACGCCGACGCGGATCACGCTGGGGCCAAATCAACGGCAACAGTTCACTGCCACCGTTCAAGGAGGTTCCGCGAGCCTGCATTGGTCCTTGAACCCGATGGTCGGGAGCATCTCGCCGAGCGGGTTGTACACACCGCCCAGCGCAGCATCAGACGGGCAGGAAGTCGTCGTCACCGCGGCCATTTCGTCCGATCCGACCAAGTCCGCTTCCGCGGTAGTGACGTTGACCGGGCCGACACCGCCACCCCCGCTTCCACCGATCCAGCTTCCGGTGGAAGTGATCGGTCTGGATGGAATGACATCAACGGTGTCGTTCAACATCCCGCAGGGTTCGAATCTAAGCGGGCCGGTCAGGCTGTCGATGCAGATTCACGGATTGCGGTATCAAACCCAGGCGAGCGTGCAGATCAATAACTCGGGCTGGATACCGATCAATGACGGCACCGTGACCCTGCTCGGTAATGCGAACGTCTGGGGAGGGATTGGGGGAGGCTTCGCGACACTGCAAATGACAATGGTAGTGCCGCTCAGCGCGATCAATATCGGCGCCAACACGATGAGCTTCCGTTTTAACGGAACCGATGGCCGGGTGAGCGGGTTCCGCGTCTTGAAGTTCAATCTGCTGGCCGGCGACGGCAGCACGCTGCTGCCTGCGGGAGCTTTCGTTTACGAGGATCCGAATACGTGGCAACCGCCGTCGAGTCTGGCATCCGACATCGCGGCCGGCAAGACTCTGTGGTCGCAGGCGAACCTCACAGCGCCGACACCGCAGGGTCCAATGCCGATTCAAGCCAAGTGCTCCGACTGCCACGCGCAGGATGGACGGGACTTGAAGTATTTCAATTATTCGAATAATTCGATTCGAGCGCGCTCGCTGTTCCATGGTCTGACGGCTCAGCAAGGCGATCAGATCGCCAGCTACATCCGGACAATCAACGTCGCGAATCCCGGGCGGCCCTGGAACCCGCCCTATCAGCCGGGTCCCGGTTTGGATTCCAAGCCGGTGAGCGAGTGGTCCGCGGGCGCAGGGCTCGACGCGGTCGTCGACAACGACCAGCAGATGCTCAATGACATGTTTCCATCCGGCATCCAGGATTCGGTGTTCTCACAGAATGGTCACCTCAACGTGCGTGAAATTCGGATCCAATTCCAACTGCCAGACTGGAATCAGTGGTTGCCGGGCATTCATCCCATCGACGCTTTTGGCAGCAGTGCTTTCCTGAATAGTCAATACAACACCGTTTACCGGACGCTCCGAGCGAACTTGAGAGTTGGGGACGCGGTGGCATATACCGCGGAGGGCTTGAATCTGCGGTACTTCGTCGCCGGCATGCAGTCAGTGCCGACGGGTGTACCACCGCAGAACGATCCCAATTACCTGGCTTGGTGGACCTTAGCCAACGTCGATAAGATTTATTCGTTGCAGTTGTTAGGAATGGTAAAGAGCTGGGAAATAATGAACGAGTTCCAGCTCGAGGGGTTCGCGCCGAGTATTTTCGGTCCTCTGGCGGAACCGCGGGCCTGGTACAGCACGCAGCCATTTGCCAGTTCCCCGCATCTAGTAATCCCGCAACGCATTCCGGGCATTCGGAACGGGAAGCAGAGCACGGCCGACTACGTAGGGATGGTATGGTGGCAATTACAGCTCATTCTGAACAACTCAAACCACCACCAGGCCGGTAGTCAGCCGGTGGACTGGGGCTATTTATACGGAATGATCAACGCTATGGGTCAATACGTTCAGCCGCAAGCTGCTCTTCATTACGAATGGCTCATAACGGGGTTGCAGGTTTCCAATAATGGTATTGGTCCGGAAGTCTTTGAAGTTGGTTATGCCCCTGTTGTGCCAGATTTGAGCGGGCAGGTCGCCCTGTCTGCAAATCTATGGCAAGGGGTACCACAGCCGACCAGGATAGCGCTCAGCGAGGGGATTATTCGCGCGTGGCTGGCGCAAGTAACGCAATTCACCCCGCAGCAGTTTTATGCCTTAGGCCAGTGGGCCAGGCCTACCGAACTTCCTGTGAATGTACTGAATGGTGGCGGGCCCTGGGTGAATCGAGTGTGGTTCGAGATCCCTCGCTATCGCTATCTTGGCGTAAACCAGACGCTCATCAATCAGATGGCAGATTGGGCGAAAACGATCTGGCCGCTGGCGAACTGGGACGCGACCAAGACTGCCACGTGCACCTTGGGGAACAACGCTATTGTGCTCTGCAGCACCGATCAGTAGCCCGCGTCTAGCCGGTGCTTCTGTAGAGATCGCTGCCCTCCAGAAGTATTTCACAATTGTCCGTACTTGCGGTCTCAGGCGAGATCGCTGACTTTCCCGAACCACGCGGCGAATAGAAGCTATATGATCTTAGTCCTCACGCCGTCGGCTTGCCGAAAGTGCGCAGCTTCTTTGAGGGAACCCCCATAATCCTCCAGCCTTGTAGTAACAGTACTCCTGAAACGAGATACTCAGGTCGAACGCGAGCAGTGAGTGTAGACTATGGAAGATGAACTGAAGCATCTGCTCTTTTGATACGAAGTTGGCGTGGGTTTCAAGTAATGGGGCGCATCACGGGACGATGCGCAATTCGCTCTGCGAGGCCTTTTTTAGCAACCGAACTTGGATGGTCTCGACGGCTTTGAGCGGGATCTCGGTAGTGTTGTCTGCCCGGACTGCCGTCTCCGGCTTGGCTGGCCCGTTCAGAATGACATGCATGACTACGGCTTCCGTCTTACCTGCGGAGGTCACCACATTGCGGTACGAAATGTCGGCGATGAATTCGTCCGCAGTTTTGTCATGACTCGTAACGGCAACTGTCCAAGGCTGACCTGGTCCCAACTCGCGAGGCGCCAGGTTCCGATTCTCAGGAATATACGGATAGGCGTTTAGGATCACTACATCGAACAACTTTCCTTTGATCACTTGGTGGGCGGGAAAGGAAGTTCGAGTCACGCTTTCCGACTGCGCGAAGCTCAACCCTATAGATAAAAAAAGAATCGATGGTATTCTCATGCGCCTCCTTTAAAAGTTCGTGCAGCGCCACCATTTCACCCCGTCGCCCATCAACCTGTCCGTCAAGGCGCAGGTGGCGGCCAGATCAACCGAAAAATCGTGGGCTATCCAAGACTGACCTGCGACATTAAAAACCTGATTCAAGCGAGTCACCAGCGCTGTCAGAGTTGAATTTGAGACCCCGAGCGTTTTCATGATCGGCAAGGCCACCCGCCAATCCGAGCATGTATTTTCCTGGAAAGGCGCGTACCACCGCATGAAAACACTGGAGTCCGCGCATTGCGGTCCCTGCGCAAGATTCGCGAAGCCGTTGAAGTACGTTTGCCATTGGGCCGTCGTGGAATGGTTCCACAATGCGAGAGCGGAATCGGCATAGGCCTGCATGAACGTTGTCAAGTCAGCCGGCGATGTAAACGTGGCCATGCTTGGACCATTAATGGCATTCAAAACATAGGTGGCTTGGAGCGCTGCGCAGTTTTGATTTCCGCCGGCGCTGCACGGAGTGTTTTGGCCGCCTTGGCCTATGGCTACTTGTGCTTCCACAATGGGAAATAGAAGCGCTGGCCGTTGTTTGCTGGCCCACGCGGCATACCCGTACAAGTAACCCGTATCCACGGTGGATCCGATCGCGGCGAAATTTCCGCTATCTTCCGCCATGGCGATGATGTACCAATCGAGCGTTAGATATTGATACGAACTGTTGTTGTATCCCGCGATGCCCGGCCGCCCTTGAGGATATTGCGAGAGCAAGGAATCGCCCATTACGGTGTGGTAGCTTCCATTGCCAACGATATGAGGACCCTGGTCGAAAATCTCACGACCGTGCATCGGACAGATGTTGTGGTAAGGGTTGAGGCTACTGGCCCCGAACTTGGTGGTATAAGCCATCGCGCAAACGCCATAGAAGTTCGGCTGAGACGTCTCGATCATCTTCTGAATGAACCATTGGAATGTGCCGAACGACGCCATTGTGTAAATTCCGGGGGCGATGAATCCCGCCTCATCCGAGTTAGTCGCCCGCGGCAGAAAGTCCTGCATGTACTGATCGATCGTCCCTCGCCAACCGCCGATGGGCTTGCCGTTCCACAGAAACACCGGACCACCGATGTCCCACCAATTCGCGATAAAGTTGGTCGCATTTTGATCCGCGATCGCTGCCACCATCGTCCTGTAGTAGCCGTACGTATCATGTCCGGCCTCGCTCGGGGGCATGTTGAAAAAGTTCGACTCAGGAAAGGCGTCGGCGGGGTGAATCAGCGGCGGATAATGCAGCCAGTCCTGATGTTGCCAAAGAATCGGAATATCACGCATGGGTATGTTCCCAGTCGCCATGTTCCAATTGGAGAAGTTGCCTCCCGGGGCGAGGTATTCCAAGAGGTCGTTGTCATAGGTAACCTGACAATCCAGGCCGCCTCCAGCGAGCCAATCCGCTGCTGGCGAGGCTTCCAGCCCGGAGCACGGGCTCTGGGGCGCGTTCCAAGGACGGGCGATTGCTGGCGAGGCGGTATTGTTGATGCTTCGGATGTAGGCCGCGATGTCGAGGGCTTGCTGGTAGCTGAGCCCATGCATCAATGAGCGCTGAATAATGGAGTGATTGGAAAACTTGAAATATGCCAGATCCTGGCCGGCCACCATGGAGCCGTCCACCCGGTTGGTGTCATCGAAGTGGCAATCGGAGCATGCCGCGATGAAGTTGTAGTTCACCCATGCCATGTTCGACACACGCAGGGTATTGCGAGAAGTGAAGAGAGTATGCCCGAGCGCCGCGTCGCCGCTACCGGGAGCGGTGAACATGGTAGGGTCCTGCCACGCGAAGGCACTCGGATCTAAAATCTCTCTGACAACGTACATTACCGGCTGGGCGGCTTGCGGAAAACTCGTGGTGGAAATATTGTAAGTTGATGCGTAGGATGTCGGGACAGTGAAGATTCCGTCCGGCGAAGTGCAAGTCTTGATCCAGACCCCAAAACTCGGATTGGGCGCTCCGGCAGTGCAGGGCGTAAAGGTGAACGTGGAGGTAGTCGTAGCCAGAACCTTCCGCTCGCCATTGAACCTGGCGCGGACACCGGGCGCCAGGTAGAGAAGAACCCAGTCATTCGTGCTGAAGCCGTGTGGCGTGGTGGTAGTAGCGGTGGCAACATTGCCGGCTACCTGGATCTGACTCATGGCCATGTTGGTAGTCGAGTCCAGCAGATTCCAGGCGAGTATACGGTAGCCGGAGGTCACCCCTTCGCAGCCGTTGAAGCGCCACGCGATATTATTCACTCCGTTCGCGTTAATCGCGTTGTCGGGGATGGGCAGATAGACCTCGACCGTGTTGGCCGGTCCGGCAATCGTGTGCACCATGTCGAACCCGTTCCAGCGCATTTCATCCAGTGAAGTCGTGGTGGTGTTGTCGATATTCAGCCAGTTCGTGCAGGAGGAAGTCGTAGTTCCCTTGCAAAGCTGGACGCTCATCTTGGTGTCGAAGCCGAGGCGCGTATGGGCCGGATCGGGCATCAATCCGTTGTAGGTGTGGTTGGTAACGCGCAAGTATAGCCATAGCCCGGTCGTGCGGGCTCCCGAAGGGACGTTGAACTGCTGGCGGGTGACGTACATGTCTTGGCCGACGACCTCAATCGGCATCTGCCAGTTTCCCGGTGTTGCCATAGGCGGCTCGATCATGGTGAGCGTATTAGCGGCACTGAGCTTGGCGGGCACGAGAGCGTTTCCGGCGCCGTCCACTTCCTCGTACCAGTAGCGGTAAAGGCCCCAGTTTCGATTGATAGTGATGGAGCACGGGTCAGAGCAGGCCTGCGAGACCAGGGGGCTCCCGATGGGGCCGCTGAATCCGGTCGCGTTATTGCCGCATGTGAAGGTATTGAGTGTTGCGTTGGCGACCGTGCACGCGCCGTTCATTGGCGCCCAGCTTCCCGTGAATCCGCGGAGAGTAACTGAAAGCCCGTTGCTCATCCCATGGTTTCTTTTTGTAATCACGGACGGATTCGCCGCGGTTGCGGCTTCGATATTGCGGTTCGGTACGTTGACGGCCGACGCCCACCAGCGGATGCGATTGCCGGCCGCAATCGCAGGGCTGAAGGTAAGAGGCTGTGCCCCGCCCAAGCCGCTGTTAGAGATCGTGATGCCCTTACCGGGGTCGAGCAGAAGGACAGTCTGGTTGACATAGTCGGCGCCTTGGACCGCAGAAGCCAGCAGGCAGAACACAAGAAATTGTTTCACTGGACTATCTCCCCGCTACTGTCCAATTCGAGCCGTCGCAATAGGCAAGCACATGGTTGGATCCGCCACCAGCAATGGTCGTGCCCCAGGTGTCGACCGTTGAGTCGTTGATGGCTGCGTGCTCGCCCTCGGTTCCGGCAGCACAGGCCGGTAGAGTCGAAAACGCGACTGGAGCCAGCCGTTGCGGCAATGTGAAAGTGTTGACGGCGTTGCTGCGAGCCAGGTTCGCCAGTGTGATCTGGCCATCCTCAATGTCGTAGTTACTGCCCCACACGGCGACGTTTCCATTCACCGGAAGGGTGCCAGTGACGGAAGGATAGGACATCCATCCGAAGCCATTCCATTGGCTGAGGATATTGGCGTTTGAATTCGCGATCGACCCGCTCAACAGATTCGCGCCGCCCGACGGAAGTGTGCCGCCCGCGATCCTGAGCGCCGGGTTGGTGGAGCTGGACACGAAGATGCTCGTAATTCCAGCCGGATACAAATTAACTCCGGAGACTGGATTCAGTTGGGGGTAGAGATTGTTAAGGTACAGCGTGGAGACATCTAGTGTGGTGTTGACGGACGTGCCGCCGATATTGATCGAACCGGAAGGAGATGTGATCGTGTCGCCAGTTCCTGTGACCGCGGCGCATGCCCCGTCGCCTCGAAGAAAAGTTGTGTTGTCGCAAGTGCCGCTGAAATTGCCCTTGACCTGCGCGACGCTGGGGCTTCCGGAGAGATCGGTGAAAGCAGGCTGGGCACCAGTTAACACTCCGGCAGCGCTGATCCCATTGGCGAAGTTGTTCGCCGCCAGAGTCACCGGCACACCGTCGTATTGGGGCAACCTCCAGACTGAGCCGTCGTAAAAGATCGTGACTGGCCGGCCGGTCGTAATCATTCCAGCCGCCGGTGCTGTAGAGCCATCTGACTGGCGGATGTTCTTCACACCCAGACTATCGATATTGAGGCTGGCGGCCCCGGTGTTCGTCGTATCGGCGGTCAGGATCACGAACATTCCGGGCGTGTAAGCAGCGAGGGCCTTCGCCGACGCCAGACTGCAGGTGTAGGCGGTTGTGCCATTGGTGGAATTACAGTAGAGAGGAGCTCCCGATTGGTGCGCGGCGATCGTGAGAGCAACCGCGGTGTTCAGGCTGCTGGTACAATCCACGCGATTCGCACCGGCGTTATTGGTGCAGGTCTCCAGCATGCCATTGCCGGCGATGAAATTAAGTGTAGGCTGCAAGCCCTGCGTAGCGCCGCCGACCGCAATATTCAGTCCGGCGACGCCCGCCTCCAAGGTCCAGGCGTTGAGCGCTGTGCAGGCATATAGATTCGACCCAGCGGGCGCATCCGACTTGAAAAACGCTTCTCCCACCGAGCACGTGGCGGGAAGGATGGTGCCTGACTTGAACGGCTTGGTAGTGTTGGCCGCAGTGAAGTCGATACTTTTGGCCTGTGTCCGGAGATCCACCAAAGTTTGTCCTGGCGCCGCGAAGACGACAATGGCGGCGAGGGCCGTATGCTTTAAACGCATCGATTCGAACCTCTCTTCGAGATATCTATCTAGCCCCACCCTACGCGCGAGTTTGCGTCATAGGGCAGGAAAAGCTTTCGTAAAAGATTGGAATCGCGGACGAAAGATTTTCACTGGCCGCGTGATTGGAGAATGGCATGACGCCTGTCGATGCAGCGCACCGAAGCGGCGCGAAGCAGTTGGTGGAGTGGTGGCGCAGCCGTGCCGCAAGGCCTGCGCCTGAATTGTTGACAGCACCATCGCTGCCGGCATATACTCCCCTAAGCGATTTATGGATCCAAAAGGCGAGCTATTGCCAGGCACGCTCGATTTGCTAATTCTTAGCACGCTGGAGTCGCGTCCGGCTCACGGCTACGCCATCATGGAGTCGATTTGGAGTAAATCCGGCGAGTTATTTCGCGTGGAAGAGGGCGCGTTGTACCCTGCGCTGCATCGGCTGCAGATCAGGGGCTGGCTTGCGGGTGATTGGGGCATATCGGAAGCGAACCGTCGCGCGAAATATTATCGGATTACTGCGTCGGGCCGGAAGCAATTGGCGCGGGAGCGGGAAGACTGGCGACGGATCACGCTTGGCATGCGGCGCGTGACGGAAGGAGCTTGACGATGGGATGGCTCGTCAGTTTGGTTACGCGGCTGCGGTGGGTATGGAATCGACGTCAGCTCGATCAGGATTTGGCGGATGAGCTCGAAGCGCATCGCGCGCTCAAGCAGAGCCATTTCGAAGGGCAAGGCGTTTCCACCGATGAAGCAGCATGGCTGTCGCGTCTCGCTACCGGCAATGCGACCGGTTGGAAGGAAAGAACGCGCGAGCAATGGAGCTTCACGGTGCTCGAGAGTTGGTGGCGGGATATTGTGTTCGGCGCGCGCGTCCTGATGAAGGACAAGGTGTTCACGATCGTGGCGCTGGTCATGCTCGCCATCGGCATCGGCGCAAATACGGCCATCTTTACGCTCCTGAATGGCCTGCTGTGGCGAAGTCTGCCGGTCCGAGAGCCCCACCAACTGGCGCGCGTGAGAGTAGTGAATCTTCCGCCGACCGATCGCGCGTGGATCAATGGCCGGGCAACGGCGCCTAAAGAACGACGCCGCATACCGTACCATCTTTTCGAGGCGCTCGGAAAACAGGAACTGTTCGCTGGCGTGTTTGGTATCGCTGGTCAAGGCACGGTCGCAGTTGAACTGGCTGGAGCGCCCTCTCAGATGCGGATGTGCACGGTTACGGGATCGTATTTTTCGGTGCTTGGTGTGGAGCCAGGTGCCGGCCGTCTTTTGACACCGAGCGACGATGTACCGGGAGGGCCGGCGACCGGTTGGGGAGTCGTCATAAGCGATGCAACATGGTCGAGACTATTCAATAGAAGTGCGGAGGCGGTGGGAACTTCTATCACGGTGGAGCGAGTGCCGTTCACGATCATCGGCGTCGCGCCCGCGATCTTTCACGGTGTAAGCCCCGGCGTCGAGACGGACGTATGGCTGCCTCTCAGCGCTTTCGAAACGATGTACCCGAAGTGGCACTGGCGTTCGGACAGCGGGGCCTGGATGCTCGAAACGATGGCGCGGTTAAAGCCCGGCGTTCGTCTTGAGAGAGCTCGTCAGCGGATTGGGGCGATGTCGCCGACGTTGCTTGAAGAAGTGAAGCCGCCAGGGCTCGCAAGCAACGACGAAAAATATTTTTCGGCGATGAAATTGGATTTGGTCTCCGCACACTCCGGGTACTCCGTTCTGGTGGAGACAATGGGTCCGGCGCTATGGACTCTATTGGCGGCAGTAGCGGCGGTTTTGTCGATCGCCGCGACGAATCTCACGAATCTGTTTCTCGCCCGGTCGACGGCGCGACGCAAGGAGATCTCAGTGCGCCTGGCAATGGGCGCCTCGACCAATCGTATCCGGCGGCAGTTGCTGGTCGAGAGCTTGTTGCTGGCGGCGGCTGGCGCCGGAATTGGATTGATCTTCGCGCAATGGTTGAGTAGCACGTTGGTGAGGGCGGTCTCGACTACCGAGAATTTGATTCACCTAGAAACGCCAATGGACTGGAATGTTCTGATTTTTCTCGCGGCCGTGTTAAGCGCTGTGGTGCTGATTGCGGGATGGGCGCCGGCGTGCGCGGCTGTACGTGGCGCGATCCACCAGGGTACGAAGCAGCTTGCCGGCTCCCGGCCGGGCACTTATTTTCGAGGCGGTCTTATCGTCGTGCAGGTTGCGATTACCTTGGCGCTGTTGGGCGGCGCGGGTTTGCTCCTGGCATCCTTCAAATCGTTGATGCGGGAGCCGACGGGCTTCGACACGGCCCACACCCTTTTTGTCACACCAGATTTGTTCAATGCCGGAATCAGCGGCGAGAGAATGCCCGCGTCTTATGCAGCGCTTTTGGACGAAGCGCGACGATTGCCGGATGTTCGCGCGGCCGCCTGGACTCTGTACCCAGCGCTCACGGGCGCTCTGCAAGCGTTCACGATCGAGCTGCTGGGGCGCTCGGACGTACCGCTCATGGAACGAATGGCTTTCTCGAACCAGGTGACGGACCGATATTTTGCAGCGGCGGGAATCCCGCTGCTGGCAGGCCACGATTTTCCACCGCGAGGTTCGACGGCGAGTAAGGGCTCCATCGTAAGCGAGAACCTGGCGATCCGATTTTTTGGGTCCGCGGAAAAAGCGATCGGCCAGCGATTGAAGCCGGGCAACCTGGATTGGACCGAGATCATCGGCGTGGCCGCGAACGCAAAATTTCAAAACATCAGAGAGCCCAGTCAGCTCACGGTGTACACCTCGTACTGGGATCAGCGCAGCGTTCTCGGCATGACGCTGGTGATGAATCACAGCGGAAGCCGGGCACCCTTGTTATCCGCGCTACGTACTTTGTTCGAGAAAGAAGCAGGCCGCGCGCCGCTGGTGCGCGTCAGAACGCTTCCGGAGAACATTTCAGAGTCGGTTGCGACCGAGCGCATTCTCACGACGTTGCTGGGCTCCTTTGCGATATTTGCGCTCGTGATCGCCGTCACCGGGATCGCGGGACTGCTTAGCTATGCTGTTCAAGTTAAGCGTCACGAGATCGGCATTCGTATCGCCCTCGGCGCCACACCGGCGATGATCGCCGGTCAACTGGAAAAGTACGGTCTGAGCCTCGCGATTGCAGGGCTGGCGCTGGGTGGGCTGGTCAGTTTCTGGATGCGACGTGCGATCGACAGTTATCTTTTTCGAGTGCAGGCAAGCGATGGGGTGGTATGGCTCTCGGTGTGTTCCATTATCTTGCTCGGTGCCGCTGCCGCCAGCGCGATCCCTGCGCGCCGAGCGGCCAGACTCGATGCCATGCAGGTCCTGCGGTTGATACATTACTAGAAGGAGAGTGGATGAGTAAGGCACGAGTTCTGGTTGGAACACGCAAGGGTGCGTTCATTTTGGAATCGGACGGGAAGCGCGAGCGGTGGGATGTCAGCGGTCCACATTTTGCGGGTTGGGAAATCTACCATATCAAAGGATCGCCGGTGAATCCGAACCGGCTGTATGCGTCGCAAACGAGCGGGTGGTTCGGTCAGTTGATCCAGCGGTCGAATGACGGCGGCAAGACTTGGGAGCCGGTTGGTAACAAGTTCGTGTACGAAGGTGTTCCGGGCACGCACCAGTGGTACGACGGCACGCCGCATCCGTGGGAGTTCAAGCGCGTGTGGCATCTGGAGCCTTCGTTAACAGAGCCGGAAACGGTTTTCGCGGGAGTGGAGGATGCCGCGATTTTCCGCTCCACTGATGGCGCGGCAAGCTGGCACGAGCTTCCCGGACTTCGCGAGCACGGCTCAGGGCCGCACTGGCAGCCTGGCGCGGGCGGCATGTGTCTGCACACGATCGTGCCGGATCCCAAGGATCCCGCGCGGATGTTCATTGCGATTTCGGCCGCCGGAGCGTTCCGGACCGATGACGCCGGCAAGTTGTGGAAGCCGATCAACAAAGGATTGCGCTCGGAGATTATGCCCAATCCGACGGCCGAAGTGGGCCATTGTGTTCATCGCATCGCGATGCATAAGTCGCGCCCCGGAACACTGTTCATGCAGAAGCATTGGGACGTGATGCGAACCGATGACGCGGGCGAATCGTGGAAGGAAGTAAGCGGCAATCTGCCGACGGATTTCGGTTTTGTGATCGACGTGCACGCGCATGAGCCCGAGACGATTTACGTGGTTCCGATCAAGAGTGACTCGGAGCATTTTCCACCGGATGGAAAGCTACGCGTTTATCGTAGCCGGACAGGTGGAAACGAGTGGGAGGCGCTCACCAAGGGGCTTCCGCAAAGTGACTGCTACGTAAACGTGCTGCGCGATGCGATGGCAGTGGACTCGCTGGATAAGTGCGGCGTGTATTTCGGCACGACGGGCGGGCAGGTGTATGCATCCAACGACGCAGGCGATAGTTGGACGCCGATTGTTCGCGATCTGCCGGCTGTGTTATCGATCGAAGTGCAGACGTTGTCATGATCCGGGTGGTCCTTCCACAACATCTGAGAACGCTCGCGCGTGTTGGGGGCGAGGTGAAGGTGGAGGTTGCCGGCCAGCCCACGCTTCGCTCGGTGATAGACGCGTTGGAAGCATCCTATCCGATGCTGTGCGGCACCATTCGCGACTACACGACGAAAGAGCGGCGGCCATTTTTGCGATTCTTCGCTTGCGCCGAGGATTTGTCGCACGAGCCGCCAGATGCTCCCTTACCTGAAGCGGTCGTGTCAGGGGTTGAGCCTTTCATTATTCTGGGCGCGATCGCCGGCGGTTAACAGCGGACGATGACTCCGGTTCGACGTTAGCCGCCGGGTGCGGAGCGATCTTTTCAAGATTGCTTGTATCCTGGAATCGTGGCTTCTCCGAATACAGGCAAGCTGACCGCTCACACTTCCGCAGCCGGTTGAGCGTCCAAGCTGAGTCCAAAGGTTTTGGACCAAGTGCTCGCCCGGATCCCACGCTGGGCGAACGAGAACGTGCTGGTCGGGTTTGATACCGCCGACGATGCTGGCGTGTACAAGCTGACGCCGGAGTGTGCGCTGGTG
>JACXTT010006636.1_pt1 | contig 16485 bp, 17 predicted proteins | sample 9270951 | NCBI WGS metagenome assembly JACXTT01 (sample SAMN15532306, study PRJNA645909) | rock metagenome | isolation source: weathered quartz diorite | place: Puerto Rico | collected 2017-06-21 | reverse complement strand
CTCGCTGACCAACAATCCCTGGCTCTCCAGCCGGCGCAACAGGGGATAGAGCGTGCCTTCGTCGATTTCCATACCCTGGTCGGCGAGGGCCTTGCGCAGGGTATACCCGTAGCGCTCCATGCGCAGCTCGGCCAGCACTGCCAGGATCAGACATCCGCGCCGCAATTCCAGCCTGAGGTTTTCGAGGACTTCCTGGTTCATCGGAGCGTCTACCGTGCGCTGCATAGTGTATGCCACACACTGTATGCCGCACAGTATGAGAAGTCAAGATTTTTTTATGCCGGTGGCATACGCTAAACTTCTGCCCATGAAAGCCCTTGTCATCAGTCGATTCGGCGATCCCGATGTGCTCGAAGTGAGGCAGGTTCCCGATCCGCAGCCTGCTCCTGGACAGGAATTGGTGCAGGTGGAAACCGGCGGCGTCAATTTCGCCGACATCATGAGCGCGCAGGGAGGATACCCGGGAACGCCGAAGCCGCCGCTCGTGGCCGGCCGCGAGTTTTGCGGGCTGCGCGTCCGTGACGGGAAGCGCGTCATGGGTTATGCGCAATGGGGAGCGTTTGCCGAGCGAGTCGCGGCTTCGACCGCGTTGCTTTGGCCGGTTGCGGAGACATGGAGTGCCGAAGATGGCGCGGCGTTTCCGGTGAATTACTTCACCGCCTACTTTGCCTACTGGAAGGCGGGCTTGCTTGAGAGGTGGCCGAAAGGCAATGCCCCGCGGGTGCTCATCCATGCCGTAGCCGGTGGAGTCGGAACGGCAGCGGTCCAGATTGGAACCTTGCTGGGCGTGGAAATGTATGGAACATCCTCTTCGCCGGACAAGCTGGCGCGAGTGAAAGCCCTCGGCTTGCAACACGGAATCGATTACAAGCAACGCGACTACGAAGAAGCGATCAAGGAACTAACCCACGGCGAAGGCGTGGACGCGGTGTTTGAAATGTTGGGCGGAGAGCATACCACCAAGAGCATCCGTTGCCTGCGGGATTTTGGAAGAGTAATCGTGTATGGGGCAGCGACCGGACAGCCGGCAAACCTAGACGCAAGACAGCTCTATGCGAAGGGCGCAAGTGTGCATGGGTTGTGGTTGACATATCTTTCCGCGAATCGCGAACGCATGGTTCAGGCCTGGAACCAGCTAGCGGAGTGGACGGCGCAAGGTCATTTGCGGCCGGTGGTCGGTCATGTGCTGCCGTTCGAGCAGGCGCCGGCGGCGTATCGACTGCTACTTGAGAGAAACAATGTAGGCAAGGTCGTGCTGAAGTTGCATTGAGTGACTTCGAAGAAAGTTTCCGTCCCCCCATCAATCGTCACAACAAGACAAAACGGTGTTGTGTTGCCGCTGCCCGGAGCGCCGGATGCTGCTAACAACGCGCCAAGTGCTCCGTCCAAAGAGGTGATGCGAAACCATACAGCTTGGAACTTTTCAACCGCGAGTGACGTACCTTGAAGGGTTGAGCGAGTTGGGATCGGCGGCGTTTGAAAACCCCGCCTGGTCCGGTCTTTCGCGAGAGGGAATTTCAGGGGTTCAGGGATTGGCCTCAAACTCGGTTTGGCGGCCCAGGTGAAACCAATCCCCCCGGCGGAGAGTGCGAAGCTTTGCGGCCAAGCCCTCCTCGCTTAACCCCGATGCAGCATTGTAGGCCTCCGGTCGTGAAACGCAAGAGTTTCCTGACGGAGGCCAGGCCAAGCCGCCCCGAACCGGTTCCCGACGTCTTCGGGAAAGAAAAAAGGAGCGCAATGAACGCATCGAAAATGTCCAAGGGTTTGCTGCTGGGTCTGGCATTGCTGCTGGCGACAAGCGTGTTCGCCGCCAACAAGGGTACTTTGCAGGTGAGCGATCCGGTAACCGTGAATGGCAAGCAGATCGCACCCGGCGAGTACACCGTGAAATGGGAAGGCAATGGGCCCAACGTCGAACTCAATATTCTGAGTGGCAGGAACGTGGTGGCCACGGTGCCGGCGCGGATGATTGATCTTGAGCGCGCCCCGAGTCGGGACTCCGCGGTGACGGTCATCAATTCGGATGGGCACAAGTCGCTGAATGAGATTCGACTCTCTGGCAAGAAGTACGCATTGGCGGTTGGCGCGGAGACCGCGAAGGCGGAATCAGGCGATTCCAGTAAGTAGGTTCGGGCGCAAGCGTGACAAAGGGGAGCGCATGCTCCCCCGTTTTTCTTGCTTGATGTCAGGCGGACTCTGCCTTCCCGTTCGGTCAGGCCAGGCGGTCCGCGGCCCCTGCACTTAGCTTCCTCCGACTTTTCTTGCAGACTCCGCCCCCCGAAGGCGGCGGCAGATCTAAAGAGACGACAGGCTCTGTTCGCAAGCTCAGGACGGGCCTCCTGCAGGTCGTTTCCCCGCCTGTTTTTCAAGAATGATGCCGCCGGGCCTCCACAGGTCTATAATCTCGGCTTTGTCCGGTGATCCGTGCGCGTCCTTCTACTTAGCGATATTCATAGCAACCTCGAAGCCCTTGAAGCGTGCCTGGCGGCGGCGCCCCCGCACGATATGGTTGTCAACCTAGGCGACGTCGTAGGCTATGGCGCCAGCCCGAACGAGGTGATCGATCGGGCTCGGGGCCTGGGAAATGTTTTTGTGCGTGGGAACCACGACAAAGCCGCCAGCGGAGCCATGGAGCTGAAAGACTTCAATCCCATTGCCGGCCTAGCCGCGCTGTGGACGCGCGATCAGCTGACGGCGGACAATCTGGTGTGGCTGCGGGCGCTGCCCCAGGGTCCGGTGCAAGTCGATGAACTGCCGGGCGTGCAGTTTGTGCACGGATCTCCGGTGGATGAGGACGACTATGTGGTCACCTTGCGCGACGCAATTGAGCCGTTACTGATTTCCGGACCTCCGCTGACATTTTTCGGGCACACCCATCTGCAGGGATGTTTTTCCGCAAACAGTATGGCCAGCGACTACCTGCGTCCTCAGTACAATACTGTCGGGCAGGGGGAGAGCATGGAATTTCCCCTGAAAGACGCGATGCGCTACCTGATCAATCCCGGCTCTGTGGGTCAGCCGCGTGACGGCGACTGGCGCGCCGCGTTCGCCGTGCTCGATACAGCGGCGCGCGTCGTCATCTTTTGCCGGGTTCCCTACAATCTGAAGCAGGCTCAGGAGCGAATCCTGGGCGCGAACCTGCCGCAGCGCCTGGCCACGCGTCTGGCCGCGGGCCGATAACGGAACTTCAGTGCGCTGCTTCCCGCCGCCATTTCACGGAAGGCCTCACTGAGTGGTTGTGAATCGCCTATGAGTTTGCGTCTGGTTCGGTTCGTTCTGTTGCTGGCCGTGGTCGTTCGAGCGGGCGGGGAACGGTCAAGGGCAGAGCGCCAGCGGGGACGCGCACCCGCCGACGACCAGCAGGAGCATCTTGCCATCGGGGGTGTCGATCGCACTTATTTTCTCCATCTTCCCCGGTCCCGAGCGGAAAACTCCTCCGCACCGCTGGTGCTGGTGTTTCACGGTGGGGGCGGCCACGCCTCGACCATGCCCAACTTTACTCATTTTGATGAACTCGCCGACCGGGATGGTTTTTTGGTCGCCTACCCGGAGAGCTTCAACAAAAGCTGGAACGACACGCGCGGCCTCTCTCCCGCGGACGACGTCGCTTTCATCCGCGGCCTGATCAGCGAATTGGAACGCGTGCACCGAGCCGATCCCAAGCGCATCTATGCGACAGGAATCTCCAACGGGGGCTTTTTTTCGAGCCGACTGGCTTGTGAGCTGAGCGATACTCTAGCCGCCATCGCTTCGGTGGCGGCTACCATGCCCCAGACCCTCCTGCCGGTATGCCGGCCTGCAGCGCCGATATCGGTGATGTTCATGCACGGCACCAAGGACCCGTTGGTGCATATCGAAGGCGGCCCGGTGCTGCGCGATCGCGGCGTGGCCATCTCCCTGTCAAAGGCGCAGGATTTCTGGCGCAAATGGGACGCTACGACCTCCACGCCGGTGGTTGAGGCACTGCCCGATCAGGCTCGCGACGGCACCAGGGTGCGGCGGGAGGTGTACGGCGGCGGCAAGCAAGGCACGGAGGTGATCGTATATACCATTGACGGAGGAGGCCACACTTGGCCCGGCGGTCCACAGTATCTGCGGTGTTCCTGGTGGGAAAAGTCAGTCACAATCTCGCTGCCACGGAAACAATCTGGGGCTTCTTCAAGAAACACAGCCGCTAGACGATTACCGACGCCGATGTAGACTTTCCCCATGCCCTCTTATCCATCACGCAGTTTGTTTTCTTCCTCGCCCGCCCGCATGCCCGACCACTACCTAGTTGCACATAGTGACGGCGGCGCGCGCGGCAATCCCGGGCCCGCCGGTTACGGCGTGGTGATTCAGGATCAAGCCGGTCGAAGAGTCGCCGGGCTTAGCCAGTACCTGGGACATCAAACCAACAATTTCGCCGAATACCAGGGTTTGATCGCGGCTCTCGAGTACACGATCGAGCACGGACCCAAGGCGCTCAAGGTGGTGAGCGACTCGGAACTGCTGGTACGACAGATCAAGGGCATCTACAAAGTAAAAAACGCAACTCTGCAGGAACTTCACGCTCGCGCGAAACAATTGATCGCTCAACTGGAATGGTTCTCCATCGATCATGCGCTGCGCGAGCACAATCGCGAAGCGGACGAACTGGCGAACCAGGCTATGGACAAGGGCACAGGCCGTGGTGCGAGAGCGCCCTCGCCCCCGGCCGTTCCCGCCGGACCACAAGAATTCGAAGGCGTAGTGCAGGGCGGCTTGATCAGACTGTCCAGCGGTGAGCTGCCGGAGGGAACCCGAGTGCAGGTAAGAGTGAAGAAATGACAGCAAGAATAATTCCGAACCCTAGCGCCGGGGAAAGGGAGGGCTCAGGATGACGCAGAGTTTGGGCCACGTTGCCCTTGTCGTCCGGGATTACGACGAAGCGCTCGCATTCTTCACCCGCACCCTCAACTTTGAAGTAATCGAAGATACGCGCTTGAGTGAAGACAAGCGTTGGGTGCTGGTGGCTCCGCCAGGCTCTCGGGGCACAAGCTTGCTTCTGGCCCGCGCAGCGGCGCCCGAACAGGTGAGCCGTATCGGTAATCAGACCGGCGGCCGAGTCTTCCTTTTTCTCTACACCGACGATTTCTGGCGTGATTACCGTGAAATGACGGCACGAAAAGTAAAGTTTCTACGGCCCCCGCGCGAGGAAGTGTACGGCACGGTCGCAGTCTTCGAAGACCTCTACGGCAATCAATGGGACCTTTTAGAACGGAAGGACAGTTCCCCCCGTCGAGCGTCCCCCACCCGCACCTGAGCATAAGCGGGCACTTCAGTACGGGCAGGTTGTCACCGATGGGCGAAAGTCTTCGGAGGCGGAGGTGATTTCCGCCATGCCCGTCGCTGTTTACTCCTCCCGCGAGGTGTGGTCGTGAACGATCCTCCAGCCTTCTCGGAAGTGGCGAAATATGAGGGTGAACCATCCGTGCGGGGTTTTGCCGTCGGACAAGGTCAACTGCCACCGGCCTCGAACGAAGGCCGCGTCCCGAGCAAGTTCCTCGATCTGCAAATCGGAGAATTCCAATTTGCCCATCTCATGCCCCGCGCCCTGGTACGTCTTGCGATAGCGATCAAACGTGGCTTGCCAGCCGGAAGTTTTCCTGGTGCCAAAAAACGTTAGCTGGGGCGAGTTCCAGTAGCCTGCCATGAAGGCGTCGAGGTCACGGCGATTCCAGGCGGCCTGCGGCTGCTCGAGTAGTTGCCGGACGGCGTTGGATGGTTTCGGGCTCTGGGCGGCCAGGGGTGCGAGTAGGGCGAGCAGCAGAAAGGCGATCCGCATGTGCTTCTCCAGCAGGCAGTCTCGCATCGCGGACCCGCAATGTGCGGATCAGGGATTCAAGGGGATTTGATTTTCTTAATTCGCTGGGCGTTGAAAACCTGGGCGCAGCATCGCAGAGCAGTTCGGGAGCACTGGCTCGGGGCTAGGCGCGGCCTTTCTTGCCAGCCGATGCCGTTAGCGAGCCGGCCTTTTCCCAGGGGCGTTTTGGGCGTTCGGCAGCAGGCTTGTCGCGATCCTTGATGCGATCATACTGGTAGGCTTCGCTCACCGTGCCCAGCGATTCGTTGTACAGGCTCGGCAGACCCAGCCCCTCCTTCAATTCCTCGGTAAACTGTTGAAGTGCCTTGAGATGTTCTGCCGTGGCGGGAATCTCAGTCTTCGCCGTCTTAAGAAATTGCTGGTAGCCGCGGTTGACCAACTTGGAAATCTCGCTGCCGATCAAATAACCGGGGTGAGCGAAAATCTTGACGCCCTCGTCGCCGTTCTTTTGGATGGCGGCGGACACCTTGTATTTTCTTAGGAACACGCGGCCCTGCGTGCCGGGTGCCTCGATCAAATCAAAACCGTGATCGCGCAACCAGGTCAACGCTTCCTCATAGCTTCGCTGCTCTATCTTGGTTGTCATTCGTTTTGGACTTCCAATCCCTTCCAACCCAAGTGCAGAATCTATTGCATCAGATGCGGGTTTGCCGAAAAGAGTTCATTTCCTCCGCTTGGCTGTATCCCGCGAGCCTCTTTTATAATCCAATGAAAGGTCGCGAAAGCCTTAATTCGCGTTAGGAATGCATTACGATAGTCACCAGCTCACCCTGCGAAACATATGCGACCGCTGTCACCGGGACCAACGGAAGTGCCTGATTCTTTGACGCCTCGACCCTCTGGAGCGGGACCGCGTCGGGCGGCAGCTGTACTCGGTCGCCGCAGCCTCGAACTGATCGGCAACACTCCCTTGCTGCGTCTGGAGCGCTTGACTGGCGATCTGCCTGGCGTCGAACTGCTGGGCAAGGCTGAGTGGTGCAATCCGGGCGGGTCAGTGAAAGATCGAGCCGCTTCGAATATCGTCGCCCAGGCTCGCGCTGCCGGCAAGTTTGGACCTGATAAAACTCTTCTTGATTCAACTAGCGGCAATACCGGAATTGCCTATGCCATGATCGGCGCTGCCCAGGGTTTTCCCGTAACCCTGTGCATGCCGGAAAATGTTTCGGTGGAGCGCAAGCGGATCCTGCATGCCTACGGCGCCAACATTATTTATACCGACCCGGGCGATGGCTCCGACGGTGCGATTCGTGTCGCACGCGATCTCTTCGCCAAGCATCCCGACAAGTATTTTTACGCCGACCAGTATTCGAACGACGCCAACTGGCAAGCTCACTACCATGGCACAGCCAACGAAATCTGGCAACAATCGGAAGGCCGTGTCACCCATTTCGTTTCCATGATGGGAACGAGCGGAACTTTCATGGGCACGACGCGACGCCTGAAGGAACTGAATCCGGCGATTCGCTGCATTTCGCTTCAGCCCGACTCACCCTTCCACGGCATCGAAGGCGCAAAACATATGGCCAGCGCCATCGTGCCCAAAATCTATGACGCATCCCTGGCCGATGAAGACCTTGGCATCGCGACCGAAGACGCTTATCGCATGGCCATTCGACTGGCTCGCGAAGAGGGTTTGCTGGTCGGAATTTCCGCGGCAGCGGCGGTCGCAGGATGCCTCGAGGTGGCACGGCAGCTCAAGCCCGGCGAGCCCGCCGTATTCGTAACTATCCTGTGCGACTCCGGCGACAAGTATTTGAGCGAGAGATTCTGGGAGGAAGAGTGAACAAACTGCGGGATCGACGAATTTTAGGATTGTTGAATTTTCGACCCGCGTTTGAGGCTCAATGGGTAAATTCGTAAGTTCGACCATCCGGCGATTTCTCTGCGATGTTAAAGCTTCCCCAATCCGCCTACACCTCCCTCCGGCAGCACGGCGAGGAGACCTATCCGCACGAATGTTGCGGTGTTTTGCTCGGTCAGATGGGGGAAGACGGTATTCGTACGGTCTGCACGGTTGCCCGTGCCGGCAATACCCGCACCGATTCTGCCCACAATCGCTACAACATCGATCCCAAAGAATTGATCCGCATTCAGCGCGAAGGCCGCGAGCGTGGCGAGGACATCGTTGGCTTCTACCATTCGCATCCCGACCATCCCGCCCTGTGGTCAGAAACCGACTACGCCGAAGCCCATTGGTTCAGCTGCTCTTATGTGATCACCAGCGTCGAAAAGGGCAGGGCCGTGCTGACCAACTCCTTCGAGCTGACCGGCACCGACGAGCACGACAAGAAACTGGAAAAAGAGAAGATTGAAATGATCTGACCAGTGGGTGTCGTGACGGTGGCCCTTGTCCGCCGCCTTTAGAGCTCTTGCCGGGATCTGAGGTTCCCCTGCATCTCCTGATGTGGGTGACGTCGCCTCTGGCGGGACGGCCAGGACGAAGCGCCGGGCGAGAGCCCCGCCCACATCGGCAGTGCTGAATCCGGCCTCTTTGTGGCATCATCTATAGCCTATGCCCAAGATCCAGATCCCAACCCCCTTGCGCCAGTACGCCGGTAAACAGCCGGCCGTGGAAGTGAAGGCTGGAACCATCGGCGATGCCCTGTCTGATCTGGTCGCGAAGCATCCCGACCTGCGCCGCCACCTCTACACCGAGGATGGCAAGCTGCGCGCTTTCGTCAATGTATACCTCAACGACGAGGATGTCCGTTACTTGCAGAAGGAAGCCACGGCGGTGGCCGACGGTGATAATATTTCCATAGTACCCTCCATCGCGGGAGGCGGGAATTGATTGACGAGTTGTCCAATTTTGGAACTGTCGAATTGAGATCCAAGCGCACATTCCGCTGTTGTTGTCCTTCCTGTCGATAGTTGTCTTCAATCCGACAATTCGTAAATCCGGCAATTCTTCATGGGGAAGAGGTTTTCATGGCCACAACAATGGATGTCAAACCGGAAGCCGCAACTCTCAGCAACGAGGAAATTCAGCGCTACTCGCGTCACCTGATCATGCCCGAGGTCGGCATGGAGGGTCAGATCAAGCTGAAAGCCGCGCGGGTACTGTGCATCGGCGCGGGTGGGCTGGGTTCGCCGCTAGCGCTGTATTTAGGGGCGGCCGGCGTGGGCACGCTGGGGATCGTGGACTTCGATGTGGTTGACTACACCAACCTGCAACGCCAGATCATTCATTCCACGGCCGACGTGGGCCGCAAGAAACTGGATTCCGCCGCCGAGAAGCTGAAGGCCATCAATCCCTTCCTGAACATCCGGAAGTTTGACACTCGGCTATCGAGCGAAAACGCACTCGAGCTTTTCCGGCAGTTCGACATCATCGCCGACGGCACCGACAATTTTCCCACCCGCTACCTGGTTAACGATGCCTGCGTGCTCACCGGCAAACCGAACGTGTACGGATCGATTTTCCGCTTCGAGGGACAGGCGAGCGTCTTTGCGACAAAGGAAGGCCCGTGCTACCGCTGCCTATATCCGGAGCCGCCACCGCCAGGTCTGGTGCCCTCCTGTGCCGAGGGTGGCGTGCTCGGCATTCTGCCGGGACTGGTGGGTGTGATGCAGGCCACGGAGGTCATCAAGCTGATCCTGGGCAAGGGCGAGTCGTTGATTGGCCGGTTATTGCTGATCGATGCCCTGGACATGAGGTTCCGCGAACTGAAGCTACGCAAGAACCCGGATTGCCCGGCCTGCGGAAAACATCCGACCATTACCCAGCTGATCGATTACAACGAGTTTTGTGGAATTCGCGGTGAGGAGAAGCCCGTGGAAACAGCAGTTGCAGAAATGCAAGTCGAAGAACTGAAGAAGCGGCTGGACGCCGGCGAAGAATTGTTCGTGCTGGACGTGCGCGAGCCCCACGAATATCAGATTTGCAACCTCGGCGGGCGCTTGATCCCCCTCGGCGACTTGCCCAAACGCATCAACGAACTGGATTCGAGCCAGGAGATTGTGGCCCATTGCCGCTCCGGGGTGCGCAGCGCCAAAGCAGTGGATTTCCTTCGCCAGTCCGGCTTCAAAAAAGTTCACAACCTGGCCGGCGGCATCCTGGCGTGGGCCGATCGCATCGACCCCAAGATGCCAAAGTACTGAATTGCTGGGCCGGGCGCACCTGCCTAAAGGAAGCGAGCGCAAGGCCTACCGTTTTGGCAGGGTGTCGACTCACGCCCTACCCGGCATTGACCACCGGGCACCTGGCCCAATGCCCGCGGGAAACCTCCGCCAAGGCGGGCAGACTCCGCGCACATTGTTCCACCCGAAATTCGCAACGCGGATCAAATGGGCAGCCAGGGGGTACCAGATGCAACGGCGGTACCGTTCCTTCAATCGTTTGCAACGGCCGGGCACGGTCGGTTTTCAAAGTAGGGACGGCATTCAGCAGGCCACGAGTATAAGGATGCGCGGCCGCGCGAAAGATGTCGTCCTTCGATCCTAGTTCCACCAAGTTTCCGGCATACATTACCGCCACTCGATCGGCAACCTGCGAAACCACCGCCAGATCGTGAGAGATGAAAAGCATCGTCAGTCCAAATTTCGCCCGCAATTCCGCCAGCAGGCGGAGGATTTGCGCCTGAATCGTGACATCGAGCGCGGTCGTCGGCTCATCGGCGATCAGCAGTTTGGGGCGATTGACGATGGCCATCGCGATCATCACGCGCTGGCGCATACCGCCCGAAAGCTGGTGAGGGTAGTCGCGCGCCCGGCGTTCGGAATCGGTAATACCGACTTCCTTCATCGCCGTGACCGCTCGGCTCCAGGCATCAGTTCTCGTGGCGTTCTTCTTCTCCGCCGGGCAATGCGCCAGCACTGCCTCCGCAATCTGGTCGCCCACCCGCATCACCGGATTCAACGCGGTCATCGGCTCCTGGAAAATCATGGCCAGTTGCGTTCCCCGCAGGGGACGCATCGCCCCATCGGACAATTGCAGCAAATCGCAGCCATCCTGCTCGCCAGAGTCAAAACGGATCTCGCCGCTATACCGCGCATGGGGCGGCAGCAGGCGCATCACGGCCAGCGACGTAACCGATTTTCCGGAGCCCGATTCGCCTACCAATCCCAGCACTTCGCCTTGAGCGATTGCGAAGCTGAGGTCCCGAACCGCGGTGAACCCGGCCGGTGCAGCCGGTGCCGCGCCTGTGCTTGGGCGAGGAAATGCAACGGTCAAATGCCGGACATCCAGCAGGGCAGCCACGTCGGTATGTTAGCAGCGTAGCTGCTTCCGGGTCATCGACCGTCAGGATCACGATTTGAAATCGCAGCAAGGAAGATCCTAGGCGATTCGTTTCGTGACCTCGGTGCAATTGGCGGGCCCCTATTCCTTTGTTTGCTGCCTCGCCTGTGCTATAAGTCTCGCGAATGGCAAGCCTTCGCCAGGGATCGATTCGTCTGTTCCACCTCGCCGGCATTGATGTATTCCTACATTGGTCCTGGTTTCTGGTGGCGGCATTTGAGATCAGCGGCCGCGCCGGAACCTATTCCTCGGCCGGTTGGAACGCCCTCGAGTATCTGGGCCTATTTCTTATCGTTCTGCTGCATGAGTTTGGCCACGCACTAGCCTGCCGCCAGGTTGGCGGGAAGGCGGATCAGATCGTGCTTTGGCCGATGGGCGGAGTGGCATACGTCGATCCGCCGCCCCGCCCCGGGGCCACGCTCTGGAGCATCGCGGCCGGGCCATTGGTGAACGTAGTCCTGCTTCCACTTCTGTCCATGCTTGGCTGGTTGAGCCGGTCGGCGGGCTGGGCGCAGGCTATGCCCAATGCCCACGCGCTGCTGCGGGCGGTCTGGTTCATGAACTTGGCCCTACTGATGTTTAACATTCTGCCAATCTATCCCCTTGATGGCGGCCAGATTCTTCGATCTCTACTCTGGTTTCCGCTGGGACGGGCCCGAAGTCTGATGGTGGCGGCGATCATCGGATTGTTTGGCGCGGCCGGGTTCGTCGTCCTTGCCGTGTGGATCCGCTCGCCCTGGCTCGGCATCCTCTCGGTGTTTACCCTGATGAATTGCTGGAGCGGCCTGCGTCAGGCACAAGCCTTGTCGCGTCTGGCAAAGTTGCCGCGACGCGAATGGTTCGCCTGTCCCCGGTGCAAAACAGCCCCACCGGTGGGAGATTTCTGGAAGTGCTCGGGCTGCGGTGAGGCATTCGATACATTCCAAACCCAAGCCGTTTGCCCTCGCTGCGCAACCCGGTTTCCTGTCACCAAATGTGTCGACTGTGGCGGACTCCATGCCATGGGTGACTGGGCTGCCCCTTACCTTACGCCTTCCAAGGTCTAGCCCTGGGGCCCCGGATTTCGTGGAGGCCCGGTGATTACTCCTGTCTCAAAAGACAGCAAGCAGTGTTCGGAGCGATACCAGTGAAAAGATGCAGGCAAAACCAATGCGCAAAGTAGCAGACGATGAAGCGGCATTGCCCGGATCGAAGCCCTCTGGGGCGGTTGTCAGGGCTGCGCATGGCGATGAACTCGGACATTGGTCAGACTCCCTCAGAAGCTTGGGAACGCGGAGACTGCCCGATTGATCAGCCCGATCCAGTCGAGCCCATCACTCCCAAGCTCACTTGTCCAGCTCTTGCAAACGACAAATGAAGCCCCACCCGCCGCCGAGCTCGCTGACCGCCAGCATCAGCTCGTTGCTGCCGGTTTTCAGCGGAAGGTAGATGGCGTCATTTTCCGGGTTCACGATGCCGAGGAAGCCGGGGTCACGGAAATTCTGGGCGCTTCGGCCACGGAAGAGAATCTTGCCGTTCAGGAACACGCTGACGTCGTCGCTGTAGCCGATATAGAGCTTTCTTAGCTGGTCGCGATCGGAATCGATGCGGGTTCGCGCGTACACGACCCTCATCCCCGGCTGGGGCTCCAGGCGCTTCGAAAAGTCGTTAGCGAACGAGACCATCGGATGCGGGGCCTCGCGATAACGATAGAGAACCACCAGGCCAGGCGGCTCGGCCTCCACATCCTGCCAACGGGTGGCATCGCTCTCCGCGGGTGAGAGCGGACGCTCGAGATTCCGTGCGAGGGCATCGTAGGAGGGCGACAGACTCCACTTGGTCAGCGTGCCCGCCGGCATCGGCGGCAGGTGCCGCACCCAAGGCGCATCAGGCGTTGTCCGTATTGCGAAGTTTGAGAAATAAGTCGCACCCGTCAGGACATAGAGCGCCACCTGGCCTCTTTGAACCCCGCTTTTCAGATCGTTCATCACCAGCGCAGGCCGATCCATATCGTTGACATACAGCTTTGCCTGCGCGCCCACCACCTCCAGGCGTAGGTGGAACCAGGTATCTTTCGGGATGTCGAGCGCGCCGGTGAAGCCCGGCCCGTTATAGATTTGCCAGTTGAGACCGGTGTTGAGAACCGGCGTGTACTGCAGCGCGTCGGGAAGGCCGGACTTGTGCTGGCGGAGATAAACCCATTCGGCGTTGCCGCCGTCGTTGGCGATGCGAAACTGAATGCCGAAGAACCCGCGACTGGCGGGGGTTGTGACATCCACATCGACAAGCCCGTCGCGCATTTCAAAGTCCTTCAGAACCGCTGCGCCACCATCGAGGAAGAGGCATTTGCGGCCCTGATATTCAGCCGTCTTGGCTTGTCCTTGCAGATCCCAACGCGGGGAGTCTGCGGGCACGGAGAGCGTCTGCTCGGTTTGTGAATGAGCTGCTGACGCGCACGCAGGAAGCAGAGCCAGAGCACAAGCGAAAAGACGGAGATGTCGAAGCAGGGCTTGCCTCCGCATGTTTGGAATGTGGTCCCGAAGTCTCTTGCCCGCTTGCGATTTTCCGGCAAACGCCAACATGTAGACGGCTGGACCAGAAAAGCGGTAGCAGAGCCCCGGAAAATGCTCCTTCGAAGGCTTCCTGCGAACCGGAAAAGCAAGAACACCGGGCCTCCCCTGGCTATCGTTCCGGATTGCAAACCGTCAGAGGTGAAAGGGAGGTGTCAGAGGGGGAGATGGGATGAGTGGAGGTTCTGCGCTGGCATTGGGGGCTCGGCCGTTGGGAAAAGAGAATGCCTTCCTGGCCATTGCAGTGGGCGGCCTGACGGCCCGGCGCTGTCGATCTTACACAAGCCTTCATCTTGTTTGGATGGCCCATTCCGCTCGTGATTGCCGGAGGGCTGTCGGGGCGGCAGGCTTTTCACGTGGCATAGGTACCTGTTCTGGGTGTCTTCGTGCATTTCTTGATCGCTTGCTCGGCGGCGGCCGTCTACTTGGCTGCGAGCCGCAGGCTGCGTTTCTTGACAGAACACCCGCTGGTGTGCGGTTTGTTCTTGGGGGCGGCGGTTGAAGAGGTCATGAATCTTGTGGTTTTGCCCCTCTCCGCGCTCCTTACCATCTTCATGACCTGATTCAAGGACTGCTGGTGCACATGGTCGTGGTCGGACTGCCGATTTCCTTCAGCGTGCGGCGGTTTGCGCAATGAGGTCGGAGCAGATCTGGCCGGAACACTCCCTCCCTTGGTGGACCAGCCAGTGACTGCCGGCTCGATTTCTTATTGCCCCAAAATCAGCGGCAATCCATTCTTGCTGTTGCCGATCACGACCACTTTGGAATTTGTGCTCTTGGCCAGGCTTTCGGTTGCCTCAATACCCTTCCACTCGAGCAGCTGCGGGCTGATTCCCTGCGCCACAATCTGCTGAAAATCGCGAATCCCTGCGGCTTCGATACGTTTGCGCTGCGCCTCCTGGGTTTCTTTCTGCAGCCGGAAATTCATGGCCAGAGCTTCCTGCTCAGCCTGCTGCTTGGATTCGATCGACGACTTCAAGGTTGCGGGTAGTTGGATGTCGCGCAACAGCACGCTCTCCACCAGGACTCCGCGCTCGCCGAGTTTGTCGCTGAGTTGGGTGTAAATCTGTTTGGCCACGGCTTCGCGTTCGCCAGTGTAAAGCGCGTTGGCGGAGTGCGACGCGGTGGATTCGCGGATCGCCGCCCGCAGATTCGGCTCCACCAAAACAGCCATGTAGTTGGGCCCAATCTTCTGGTAGACCTCAGCCGCCTTCTCTGGATTGAGGTGATAGATCAGCGACGTATCCAGGTTCATCACCAGGCCTTCGCTCGAAGGCACGCTGGCGGATTCCTTGATTTCCTGGGTGCGAATCGAAAGCTCATTATTGGACTTGAAAGGACTCACCAGATGAACCCCTTCGGGCAGCACTTCTCCGGTCACTCGTCCAAACAAGGTGAGCACTCCGACATGGCCCGAATCTACCCGGACCACTGAGGCAAACAGCGCGATCACCACCAGAAACGCGGCCAGAGCAATTCCGAACAGACGCAATGCGGGGCCTGGGTTTGCGTCGATCACTCGGCCGCGGGCGTCATTGAAGATCGTCATAAGATTTTCTCCCCCGCGCGATTGTATGCCAATCGGGCATGCCACAGAATGGCTTAAAGGAAACCCGCGCTGCCATTGATTTCTGCAGAAATTGTCACAACGAGGGAGTAGCGGTAGGGAAAGCGACCGCCCCGTAGTGATCGGACAAACCCTGCCAAAATCGAGTGTCGGTGAGGCCGAGGAAATCGACTGTGCCGCCTGACTGCACCAAATCCGGTCACCCCCTTGTGGAGAGCCTGCACTTGATTGCATGCAAACGATTTAAATGGCGGCTTTTTTTATTGACTATAAAACTGAGAGGAGTAAAAACAACCTCGTTCTTTGACACGTTCTGAAGTTTACCCGGTTGGCGTAGCGTCCGGGGCTCAAGCGTAGTCACCCAGAAGCATCGCAAGGTGAGTCAGGGAGGGCTAGCAAGGGTCTATAGCTAAGCGCTGGTTGAGGCGAACGAGAACCCACGTCAGAGGCAAGATAGAGTCCCGAGGCGTTAAACAGTTTTTCCGGTTGGCGGTAAGCCCGGAGCCCAAGCACAGATCGCGCGTCGTGCCACTCGCAAGGGCAGCATGAATGCAGGTTAGCGAGGGTCTAAAGCGAGCTACTGGCCGAGACGAACAGGTTTAACATCACTTCGGGACTCTTAATTTTTTCCCCACATTCCTGTTCGTCTGCCCGGGTCCGCTGCTCACCTGCTCCCTCATAAGGGAATATTCCCATGCTTCTTTGATGGATTCTTATCCCGCTTGGTCTCGAGCATGGCCAACGCCTGAATCAGTTTCTTCCGCGTCTCCCGCGGTTGGATCACTGCGTCGACAAACCCGCGATCGGCCGCCACATAGGGATTGGCAAACCGCTCGCGAAATTCTTCGATCTTTTTCTGGCGGACCGCTTCGCGATTGTCGGCTTGGTCCAATTCCCGTTTGTAGACGATGTCCACCGCGCCCTCGGGACCCATCACCGCGATTTCGGCCGTCGGCCAGGCGTAATTCACGTCGGTGCGGATATGTTTTGACGCCATCACGCAGTATGCCCCGCCGTAAGCCTTCCGCGTAATGACGGTAATTTTCGGCACCGTGGCTTCAGCGAATGCGAATAGCAGCTTGGCGCCATGCTTGATGATTCCGCCATACTCCTGGGTAATGCCGGGCAGAAATCCCGGCACATCTTCAAACGTGACCAGCGGAATATTGAAGCAATCGCAGAAGCGCACAAAGCGAGCTCCCTTGGTGGAGGCATTGATATCGAGCGTACCGGCGAGAAACGCCGGTTGGTTGGCGACGATTCCCACCGACTTTCCGTTCAGCCG
>JACXTT010006635.1_pt1 | contig 16489 bp, 15 predicted proteins | sample 9270951 | NCBI WGS metagenome assembly JACXTT01 (sample SAMN15532306, study PRJNA645909) | rock metagenome | isolation source: weathered quartz diorite | place: Puerto Rico | collected 2017-06-21 | reverse complement strand
GGCGCCCGCTACTTCCAGTGGCTCCTCACCCGCTTCACGACGCCCGAGGAGCTCTTCGGCGCCGTTAGCCTGAAGGCGCTCGAGGAGGACGACTACCGCCGCCTCACGACGCACAAGCTTCCCGAGGCGCACATCGCGTTCCTCGACGAGGTGTTCAAGGCGAGCTCGTCGATCCTGAACACGATCCTGACGCTCATGAACGAACGCCGCTTCCACAACGGGCGCGAGGTGGTCGCGGTGCCGCTCCTGACGCTCTTCGCCGCCTCGAACGAGCTCCCCGAGGACGACGAGCTGCTCGCGATCCACGACCGCTTCCTCCTTCGCTTCGTCGTCGACTACCTCGACGAGGACTTCCGCTTCCTGAAGCTCCTCCAGGCGAGGCCACCGGCCGCCCGCACCACGCTCTCGCTCGCGGACCTCGCGGTGGCGCGCGCCGAGGCGGCCGCTCTTCCCGTTCCTGGCGAGGTGTTGCGCGCGCTCACCGACCTGCGCCGGGAGCTCCGGACGAAGAACGTCGTGGTATCCGACCGGCGCTGGACGCAGGCGGTCGGCGCGCTGCGCGCTCGGGCCTGGCTCGCCGGCCGGGCGGCGGTGGCCGACGAGGACGTGCCGTTTCTCGAGCACGTGCTGTGGCGCGACCCAGCCGAGCGGGAACCGATCCGGGCCGCCATCCGCGAGCTGCTCCGCGGCTACGAGGACGAGGTCCGGGTCCTCCTCTACCAGTCGCGCGAGCTGCGCGAGTACGCGCTCCGGAGCTGGGACACGCGCGAGCTCCAGAGCCGCGCCGCCGTGGAGGCGCACACCAAGATCCGCAACATCCTCGACAAGGTCGACGCGATCCTCTCCCGGGCCCGGACCGGCGGGCGGCCGGTCGACCGGGTCGAGACACTCCGCCACGAGATCGCGGCCATCGAGCGCGAGATGCTGGGACGTCTCTGATGGCGCCGCGCCCGAAGCGGCCCCCGCCGCCGCGCACCGCCATCATCCCGCCCGACGAGCACTGCTGGGTGGAGAGCGACGCGTACGATCGGAGCGCGTTCGCGACGCTGCTGGCCGATGCACCCTCGCTAGCGAAACTCGCCGACGACGGCGGCACCCTGGTGCCCCATTTCGACTCGCTCCTCGCGGACGTCTTCTCCCTGCTCTTCAAGCTCGAACCGCGTCTGCGATCTCCCGACACCGTCGCGCCCGCGGCCGCGCTCAACCGGGTGCTCCTCGCCGCGTTCGACGACCATCCCCTCCTCCATCATCTCCGCGAGCAGACCCAGCTCGACGAGACGCAGGCCGGCCTCGGCACGCTGCTGGTCGGCGAGGAACTGCTCCGCCTGCTGCGCGAGGAGCATCTCCTGCCGCGGGGCGACCTGCTCGATCTCTGGGAGCTCCGGCGCCGCGAGGACGAGCTTCGCACGCGCGGCGAGGAGGTGGCCGACCTCGATCGGCTCGCCGGCGAAGGGGACGAGGATGCCGCCGCGGCCGCAGGGCGGGCACGTGAAGCGGCCGCCGATGCCGCCGTCGCCGCCGAGGCACGTCTCCGCCATAAGGCCCGTGTCGTGGCCGAGCGCCTGGCCGAGATGCCGGCGCGGGCGCGGAACGCCATCCCTGCCGCGGCCGCCAGCCTCTCGCGCACTCTCGCCGAGGCGACCGCGGAGTCGCAGAGCTGGGGCACGGGCCTCGGCGGCACGGGACGAACGTCGGCCGGACGGAAGGTCGAGCTCGGCCGCCGGCTCGCCACGAACCCGAAGCTCCGGAAGCTCGCCGCCCTCGTCGGCCGCATGCGCGAGCAGGCGCTCGCGCTCCGCCGGCGCTCCTTCGAGCGCGCGAGCGAGGAGGTCTACGAGGTGACGCTCGGGCGGGACCTGGAGCGCCTCCTCCCGCCCGAGCTGCTGGCGCTCCACCATCCCGTCCTCCGTCGGGATTTCGCCCGCCGGCTGATCGAGGGCCGGCTCCTCACCTACGCGCTCCGCGGCGAGGACGAGCGCGGCCGCGGCCCGATGATCGTCTGTCTCGACGGCTCGGGCTCGATGGCCGGTGACAAGGAGATCTGGTCCAAGGCCGTCGCCTTGACGCTGCTCGAGATCGCGCGCCGCCAGCGGCGGCTCTTCCGCTTCATCTGCTTCTCGTCGGCCGAGACCCCGCTCTTCACACTCGACCTGAACCCGCGCGAACGCCACGAGGTGCAGGAGGACCGCGCCCTCGACCTGGCCGAGTACTTCCCCGGCGGTGGAACGGACTTTCAGGTGCCGCTGTCCGCCGCCCTCGACTGCCTCGCTGCGGCCCGCTACCGCCGCGGCGACGTCGTCCTCATCACGGACGGCGAATGTCGGGTGGCGGCCGACTGGCTCGCGCGCTTCAAGGCCGCGAAGACGCGGCTCGGCTTCTCGCTCTACTCGATCCTGATCGACGTCGGCCCGAGCGCCGTCGAGACACTCGCCGCGCTCAGCGACCGCGTGACCGCGGTCTCTGCGCTCGCCGACGACGGCGTCCGCGACCTCTTCCTCCGGCTGTGACGGCTGGGCGGGAAGCGCGCGGGGCGCTCGCCGGCGTCCGCGTCCTCGACCTCGCCGACGAGAAGGGGGCGCTGGCGGGGAAGCTCCTCGCCGGCCTCGGCGCCGACGTGATTCTGGTCGAGCCGCCCGGCGGCAGCCGGATGCGCTCGATCCCCCCCTTCTGGCAGGGGGCACCGGACCCGGAGCGGAGCCTCTTCTTCTGGTTCTACGCCTCCGGCAAGCGCGCCATCACGCTCGACGTCGACAGCGCCGCCGGCGCGGCGCGACTTCGCCGCCTCGTGGCGGGCGCCGACGTCCTGATCGAGACCGGGCCGCCCGGCTGGTCCGACGCGCTCCGCGCCGAGAACCCGCGGCTCGTCGTCGCTTCGATCACGCCCTTCGGGCAGCGTGGGCCGTACCGGGACTGGCGCGGGTCCGACACCGTCGCGCAGGCGATGGGCGGGATGCTCTACGTGAACGGCCACGCGGACGGCCCGCCGCTCCGCTCGCTCGGCCTTCAGGCGTATCACCAGGCCGGCATCTTCGCCGCGCTCGGGGTCGTGAGCGCGCTCCTGGCCCGCGAGACGACCGGGCGCGGCCAGCACGTCGACGTGAGCCTCCAGGCCGCGGTCGCGGGCGCGCTCGAGCACGTGCCCGGATTCTGGCATCAGGCCGGGCTCGTCAACGGACGACAGGGAACGCTCCACTGGACGCGCTACTTCCGCGTCGGTCGCTGCCGCGACGGCTGGGTGATGCACTGCACGCTCGGCGACTGGACGTCGCTCCTCGAATGGATGAAGGCCGACGGGATGGGGGCGGAGGTGGAGGATCCGGCGCTCGAGGACATCAAGACGCGGCAGGCCGAGGCCGAGCACCTCTTCGCCGCGCTCGATGCGTGGGCCGCGCGCTACTCGGTCGCCGAGCTGACCGAGGGCGCGCAGCTCCGTCGCATCCCGTACGCGGCCGTGCGGCCACCCGAGGCGCTGCTCCGTGACCCGCATCTCGCCGCGCGCGGCTTCTTCGTGCCGATCGAACATCCGGATCTGGGCCTCACCGTTCCCTACCCCGGCGCGCCGTTCCGGCTCGGTGGTGCGGCCTGGCGCGTCGCTCGCCCGCCGCGGCTCGGCGAGCACGACGCGGAGGTCGGCGCGTGACGCGACCGCTCGAGGGCACCCGCGTGCTCGACCTCACCTGGGTGGTCGCCGGGCCCGTGACGACCCGCATCCTCGCCGACCTCGGCGCCGACGTGATCAAGATCGAGCGCCGTGGAAGTCTCGACTTCGGCGACCGGCGCGGCGGGCTCTCGGGAACGCTCATGCGCGGCAAGCGGAGCGTTGTCCTCGACTTGAACGATCGCCGCGGCCTCGAGATTGCGCGGCGGCTGGCCGCGGTTTCCGACGTCGTCATCGACAACTTCAGCGCGCGCGTGATGACCAACCTCGGCCTCGATTACGACACGCTCAGGGAGCTTCGCCCCGACATCATTTGTGTCCGCATGACGGGCTTCGGCCTCACGGGCCCGGATCGCGACCACGTGAGCTACGGACCGACCCTCCAGGCGCTCACCGGCTACACGCTCCTCATGGCCGAGCCTGGGGGCGAGCCCGCGGGCTTCGGCTACTCGTACTCCGACCTCGCGGGCGGCAACCTCGGCGCGCTCGCCGTGCTGGCGGCGCTCTGGCACCGGCGGCGGACGGGGCGCGGCCAGCTCGTCGACCTCTCCCAGCTCGAGGCGGTGGCGAGCCTGGTCGGACCCACGCTGCTCGAGCGCGCGCTCGACCGCGGGACTTCGCTCCCGACCGGGAACGCGTCGCAGGAGGCGCCGGGAGTGCCGCACGGCGTCTACCCCTGCGCGGGGCGCGACCGGTGGATCGCGATCACCATCTTCACGGACGAGGAATGGCGGGCGTTCGCGCGCATCGTCGACGGGCTCCAGGGAAGCCGCTTCGCGACCCGTGAGGCCCGACTCGAGAACTCCGCGGCCCTCGATCGCCTGGTCGCCGACTGGACGCGAACGCAGGTGGCCGAAGACGCTGCCGGGCTCCTCCAGCGCGCCGGGGTCCCCGCAGGCGTCGTCGCGAACGCCGAGGACCTCTGCGCACGCGACCCGCAGCTCGCGGCGCGCGGCCACTTCGTCGACGTGCCGACGCCCGAGGGGCGCACGGTCCGGATCGACGGGCCGCCATTTCTCCTGTCGGAGACGCCCGCGCGCGTCAGCGGACCCGGCCCGCTCCTCGGCGAGCATTCCGGCGAGGTGCTCGCGACGTTCCTCGGCCTCGGCACCGACGAGATCGCGTCACTCCGCGCTGACGGCGTGGTCGGCTGACGCTCTTCATCCTCTACTTGTTGTGACAGTAGATGCACGACCCGCCCCCGCCGCCGATGAGCGGCGGGTCGTTCGTCGGGTCCGCATCCTGGTACGCCGCGACCCGATCGGCGGCATGCGCGACTCGGTCGTCGAGATACGCCTGGTAGCGGTAGCCCGTCCCGCGCCCGATCGTCTGGCCGAGGCCATACCAGACCTTCGCCGGCGTGAGCCGCCCACCCTTGGCGTCGATGTCGCCGAGGAGGAGCGTCGTGCCCTCGATGTTGTGCGGCGCCATGCCGGCGTTGTTGCAGATCTCGGGCAAGTCACGGACGCAGCTCGCGCTCTGGAAGACGAGATCGACGAGGGGGAGGATCCGCTGCTGGTAGTACGGGTCCGAGGCGGGCAGGATCGGCGCCACGACGGCGAACGCGTCGAAGCTGTCGAAGATCGGGTTCGCGGTGATCGCCGCCTCGAGCTGTTGCATCCCGAGCGCCAGCCGCGCCGGGTCGTGCTGCTCGAAGCCGTTCGCGTACGAGACGGCCGCCCGGAAGCCGGGCACCCGCGTATCCAGGGCGAGCAGGTCCGAGGCCCGGTCGAGCGGCGCCTGCGCCGCGGCACCCTCGGCCTTGGCGTCGTCGCAGAGGTTCAGGAAGTCGAACTCGGCGCATGCCTGCGTGCTCCGGTAGAGGTGGAGCATGCCGAGGAGGAACTGCGAGCGGCCGTCGCGGCGGTCCTCGTGGACCGCGCGGGTGAGCAGGCGTAGCGCCTCGTCGCTTCGTGGGCGGTCGGCCCAGAGCGTGTCCCAGAAGGCCGCCTCGCCATCCGATGCCGCAGCCGACGGCCGCCGGCTGACGACCCGCGTGGCGTCGTTCCGGCGGAAGTTCTGGAATCGCACGAGATGCTTCTCGCCCGCGACCGTGAACCAGGCTTCGAGGTACGCGACGGGGCCGGCGACCGGCATCCAGCCCGTGCCACCGGCACGGATCAAAAGCCGCCGGCGGGTGTAGAGAATCTCTTGCACGCCGCCGGGCGCGCCGTCCGTCGACCGGTAGCGGAAGCCGCCCTTCACCGCGCTCCAGCCGGCAGAGGGCAGCGCGACCTCGCCGTGATCCTCGAAGTCGGCGCCGCGTCGGGAGAGCGCGAAGCGCACCGAGGATCCCTTCGGGCCGGCCGGATCGCGGACGGTCCGGAACGCGCGGTCCGCGCCCACGCGGACGATTCCGCGGGCAGGTCCACGGAAATCGGCGAGCTTGCCGGTCGTGAGCAGGGTGAGCGCTCGGACGGGACACGCCGTGCCGGCGAGCAGCGCGATGGCCAGGACAGTCCGCCGTGCGGAGATCATCGTTCGTCGTCCTCCCGGAGTCGATCGGCTCTCACGTCCGAGAAGCAGGGGACATGCCAGGCCGGGGGTCTCGGCGGCGTGGCCGATGCCGGCCGTCCGGGGCAGCCGCCGGCATGCAGCTCCCGCACTCCCGGGCATGCGGTCCGTCTGGAACGAGTCTCGCACGGGCACGGCGGCGGACGCTAGCACCGGGACGCCGGCGCCGGCCACCCGACACGCTTGCAAATGGCCGAGGGATCGGCGCAAAGCCGGGCCATGCCTCTCGCGCTCGTCACCGGCGGCTCGCGCGGCATCGGCCGGGCGATCGTCGAGCGGATCGCGCGCGACGGCGCCGACGTCGCGTTCGTCTATCGCCGGGACGATGTGGCGGCGGCCGAGGTGGAAGCGGCCGTGCGTGCGCTCGGCCGCCGGGCGTTGGCGCTGAAGGCCGACCTCGGCGCGCCGGCGGAGGTGGCCGCGGCGCTCGACCGCCTGGGCGACGAACCGGTCGCGGTCTTCGTGGCCAATGCCGCGGCGACGGCGTTCAAGCCGCTGCTCGAGATCAAGCCGCATCACCTCGAGAAGACCTTCGCCATCACGATCGGCGCCTTTCTCCAGATCGTGCAGCGGATCGCGCCGCGCATGGGGCCGGGCGGTCGCATCGTCACGATCTCCGGCATGGACACGCACCGCTACGTCGCGGGGCACGGCGTGCTCGCCTCGGCGAAGGCCGCGCTCGAGGCGCTCACCAGGTACCTGGCCGTCGAGCTCGGCCCGCTCGGCGTCACCGTCAACTGCGTCAACCCCGGCTACGTCGACACCGATTCGGTCACCATGTATCTGGAGACCGAAGAGGCGCGGCGCGCGTTCTACGAGGAGATCGAGGGAGCAACGCCGCTGCGCGCGCTCGGCCAGCCGGACGAGGTCGCGGCGCTCGTCGCCTTCCTCTGCTCGCCCGAGGCGTCGTGGATGCAAGGGCAGGTGATCTATCTCGACGGAGGCATCTTCCTCCACGCGCCCGGTCACAGCGTTCGATGGTGGCGACGGACGGGACGGCTGTAACGCGTTCCGTCGGCTTGCGTCCGTCGTCACGGCGCGGCTAAGGTCGATCCGTGCGCAACCGGGCCGTCGTCTCGGTCATCGGGCGTGACCAGAAGGGCGTGGTGGCGCGCATCTCGACCTACCTCGCCTCGTGCAACATCAACATCGAGGACATCGAGCAGCGCGTGATGGAGGGCCTCTTCATCATGACGATGCTCGTCGACCTCTCCGACCTGAGCGTGACCCTCGACGAGCTGGCGCTCGGACTGCGGAAGATCGGCGACGAGATCGGCATGGAGGTGACGCTCCGGCTGGCGGGTGGTCCGCCGGAGCGGAAACGCGTCGCCGTCCTCGTGACGAAGGAGCCGCACTGTCTCGCCCAGCTCGTGCAGGACCGCGACGCCGGCCTGCTGAACGGCGACCTGGTCACGGTCCTCGCGAATCATCCCGACCTGGAGCCGCTCGCGCGCGCGCACGGCATCGTCTTCGAGTGGCTGCCATCGACCGACAAGAAGGCGCACGAGGACTTCCTCCTCGGCCGTCTCGCGGAGGTGAAGCCCGACCTGATCGTCCTCGCGCGCTACATGCAGATCCTCTGCGCGCGCGTGATCGACCGCTACCCGTTCCGCATCATCAACATCCACCCCTCGCTGCTGCCGTACCACCCAGGCTCGAACGCCTACAAGCAGGCCTGGGAGGAGGGCGTGCGCGTGTCCGGGTGCACGGCACACTTCGTCACCGAGCAGCTCGACGCGGGCCCGGTCGTCCTCCAGGACGTGTTCCACATCCGCGTCGGCGAGGACTCGCTCGACGACGTGAAGGCGCGCGGCCGCGCGCTCGAGGCGAAGGTCTTGTCGCAGGCGGTGCAGCTCTTCCTGAACGATCAGCTGGTGGTGAAGGACCGGAAGGTGATCTTCCGCCCGGGGCGCTTCCCGGGCGTCGCCGCGGGATCCTCGTGAGCTTCTCGGTCTGGCTGACCGGACCCGATCCGCGGGCCGTCGAGGCGATCGCGGACGCGATCGCGCGGCGCCTGTCGGTCCGGGAGGTCCCGGTGGAGGTGCTCGACCTCCGCTCGCCTGGCGTCGACGCCCTTGCCGGCGAGGGTATCGAATGTCGCGCCGCCTTCGTCGCCGAGGCGCTCGCCCGTCACGGCATCGCGACCGTGGTCGCGTTGCCGGTCCCGACCCGTGCGGCGCGGGCGCGGGCCCGCGCCGCCGTCGCGCACATGATCGAGGTCCACGTGTGCACCGCCGACTTCCCCTCCGAGCGATACGAGGTTCCCGATCGGCCCGAGGTCGAGATCGCGGACGAGGCGGGCGTCGAGCGCGTGCTCGGAACGCTCGAGGTGCTGGGGATGCTCGCGCGGGGCACGGACCGATCCTACACGGAAGACGAGGAGCGCGAGGTCATCCGGCGGCTCAAGGCGTTCGGTTATCTCTGAGGCGTCGTCACCGGGTCAGCGCACGAAGGACCCGCGGACGCCGAGCAGCCGGTGGAGATCCCGCCGCAGGGCGCGCACGCCGCGCACCAGCGCCCGCACCCGGCTCCCGATGACGCTGGCGCTCTCCGCGCGGACCGAGGGTTCGGTTCGTCGGAGCGATAGGACCTGAGACTGGACGTGCCGGACGAGCCCGAGCGCCAGACGGGCACGCTCCAAGAGCGGCGAGTCGAGGACGCCGCGCCCGTCGGCAGATGGATCCCGCATCTTCCCCGCGAGCGCGCGACCGACATCATCGAGGCCGGAGCCGATCGCATCGACCCGCGCGGTGAGTGACCGCGACGCGGGCACGGCGAGGATCGCGCGGACCTCGCCTTCGAGGGCGAGCGCTTGCCGGAAGACGTTCTGGACGTCGGCGCAGGTGGCCCGGTCGACGAGCTCGAACGGGTGGGTACAACGGCCTCCCGCGCAGACATCGTTCGTGCACGCATCACCATCCTCGGCGCACGCCTGCCCGTCGCCGCGCGGCGGACCGTTGATGCACCCGGCCGCATCGTGACCCGGGGCGTGCGGCGCGCAGACCGCGCTCTCGCACGTCTCCGCCGGCACGCAGCGCGCGTCGATCGGCACGTGCACGCAGTGGCCGGCGACGCACATCTCGTCGGTGCACGAGAAGCCGTCGTCGGCGCAGACCACCGGCATGCCGACGCAGCGGCCGGCTTCGCAGCGATCGCCGGTCGTGCACGCGTCACCGTCCGAGCATGCCGCTCCGGTCGCGGGTTCGTGCACGCACTGGAGGCCGCGGCATCGGTCGGTCGTGCACGGGTCATGGTCGTCGCAGCCGATCGCCGTTCCTTCGACGCAGAGAGCCGCTCGCGCCGGGGCGTCGGCCGTCATGATGCCAAGGAGAAACAAAGCGGCAAGGACCGCGCGCACGGCGGGGGAAGGTAAAGGAACGCGTGCCATCGGAACCATCCCGTGCGCTCCGATGCCTTCCTCACGCCTCTTGCCTGCGCATTTGCGCCCTCGCATCGGCTGTGCGCACGATCCCGAAAAGGAGGACCGGCCATGATCGAGCTCGTTCCCCTCGCGCACGCGACGGCCACCCTGTCCCCACCCATCGTCCTGCCGAGCACCCCGTCCGGGATGCGGGTCATCTTCGAGATGTCCGACTACCGCTTCGACGGCGAGCGGTTCAGTGGGCGCCAGCGCGGCGCCGCAGCGGCGGACTGGCTGGTCGTCGGACCGGAGGGCACCGGCACGCTCGACGTCCGGGTGACCCTCGAGACGCGCGACGGCGCGCCCGTCCTCCTCCGCTACGGCGGCCGCGTCGACGCTTCACGCGGTCTCGGCGGTGCGCCGATCTACGCGGCCCTCCAGTTCGAGACCGGCGACGAGCGATGGGCCTGGCTGAACCGCGTCCTGGCGATCGCCAAGGGGACGCTCGAGGCCAACGCCGTCGCCTACGAGGTGTTCGAAGTCCGCTGAACCGGGCGCGTCAGTGGAGGACCCGCGGACCGCGCGTGCCGATGCTCGTGCCGCGCGACCCACGGCGGGTGAACGAGCTCAGCTCCCAGCTGTCCTCGTCGCGGAGGTGCTTCAGCACGTAGAGATGGCCGTCCCGCCCGCGCACCCGGAAGTAGTCGGCGTCGTTGCCGTACCACCGGTCGAGGAGGTCGTCGACCTCGATCGTCTGCTCGCCGAGGACGAAGCGGCGCGGTCCGTCGCTCGCACGCTCGGCAGGGCACTCGACCTGGATGCGCATGGCGATCGGCTTACCGCCCGTTCCATGGCGGCGTCAAGGTGGTTCTCGCGCTCTCGCGCGCGCCCGTGATATCCGCCCTCGCATGGGCGACCTCGACGGCACGATCGCGTTCGTCACCGGCGCCGGCTCGGGGCTCGGGCGCGAGATCGCGCTCGCCTTCGCGCGTGCCGGTGCGCGTGTCGCGGTGAACGATCTCCGTCCCGGCCCCGCCGCCGCGGTGCACGAGGAGCTCCGCGCGCACGACGCGACGGTGTCCTGCGGGCCGCTCGTCGGCGACGTCTCCGACAGCGGAGCGGTCCGTACCTGGTTCGCGACGCTGGCGGGTGCGACCGGCGGCCGGCTCGACGTGCTCGTGAACAACGCCGGCTTCGCCGACAACGATCCCGAGACGCGGGCGCGCATGCTGCGGCAGATCGAGGAGCTCCGCACCGCCGGCCAGGTCACGACCGCGCTCGACACCACCCGGCGGATGAGCGACGAGCGCTGGCGGCGTATGCTCGCCGTCCACCTCGACGGCACCTTCTTCTGCAGCCGGGCCGCCCTCGACCTGATGACCCCACGCCGAGCGGGCCGCATCATCAACATGGCGAGCATCGCGGGCACGACCGGCATCCAGGGCGCGGCGCACTACTCCGCCGCCAAGGGCGGCATCATCGCCTTCACGAAGGCCCTGGCACGCGAGGTGGGCCCGCAGGGCATCCTCGTGAACGCCATCGCCCCGGGCTACATCGACACGCCGCTGCTCGACGTGCTCGGCGACCAGCGGGCGGTCCAGACGGCGGTGATTGCGACGCAGACGGTCCTCGGCCGCCTCGGCGAGGCGCGCGAGATCGCCGCGACCGCCCTCTTTCTCGCCGGGCCGGGGGCGAGCTACTTCACCGGGCAGGTGCTCTCACCGAACGGCGGCCTCGTGGTCTGAAACGCCGTGCGCCGCGGCGAGCAGGTCGATCGGATGCTCGACGCGGACGGCGAGCCCACGGAGCGCGACACCCGCCCGGATCTGGAGGAGACATCCGGGGTTCGCCGCGGCGATCACGTCCGCGCCGCTGGCGGCGATCCGGTCGAGCTTTCGCTCGAGGAGCCGTCCGGCCATCGCGGGCTCGGTGAGATTGTAGGTCCCTGCGCTGCCGCAGCAGACGTCGGACTCCTCCAGCTCGACGAGACGGACGCCGGGGATCCCGCCGAGGAGCCGGCGGACCTGGTCGCGCACGCCCTGGCCGTGTACCAGGTGACACGGATCGTGCACGGCGACGGTGGCGCGGAGCCCCCGCGCCGCTGGCGGCAGACCGAGCTCCGCGAGGAGCTCGAGCGGATCCCGCGCGCGCCCGGCGACCAGCGCGGCCTCGGGCATGCCCTCGAGCACCTCCCCGTAGTCGCGAAGCATCGCGCCACAACCCGCGGCAGCGGGGACGATCCAGTCCGCCGCGATGCCGGCGACCTCGCCCACGACGGCTCGCGCGAGGCGTCGCGCGCGGGCATCGTCGCCGAGATGGAGCGCCAGCGCGCCGCAGCAGCGCTGCGAATCCGGCACGACGACCCGTAGCCCGGCGCGCTGGAGGAGCACGGCCGTCGCCCGATTCGTCCCGGAGAAGGCCGCGTCGGCAACGCAGCCGGTGAGGAGCACGGCCGTCCCGCGCTCCGGCCCTTCCGGCACGAGCGACCGGGGTAGCGCTCGCCGTCGTCCCGCCGGCAGCGCGGCGAGATAGGCGAGCGGCCGGGTTCGCGTGCGCCGAGCGAGACGTGCCAGCCAGGTCCGCCCCGCGAGCATCCGGAGAGGAGCGAAGCCGGCACGCACGACCCGAGGGCGCGTCAGGAGTGCCGCGAGTCCCCGACGCGCCCAGCGCGCGCGTGCGGGACGTGCGCGCTCGACGAACGGGCGCGCGGCCTCGATGAGGGTGCCGTAGCGGACACCCGAGGGGCACGCCGTCTCGCACGCCCGGCAGCCGAGGCAGAGGTCGAGGTGACGAATGACGTCCGGCGTCCGCTCGAGCACGCCCTCCTCCAGCGCGCGCATGAGGTGGATTCGTCCGCGCGGCGAGTCGGCCTCGAGCCCGAGCTCCAGGTAGGTCGGACATGCGGGGAGACAGAGTCCGCAGTGAACGCACGTGAGGAGCTTCTCGCGCTCGACGAAACGAACGCCGCCTGCCGTCACAGCCCACCCACGAAGCGCCCCGGCGCGAAGGTCGCCGCCGGGTCGAACGCCTGCTTCACCGCGCGCATGAGCGCGCCGCCCGGTCCCGGATTTCCCCACACGTCGACGCGTGCCTTCACCGCCGGCGTTGCCCGCTCGACGACCAGCGAGCCACCGCGGGCCTCGAGCTCCGGACGTAGCGTCGCGACCAGCCGCGGCACGGCGTCGGTCTCCGCCACCGCGACCCGGACGACACCGTTCGCCGCATGGCCGAGGCACCGGACGGCTGCCCCGGCGCAGGCGGCTTGCGCCATGAACGCTCCGACCTCGGTCGGCAGCATCGACCCGCGTAGCACGGCTGCCGCCGGCGCGGCGGGAAAGGCGCCGAGCACACCGCGGAGCCCCGCGCCGTCGGCGACGGCGAGACCGCCTTGCTGCCCGAGCACGCGCGCGCGTGCATCGGCCACTTCCTCGGCGAGTCCCGCGATGCCGACGACGACACCCGCCGCCTCGCCCGGGCCCTCGGGAAGGCCGCCCGGGCCGGCGATCTCCAGCCAGAAGGGCTCGACCGCACCCGACATGACGGCGAGCGCGGTGTCCGCCGCGGTCTCGATCGATCGGCACGCGATCACGACCGCCTCTTCACGGGCCGGACGCGGCCGGACCTTGAACGTCGCCTCGACGATCGGCCCGAGCGTGCCGAGCGCGCCGACATGGAGCTTCGGCAGATCGTAGCCCGCGACGTTCTTGACGACGCGCCCGCCGCCCGCGACGACGGCTCCGTCCGCGTCGACCGTGCGCAGGCCGAGCAGCAGATCGCGCACGCCACCCTGCGAGGCGCGAAGCGGCCCGGAGAGATTCGCCGCGACGAGACCGCCGACGGTCGTCGCCTCCGGATGCGGAGGATCGAGCGGCAGCCACTGTCCGGCGCGGGCGAGCGTCTCCGCGAGCACGGAAAGCCGGCAGCCCGCCTCGACCGTCACCGTCATGTCGGCCGCTTGGTGGTCGACGATGCGACTCAGCCGATCGAGCGCGAGTAGCACGTCCACCCGTGCCGGGACGCCACCGCGGTCGAGATGGGCCCCGCAGCCACGGACGACGATCGCATGCCCGCGCTCCGCCGCAGCGCGGACGCACGCCTGCACCTCCGCAACCGTGCCCGGCTGCGCGATCTCGCCCGGCACGATTCCGTCGACCGCGTCGGTCATTACTCCGCCTCCCACACCTGGAGGCTCACATCACTCCGCCTCCCACACCTGGAGGCTCACATCGCCGCCTGTCGGCGCGGGGTGCGGGTCTCGACGCATACCTTCGCGTCGGGAAAGATCTTGTGCGGGTTCGCCCGGCCCTCCGGATCGAAGACCGCCCGCAGCCGCGTCATGGCGCGCAGGTCGTCAGGGCCGAAGAGGAGCGGGAGCTGCGCCATCTTCTCGACCCCGATGCCGTGCTCGCCTGTGAGGCTCCCGCCGAGCGCGACGCACGCCTCGAGGATCTCGCGGCCCGCGGCGAGGACGCGCGCGACCTCGTCCCGGTCGCGCTCGTCGAAGAGGATGATCGGATGGATGTTGCCGTCGCCGGCATGGAAGACGTTCGCGATGCGGAGCCGGTGGCGCTCGGCCGCCCCCGCGATGGCGCGCAGGATGTCGGGGACGCGCGTCCGCGGGACGACGCCGTCCTGCGTGCAGTAGTTGGGCGCGAGCCGGCCGACCGCGCCGAACGCGCGCTTGCGACACTTCCAGAGCGCGGCGCGCTCCGCGTCGTCACGGGCGACGCGGACCTCGCGCACGCCGCTCGCGCCGCACACGGCGGCGACGCGCTCGGCCTGCGGGTCGAGACCGACGGCAGGGCCATCGAGCTCGATCAGGAGCACGGCTCCGGCATCGGTCGGGAGCCCGATCCCGTACGCCGCCTCGACCGCCTGGACGATGAGACGGTCCATCATCTCGAGCGCGGCAGGAACGATGCCGGCGGCGATGATTCCCGAGACCGCCTCGCTCGCGGCCTCGACCGATTCGAAGACCGCGAGGAGCGTCCGGTACGCCTCCGGCGCACGCACGAGCCGGAGCGTCGCCCGGGTCACGATCCCGAAGGTGCCCTCGGCACCGACGACGAGACCGACGAGGTCGTATCCCGGCCGGTCCTCGACCGCCCCGCCGAGCTCGATGAGCTCCCCCGAGGCGAGGGCCAGCTCGACGCCGAGTACGTGGTTCGTCGTCACGCCGTACTTGAGGGTGTGCGGGCCGCCCGAGTTCTCCGCGACGTTGCCGCCGATCGTGCACGCCGGCTGGCTCGACGGATCGGGCGCATAGACGAGGCCGTGGGCGCGGACCGCGTTCGTCACCCACTGGTTCACGACGCCCGCCTGGGCGACGATTCGCCGGTTGGCGACGTCGATCGCCTCGATCGCACGCATCCGGCTCGTGCAGATCATGACCGGCGCGGCGACCGGCAGCGTGCCGCCGGAGAGCCCGGTGCCGGCGCCGCGCGGGACGAACGCGATCGCCTCGGCGGCGAGAAGCCGGAGGACGGCGCTCACCTCGGCCGGCGTGCGTGGAAGGACGACGACCTCGGGCGCGGCGCGCTCGAGCGTGTAACCGTCGCACTCGTAGACGAGAAGCGCCTCGGGGCGGTCGACGACGCCGTCGGCGCCGACGACGGCGCGGAGGCGCGCGAGCAGCGCGGGCGGCAGCACGGCGAGCAACTTGTAGTCTCGGGTTTGCCCGCTGTACAGGCTCCACAACGACCGCGGTCGTGGCGACCGAGTTCGCCGTCGTGTACAGTCGCTCCCGTGACCGCGATCCCCGGTGAGTTCGCGCCGCCCGCCCGCCTTCTCCTCGGCCCCGGCCCGTCGGAAGTTCACCCGCGCGTGTTGCGAGCCATGGCGGCGCCGCTCCTCGGGCATCTCGATCCTGCCTTCATCGCGATGATGGAGGAGGTGAAGACGATGCTGCGTGCCGTCTTCACGACCGGGAACGCGCTCACCTTCCCCGTCTCGGGGACGGGCAGCGCGGGCATGGAGGCGTGCGTCGTCAACCTCGTCGAGCCGGGCGACGAGGTCGTGATCGGCGTGAACGGGGTCTTCGGCACCCGCATGGCGGACGTCGTCGAGCGGGCGGGCGGCACCGTCATGCGCGTCGAGGCGCCGTGGGGACGCGTCGTGCGGGCCGAGCAGGTGGAAGCGGCGCTCCGCAATTGCCGCCGGCCGAAGCTCGTCGCACTCGTCCATGCCGAGACGTCGACCGGCGCCTGGCAGCCGCTCGCCGACGCCGCCCGTCTCGCGCGCGCGCACGATGCGCTCTTCCTCACCGACTGCGTCACGTCGCTCGGGGGAGCGCCGGTCGAGAGCGACGGCTGGGGCGTCGACGCGGCCTACAGCGGCACGCAGAAGTGCCTCTCGTGCCCGCCGGGTCTCGCGCCCGTCACCTTCGGCCCGCGCGCGCTCGAGGCGATGGAGCGGCGGAAGACGAAGGTCCGCAGCTGGTATCTCGACGTGACACTGCTTCGGCAGTACTGGGGCGAGGAGCGTGTCTATCATCACACCGCGCCGATCTCGATGAACTACGCGCTCCGCGAGGCGCTGCGGATCGTGCTCGAAGAAGGACTCGAGGCGCGGTTCGCGCGCCATTGGCGAAATCACGCGGCGCTCGCCGCCGGGCTCGGCGCCCTCGGGCTCGGCCTCGCGAGCGAGGAGGGCCACCGGTTGCCGATGCTCAACGCGGTTACGGTGCCCGATGGTGTCGATGAAGGGCGGGTACGGAGTCGTCTGCTCCAGGACCACGGGATCGAGATCGGCGGCGGTCTCGGGCCGATGAAGGGGAAGGTGTGGCGGATCGGGCTGATGGGCGAGTCGAGCCGGCAGACGCACGTGCTGACGGTGCTGGCGGCGCTCGAGGAGGCGCTCCGGGCCGAGGGCCGGAAGGTCGCGCCGGGAGCCGCGCTCGCGGCGGCAGAGACCGTCTACTCCGGTTGAGCGCGCGCCGGGCGGCGATCGCCCTCGTG
>JACXTT010006634.1_pt1 | contig 16490 bp, 10 predicted proteins | sample 9270951 | NCBI WGS metagenome assembly JACXTT01 (sample SAMN15532306, study PRJNA645909) | rock metagenome | isolation source: weathered quartz diorite | place: Puerto Rico | collected 2017-06-21 | reverse complement strand
GGAGGGGAAGCGGGCGGCGGGGCCGGCGAGGGAAACACCGGTCAGCTCTCGCGCGGACATGCCCGGGTCGGGGTGGTCGAAAAAACCTCCCACGGCGGCGGACTCACTGCGGAAGGTGATGCTGAACGTGCTCGTTTCGTCGCCGATCTGGCTGGAACCGGTCCAGAACCCGTCGAGGATGCCGGATACGGCGACGACACTGATGAGCAGTCGTTTCATGGGCCCTCAGAAGACGAGGCGGTCTTTGAGCTCGCGGATGCGCTCGCGCGCGATCGGAAGCTTGGTGCCATGCTCATCGCGCAATCGCACTCGCGCCGGTCTGCCGTCGAGTTGTTCGATCTCTTCGACGAAGACGAGGTTCACCACGACGGAGCGGTGAATCCGTAGGAACGGCTGCGACCTCAACCGCTGCTCCAGCTCGGTCAGGCTGTAATCGACGATCTGCCTCCGGCCCGCCGCCACCGCGTAGGTCAGCTTCTCTGCGGCGATGAAGTGCGTGATCGCCGCGAGATCGATGAGCTGCATCCGGCCGCCGAGGCGCGACATCAAGCGCCGCGGAACTCCCGGTGCCGCGGACGCGAGCGCCTGCGCCAGCGCACGCCAGTCCGGCTGCGGGGTCACGTGCCGGCGGTCGAGCTTCGCGACGGCTCTCTCGAGGTGTCGGCTCTCGATCGGCTTGAGCAGATAGTCGACGGAATTCACCTCGAACGCTCGCAGCGCGTACTGGTGGTAGGCCGTCGTGAAGATCACCGGTGGAGGCTCCGGCAGACGCGCAAGAAGCTCGAACCCGTTCATCTCCGGCATCTCGATATCCAGAAAGACCACCTCGACGGGCTCGCGCTGAAGGTACGCTTCCGCTTCGTTCGGGTCGGTGAAGCGGTTCACGACGCGAAGCCGTCCCGTGGCGTCGATGAGCCGTTCCAGCCGGCGGAGGGCGAGCTGCTCGTCGTCCACGAGCACCGCGGTGAGCGCTGGTCCGGCCATCGTCGCCTCCGTCATCTCGATCGTCCCCACGCCGGCATGACCAGCGTGACGACCGTGGTGCCGGGTCGGGAGGCGACGGAGAGCTCGCCCCGGCCGTCGAAGAGCATAGCGAGGCGTGATCGAAGGTTGTGGAGCCCATGGCCGGGCGCGATGTCGCGTTCCGTGAATCCCGGTCCATCGTCGCGAACTTCCAGCGCCAGATTCGGGCCGCGCCTGGTCGCACCTATGGAGATCCGGCCGCCGGCGCTCCGGGATGCGACGACGTGCCGCACGCTGTTCTCGACGAGCGTCTGCAGCGCGAACGGCGCCACGCGAAGCGAGCGCAGATCGTCCTCGACGTGCGCCGAGTAGTGCAGGCTCTCGCGGTATCGCGCCTTCTCGATCTCGAGATAGTCGGTGGTGATGTCGAGCTCGAGCCCCAGCGCGATCGTCTGAGTCGAGGCCGCGTCGAGCGAGAATCGCAGCAGGGCTGCCAGACGCTCGATCATCCGCTCGGCCGACGCCGGCTCTTCGCCGATCAGCGCCGAGATCGAGTTGAGCGTGTTGAAGAGGAAGTGCGGCCTGATCCGAGACTCCAGCGACGAGAGGCTCGCCTCGGCCGCGAGCTGTCTCGCGCGCATCTCTTCGAATTCGCGCGCGCGAAGCACGCGTGTGACCGCGTCCAGGCGCATCCGGATCGAATGGAACCCGTACAGACCAAGAGCAAAACCGACGCCGAGGAGAAGCCCCAGCCCCATGCGGTGCGGGGCCAGCCACTCGAAGTCGCGGGGAAACCAGCCGAAGGCTATGAGAATCGACGCGGCGACGACGGTGCCGGCGATGGAGACGAGGAGAGCGGCGATGGTCAGAGCCGCCCAGTCCGCCGGAAACGGAAGACGCGACAGCCGCGGTGCGCCGAGCAGCACGAGAATCGCGACGCCGGTACCGATGCAGTTTGCGTAGATCAACGCGTGAATGAAGTGCTGTGAGACAAGGGCCCCAGCTTCCGGCGGCTGGAACGTCGCGTCGAACAACAGCGAGGCGATCGACCCGACGAGGTTCCATGTGGCGATGACGATCGCCAGGCGGCCGAATTCCCGGCGGCCGGATTCAGGCGCTGCCAGCGAAGAGCTCGTCCCGCTCAGCGGCATGTGCATGATGGTGGTATATACGTCCCGGGCCCGGTCGTGTTAGGCCTTCCGACGGACGACGGCGATTACCTGTCGAAGAGGCCAACCCGCTGGATGAACCGCACTCAGTCGGTCTTCTTGGGAGCGCCGATCTCGTAAACGCCGAGGCGCGCGCCTTTCCTCAGGGCCATGGCGCCGCGATCTTGCAGGGTGGAGCGCCCCGAGCGGCTGGTCCCAGGCTAGCGAACCGGTCAGCCCCGACAGCTGCGGATCAGATCCTCTCGATCGGCGTCGCTGAGCTCGGGGCTGAAGTGCAGCAGGGCGGGAACGATGTCCTCGCCCTCGAAATAGGCACGCTGGCAGCCGAGGTGCAAGAACCCGCTCGGGGCGAACCGTCCCTCCTCGTAGATCGCCAGCCGGATGCGCCAGCTCGCTTTAGCGATCGCCTCGCGGCAGTGCCGGCACCTGGCCTGGCCCGTGGGAGCGTGCTCCGCGCCGCCGATCCGACGAAGGCGCGGGTGCACCGCGGTCGCCCTGGCCGCACGCTCGAGCGAGTCGCTGTCGGCCAGCTCCGGAGGGGCCGCCGGCAGTGCCTCGAGCAGCGCCTCCGGCCGCTTGTAGGCCGCGCAGAGCGGGTGGTACCAGACGGTGGTCTCCCCCTCGGCGTAGGGGTTGGGGACGCGCTCGCCGAAGCGAAGAGCTCCACGCTCGATGGGCTGGGCGCATCCGCGACACTTGGCGCGACCGCTCGCTGCGGGCTCGAAGACGTGGGGCATGGCTCTAAGTGTAGCGGGCAGCTGGCGCTTCCATGAGCGTCGCGTTGCGGCTCGTTGGACCCCCCGGTAAGGTGGTGAACGGGGCCGGGAGAGCGTCATGGCGCGCGCGTGGGTCGGCACCTCGGGATTCAGCTACGCGGAGTGGAAGCCGTCCTTCTACCCCGAACACCTTCCGAAAGAAGCGTTCCTCGAGTACTACGCGGCTCGCTTCACGACCGTCGAGATCGACCGCACGTTCTACCGCATGCCCAACGCGAAGACGATCGCCGCTTGGAAAGCTGCGACGCCGGAAGGTTTCCGTTTCGCGATCAAGGCGTCGCAGAAGATCACCCACAGGGAAAAACTCGCGGTGCCGTCGGAGTCGCTTGCCTACCTCGTCCGAGCCGTGTCCGCTCTCGAGGAGCGGCTCGGCGTCGTGTTCTTCCAGCTTCCTCCCTGGTTCCGCTGCGATCTCGACCGGCTCGAGAAGTTTCTCGAACAATTGCCTGCCGGTCTCGCCTCCGCCGCGGAGTTCCGGCATGAGTCCTGGTACACCGACGAGGTCTACGACCTGCTGCGCCGCCGCAGCATCGGGCTCGTTGTCCATGACGCCGACGACCGCACGACGCCGCTCGTGGTAACGGCGCCTCTTTCGTATCTGCGGCTCCGGAGGTCGGCATACTCTCCGGAGGATCTGGCGTCGTGGAGGGAGCGCGTGCGTGGGTGGGTGGCGGATGGCGTGGATGTCTATGCGTACATCAAGCACGAAGACAACCCGGATGCGCCTCGCATCGCCGTCGACTTGGCGAGCGGGCTGGTCTGACCGCTCTATGCCGGCATGGCCGGCGACTGCGGCGGCACGGACTCGAGGACTTTCCTGGCGCTCCCGCTCCTCAGCGCCAAGACTCCGGACACCAGAATCAGTAGACCCAAGAGCCCCGGGAGATAGGGAAAGGCCGAGGTCCACCACCCTTGATCGATCATGGCTCTCGAAGGCTCCCGTGGGTCGTAGCGCACGGCGACCTGCTGACCGACGCTCCAACCAGGGTGGGAGCTCGCGACCGGGTGCCGGAAGCGGACCGGCCCACGGCCTTCCGGCGTGAACTCCACGACAGGCGCCCAGGCCGTCGACTCGGCGTCGGTCGAAGCGACAAGCTCGACGACGGTCCCTCGAGCCGGCTGCGCGTGGCGCAGGAACTCGGTGCGATGCCGCGCCCAGAGCCAGCTGCCGGTGACGGCGGCAACGCCGATGGGGATCATGACGAGTCCTGCCACGGCCGACTGGCGCGCCGACCGCCGGGTCGCGCTCGACACCTCGTCGGACGGGAGAAGTCTGCTCCGGTCGTAGCTCGCTTCCTCGACGACGTTTCCGGACACCACCTGGCGCGCGAGCGAGGCGAGCGAGGCGAGCGATCCGAGCTTGCCGAGCTTCTCACGATTGACCTGGAGCTGCCATAGGATCGACCCGGTGACGGCGACGGCGGTCGCGACCGAGAACCAGCCCGTGCGAAAGACCGAGACGAAGAGCGCGCAGCAGCCGACGCCGATCGCGACGAGCACCGCGCCGAACCAAGCGAACGCCTTCGTGTCGAGGCGGGCGCGGGTCGGATCGGTGACGTCCGCCAGTACGGCGACGCGCGCGCCGATCGCATGGGCGAGAGTGCCGGCTCCGAGAGCGCTCTCGAAGATCCGCCGTCCACCGGCGGGGTGTGAAAAGGCGACCACCGGCGCGAAGGTCCTCGTGCCCTTGCCGTCACTGTGCTGGACGTAGCCCACGATCTCGCCGTCCACCCGCATCGTCGCGAGGGGGTCCATTCGCGACGCACGGATCACGTGCACGCCCGCCCAGGCGAAGAGAAGGCCGACCCAGAGGAACAGGATCTCCACGGTTGGGCATAACGTGGATTCCGAGGGGACGCCCTGCAAGTGACCGTGAACCTCGTTATGGCACGACGCCTTTCGTGGCAACGGTGACGGTCGTCCGTCCGAGACTCGCGTTGCCCGCCGCGTCCGTGCATGAAACGTTGATCGTGTAGGTCCGGCGGGGCCCCGACCCCCCGCGATCGGCCCTCAGCAGGACGCGCAACATCGCCGGGCTGGGCTTGGGACCGGGATCGGTCAGGATCACGTCGGTCCTGCCAAGGCGGCGGCCGAGGCCGAGGTTGCCGCTCGAGCTCGTCACCGAGACGATCCCGCATTCCGGCGCGATGTCGCAGCGGTCCTCCGCGGCAACGTTGATCGCTACCGGCACGAGGTCGTGGCTGGAGGACACGATCGTCGCGGGATTCGCTACGATCGAGCCGATCTCCGGTGGCGTCGTGTCCCTGACCGTGATGTTCACCTCGTCGGTGTCCGCGGCCCCAGCCCGGTCGATCACCTTCAAGGACACCGCGTGCGCGCCGAGAAGGAACGGGATCGCGACCGCCTGACCGCTCGACAGGAGCGCTCCTTGCTCCGACCAGTCGAAGCGGACGATGTCGTCGTTGGTCCCCGGTGCAGAGTCGGGATCGGTGCTCGCCGAGGCGTCCAGTCCCGCCGTCGCCTGGAGGCCCCCGGTGCATTCGAGGATCTGATCCGGACCGGCGTCGGCCGTGGGCGGCCGGTTTTCGCCACATTCGCCGAGCAGGATCGAGACCGTCTGATCGCCGACGTTCCCCGTGACGAGGTCGAGAGCACCATCGCGATCGAAGTCGCCGACAGCCACCGGAACCGGCGAGCGCCCGACGGCGAAGCGGGTCTGCGGCCGGAACGTGCCGTCACCCCGTCCCGAGAGGACCGACACGGTCCCCTCGTCCATGTTTCCAACCGCGAGATCGGGACGGCCGTCGGCGTTGAGATCGGCGACCGCGACGAAGATCGGTCCGTCTCCGACCGGGAATGCTGAGGGCGGGCCGAACGAGCCGTCCCCTCGTCCCAGCAGCACGAGCACGGTCCGATCGAACGCGTTGACCGCCGCGATGTCGAGAATTCCATCGCCGTCCAGGTCCGAAGCGGCCAACGACCTTGCGATGAATCGTTCCGGTAGGGAAACGACATTCGGCGGGCCGAACGTTCCGTCCCCGCCGCCGAGGAGGATCGACAGCTTCGCCGCGAAGGTGTCGTTGACGGCGAGGTCGAGCCGGCCGTCGCCGTCGAAATCGCCGACGGCGACGAGCGCAGGCTGCCCGCCGACGGGGTACGGAGTCGGATCCGAGAAGGACCCGTCCCCGGCACCGAGCAGGACGCTGATCGAGCCGGCCGCCGGATCGGTTGCGACCAGATCGCTCGCCCCATCGTTGTTGAAGTCCCCGAGCGCCAATCCCGGCGTCACGCTGCTCGCGCGGAATGTGGCCTGGGGGCCGAGCCCGCCCCGCCCATCGCCGAGGAGGATGGAGACCGTTCCGTCGTTCGTGTTCAGGACGGCCAGGTCGACCTTGCCGTCAGCGTTGAAATCGGAGGCAAGGACCCGCGACGCGCCGCGACCCACTTCGAACCGATTCGGCGCTCCGAAGGCTCCCCGTCCGTTTCCCAGGAGTATCGCGACGCTATTTGGGGCGCCGCCGCCGGCCGTGAAGTTCGACACGGCCAGGTCGAGGTTGCCGTCCCCGTTGAAGTCGGCGACGGCGATCCCTTCGACGGCGCCCCCGGCAGGAAGCGCGAGCTGCGGGGCGAAGCTCGCGTCAGGGCACGAGCCGAACGCGGGCGACACGAGGGACGGCGCGGCGAGGATGATCGACGCAGCCGCGAACGAGCGACGGAACGATCTCGTCATCTCAACCTCTCAAAAGCCGGCCGGCTGCGGCGTCAGTTTGTCGCCGTTGGCCGCGGAGTCCGTGAGCTGGAACGTGCGCGTGCTGCTTCCGGGGGTTCATCGGTATTCCGCATCCGTGAAGTCGCGAGATGGCGCGAGCCCTTCCTGCTCCAGCATCGCGGCGATCAACGGCGAGCAGCCGACGATCCTCGTCCCCGCCTTGCCGAGACGGGCGAGGACTTCGAGGCCGGAGCGGCTGATGAAGACCACGTCGGAGAGATCGAGCACGACGCGTATCCCGGATCGGGTCAGCTCCTCGGACTCGCGCTCGAGCAGCTCGGCCCACTCCAGGGCGATGCGCCCCTGGAGCACCAGGACCACTTTGTGGCCATCCAGGTCGTCGCGTCGAATTCGAAGCACCGTCGGCCTCCACTCGCCTCGTGATGAGGGGTGGAGCACACCGCAACGCCCGTGCCACGCGTGTCGGTCGACGGGGCTTCAGCCCGTAACTGACTTAACGATGACGATTTGCGAGGCGGACGCGGCGGGCTCCGGTCTTCCGACGGCGGACGCGGCGCGCCAACGGGTTGGCAGATTGCCAACGCTTCGAGATCAGGTGGGGCGCGAGATGCCGAGCTTCTTCATGCGGGCTTCGAGAGTGGTCCGCTTGAGGCCGAGAATCCTTCCTGCTCCTCGATCGCCGCTGACGTGCCATCCCACGCTCTCGAGCACCGACACGATGTACTCGCGCTCGACGTCCTCGAGCGTGCGGGCCGGCTTGCCGCGCGCGTCGGTGACGGGCGCCGTGAGGGAGTCATCCACCTCGAGCCGGCTCTTCGGTGAGAGGATGACCGCTCGCTCGATGACGTTTTGCAGCTCCCTGACGTTCCCGGGCCAGTGATAAGCCGAGAGCCGCTTCAAGGTCTGCTCGCCGATCGTTTCGATCGACTTGCCCATCTTCGATGCGTAGATCAGCGCGAAATGGCGGGTCAGGCGGGGAACGTCCTCGAGCCGCTCGCGAAGCGGAGGGATCTCGATCGGAAAGACGTTGAGCCGGTAGAAGAGATCGGCGCGGAATCGCCCCTCTTCGACCGCGCTCTTGAGATCCCGATTGGTCGCGGCGATCACGCGGACGTTGACCTTGAGCGTCTGGGTGCCCCCGAGGCGCTCGAACTCGCCCTCCTGGAGCACGCGAAGCAACTTGGCCTGGAGCTCCGGCAGAAGGTCGCCGATCTCGTCCAGGAACAGTGTGCCGCCGTTCGCCAGCTCGAACCGGCCGATCCTTCGCATGAGAGCGCCCGTGAAGGCACCCTTTTCGTGTCCGAACAGCTCGCTCTCGATCACCCCGCTCGGAAGGGCGGCACAGTTCACCTTGACGAGGATCTTGTTCTTCCGTCCGCTCGATCCGTGGATCGCGCGGACGACGACTTCCTTCCCGGTCCCCGTCTCCCCCGTCACGAGCACCGTGGCATCGGTGCCCGCGACCATCCGAACGCTCGCGAGCACTCGCTGGATGGCCGGCGACGCGCCGACGACGTCGGCGAAGGCGCCCTCCGCGCGCGACTCCTCTTGCAGGTAGAGATTCTCCTGCTCCAGCCGGCTCTTGAGCGTGGTGATCTCCTCGTACGCGAACATGTTCTGGATGGCCGAGACGACCTGGTCGGCGATCGCGAGCAGCAGCTCGGAGTCCGCTTCCCCGTACCGCCCGATCTCACAGCTTCCGAGGTTGAGCGTCCCGATCACGCGATCCTTGGCCCTCAGGGGCACCGAGAGCGCCGACAGGAACCCCTGTTGAATCAGCAAGGCGTGTTCGTAGAACCGGTCGTCCTCTCTGAGATCCGGCGTCAGGACCGGGCACCTGTGCTCGATGATCCACTGCGTTCGGCTCCCTTGTTGCGGCCATGTCGAGACGCGCGGAAGGGTCGGGGGCAGCGGCAGGGGTCCGGGAATTCGAAGGACCGAGAAGTCTCCTCCGGCCCCGTCGTCCAGAATGAGCGCCGCGCGATCGAAAGGGATCACGTCGCGTAGCACGGCCGCGATCGCCTCGAAGAGGGATTCCCTGTCGAGACAGGTCACGACCGCATTGTTGACCTTGAGCAGAACTCGCCAGCGCGCTTCGGCGCGGCTCAGGTCAGCCGTGCGAGCCTCGACGAGCTGTTGAAGATTCTCGCTGAGGCATGAGAACTCGTCGGCCATCTGTCTCGCCCCGATCTCGGTCATGACGGAAGCCGCCAAGCTGCAAAGGACCTCGACCTCCTCCTCCTTCCACTCGCGCGGCTGGTCGTCCACGACGCAGAACGCCCCCAGCGTGTGGCCCTCGACTGTCCTCAGCGGAATGCCCGCATAAGCGATGATGCCCAGGTCGGACACCGCGCGGTTGTCCCTGACGAGCGGGTGCTCCCGTGCGTCCGACACGAGGAAGGGCTCGCCCGAAGTCACCGCGTGCTTGCAGAACGAGTGGGTCAAGGGGGTCTGTCGCGACGTCGCCCAGGGTTCGGACAAGCCGACCGCGCTCTTGAAGAACTGACGCTCGCCGTCCACCAGCGACACGTAGGATGCCGACACGTGCATGATGCTTCTCGCCAGGCGCGTCAGGCGATCGAACGCTTCCTCCGGAGGCGAATCCAGCAAGGCGGTCCGCCGCAGGGCGGCGAGCCGCGCGGTGCTCTGGATCGTGTCATCGGGGCTGGACCTCATCCCACCACCTCTGCGTGAGGTGGCGGCCACTATAGCGCCGTCCCAAGGGAGAGCGCCCGACACATGCGATTCCGGGTAGTATGAAATGGACCAGTTTTCAGGGGGCACGTCCATGCGCAACTTGGCCCGTCTCGCCGCGCACGCGGCCGCGCTGCTTGTCGCCACGCCATTGCTCGCCGCAGTCGCTCACCGGGCGTCCAGTCGATTCGACCGTCTCGTGATCCTCGATCCCGCCTCCGGAATCGGCGCGATCGCCGAGACCCCGGAGTCGCTCCCCGGATACGACGTCGAGCGCGCCGGCTGGGATGCGTTTCGGAAGGAGACCGGCGTCTCGTGGTCGGTTCACGTCGATCGACGCTCGGGCGTCCCGCTGCTCGTCGAAGGATCCGGCCTTCGACTCTTCGCCGCGGAGGGCACCCATCCGTCACTCGCGGTGATCGAGTCCGGGGTCCGCGAGCTGGTCTCCTCGCACGAGGCGCTGTTCAAGATACGGAATGCGGAACTGGTGCTGTCCCCGGCAGGCTCGGGACCCGTGGACAAGGATCACTGGATTCTGCTCTTCGCGCGGCGGGTCGGCGGGGTGCCCGTCGACGGCGAGCGGTTCCTGGTCGATATCACCCGCGGGAACTTGGTCTCCTTCGGCGCCGATCGCTGGGGAGCCATCTCCGACCTTCCCGCGCAGGTCTATGACGCGGCGGCCGCGCGTCAGGTGCTCCTGGGCTACATGGGCATCACGCCGTCCGATCGCCTGGAGTGGCTCGATGTCGGGACGCAGATCCTCGGCGCGGAGCCCCAGGGCATGTCGAGCGACCGCCGGTTCCTCGGCGAGGTCGGCCGCGGCCTCACGTACCATCTTCTGTACCGGATGGCCGTCCGCGTCGCCGGCGAGCCGGGTAACTGGGTCGGCGAAGTGGACGCGACGACGGGTCGTGTCCTCGCCCTCTTCGACGACATCAAGTACGCCCAGGTCAAGGGCGGGGTCTTCCCGGTCTCGAACGACGGCCAGTGCACCGACGGCTGCGAGCAGCCGAGCTGGCCGATGCCCTACGCCGACGTCACGATCGACGGCGCAGGACAGAGCGCGGGCGACATGGGGCTTTTCAGCTGCTCGCCGGCGGGTCAGGTCGCCGTGACGCACCTGTCCGGGCCGTACGTGAAGGTCGCGGACGTCTGCGGCGCGGTGAGCCAGTCCGTCACGTGCGACGACGACCTCGGCCTTCTCACGAGCGCCGGCACCGACTGTCAGGTCCCTGCGGGAGCGTCGCCGGGGGACACGCATTCCGCCCGCACCGGCTTTTACCACCTGAATCGCATCGCGGAGAAGGGTCGATCGTGGCTGCCGAGCAACGCGTGGCTCCGGTCGCAGCTCACCGACAACGTGAACCTCAACCAGACTTGCAACGCGTACTGGAACGGCGCCTCGGTCAATTTCTTCAAGTCCGGCGGAGGCTGCCGCAACACCGGCGAGATCGCGGGGGTCTTTCTCCACGAGTGGGGCCACGGGCTCGACAACAACGACGGCGGCGGGTACGACGACCCAACGGAGACCTACGCGGACATCACGGCCCTCCTCTCCACTCACCTCTCCTGCGTCGGCCGCGGCTTCTACGTCAGCCAGAACTGCGACGGCTACGCCGACGCCTGCCTGAATTGCACCGGCATACGCGATCAGGACTGGAACATGCACGCCTCGCACACGGCCGCCACGCCGGCGAATTTCGCCAGCTCCCACTGCGGGGGCGGCGACAGCCCCTGCGGAAAAGAGCAGCACTGCGAAACCTACGTCGCGGCCGAGGCGATGTTCGATCTCGCCACGCGCGACCTCACGGCCGCGGGCCTGGACGTCGACACCGCCTGGCAACTCACCGACAAGCTCTGGTACAAGTCGCGCCAGGGCTCGGGGGGCAACGCCTACAACTGCGCGCTGCCGAGCTCGGACGGCTGCGGCGCGGGCTCCTGGTTCACGAAGCTCCGCAACATCGACGACGACGACGGCAACCTCGCGAACGGCACCCCCCACGCCGCTGCGATCTTCAACGCGTTCAACCGGCACGCGATCGCCTGCGGCGCCGCCACCGACCCCTCCAACCAGAACAGCTCCACCTGCCCCGCGCTGGCGACCCCGACGGCGGCGGCCACGGCTGGATCGAGCTCCGTGAATCTCTCCTGGTCCGCCGTTCCCAATGCGGCGAATTATCTGATCTTGAGAAACGACCAGGGGTGCTCGTCCGGGCACACGATCGTCGCGACGGTTCCCGCACCGACCACCAGCTACACCGACACCGATCTCCCGAACGGCAGTCCCCTCTTTTACGCCGTACAGGCCCAGGGGGCCAACACCTCGTGCGAGAGCGCGCTGTCCGCTTGCCAGAGCGCGACGCCGCAGCCGTTCATGGGCTCCATCGCCCTCGGTCAGGCGACCTACGCCTGCACGTCGACGATCCAGATCGTCGTGCGCGACGCGAACATTGGATCGAGCACGACGACCGCGACGATCTGGTCCAACACCGAGCCCACCCCGGAGACGGTTGCTCTGACCGAGACCCCGCCCGGCTCGGCGAAGTACGTGGGGACCATCCCCGCGGACCCGGGGCCCCCCGTGACCGGAGACGGCAGACTCTCCATCGCGGACGGCGACACCATCAGCGCCCGATACGTGGACGCCGACGACGGGGCCGGCGGCCACGATTCCCCGCAGCAGACGACCAGCACGAGCGATTGCGTTTCGCCGGCCATCTCCTCCGTCGCATCGACGGGAATCGACGACACGCACGCCACCGTGACCTGGGCCACGAACGAGTCCTCCTCGTCGGTCCTTCACTTCAGTCCGGTCAAGCCCCCCGCCCAATCCGCCAGCACGCCGGGGCTGACGACCTCCCACAGCGTTGCCCTGTCCGGCCTGACGCAGTGCACGACGTACTGGTACTCGGTCGAGAGCCAGGACGCCGCGGGCAACGACGTCGTGGACGCGAACGGCGGCCAGTACTTCCACCTCGAGACTCTCGGCGACCTGGGAAACGGGCTCCAGAGTTGCCACGCGGGGAAGGTCTCCGTCGCCCGACCTGGGGCCAACTGCTCGGACACGATCTCGATCGAGGTGACCGACATCGACCTCAACGTGTCCCCCAACCAGGTCGACACGGCCGTGGTCACGGTCAGCTCCACGACCGAGACCACGCCCGAGACGGTCGTCCTGACCGAGACCGGACTCAATACGTCGCGATTCACCGGCGGCATCCAGACGGCCGTCGGCGCGCCGCTGCCGGATGGAACGATTCAGGTGGCCGACGGCGACATCGTCACGGTCACCTACCGGGACGGGAGCGACGGCACAGGCTCCCAAGCCATCTCCGAGGTCTCGGGGACGATCGATTGCGCCGGAGCGGGGGCGACGTTCGTGGAAGTGGTCGGAAACACCGACGAATCCGCGACCATCCATTGGGGCACGACGGAGGCGACGAACGGCAGCCTGGACTGGGGGCCCACGCCGGCGCTCGGGAACAGCGCGAGCGACACGATCCTCTCCGCCACTCACGCGGTGGTGATCGGCGGGCTCAACGAGTGCACGCCGTATTACTTCCGGCTCACCAACACCGATGCTTACGGGAACACCTCGGTGATCGACAACCACGGGAGCCCGTTCGTCATGAGCTCGTGGCGCATCCCGCCGGGGGTGTTCAAGGATACGTTCGAGACCAACACCGGCTGGACGCTGACCGGCGACTGGGAGATCGGCGCGCCGCTGGGGAAGGGAACGCCGCCGGCGGATCCGGCCTCCGCGTTCGACGGCGCCAAGGTGCTCGGCGAAGATCTCTCGGGCCTAGGGGCGCATCCCGGCGATTACGAGCCGAGCGCGGTCACGACGGCGACCAGCCCGCAGATCAACGCGACCACGCTCACGAACGGGCAGCTCCGCTTCCGCCGGAAGCTCTGCAGCCTGGACGGAGGGACGGCATCCATCTTGGTCATCCGGAATGGAGTCGTCCAGAGCGCCTGGTCGTCCGGGTCCACCTGCGACGCGGCCTGGACGCTCCAGACGCTCAATCTATCGCCGTTCTCCGACGGCACGAGCAACCTGAAGATCCAGTTCAAGCAGGTTGGAGGGCCGACCCTCACCCACTCGGGCTGGAACATCGACAAGCTGATCGTCAACAGCGCCAGCGGCCCGCAGTTCGAGGCCTGCGGGAGCTGCGGTATGGCTCCGTCATTCGGCGGCCTCACGTCCGCCAGGGACGCCAGCGCGTGCGCCGACACCGGCATCAGGCTTTCGTGGATCGGCGCCGCCACGTGGGGCTCCGGAGCCTCGGGGACCTACGCAGTCTTCCGCGACTCGACGCCGAACTTCGTCCCGTCCGCCGCCAACCGAATCGCGCAGGGTGTCACGGGGACTTCGTACACGGATGCGACCGCGCCGAACGGCGTGACCTTCTATTACCTGGTCCGAGCGGAGAACGACGAGACGTGCTCGACGGGGCCGAACAACCACGGCGTGACGGACTCGAATACCGCGTATCGGTCCGCCCAGGACGAGACGAGCCAGCCGCCGCCCGGCGCCGTGGGAGCCACGCTCCGCGCGAGCGGGGTCAACGCCGCTCTGATTCGCCTGAGTTGGACCGCGGCTCCGAACGCCGTGAGCTACAACGTCTACCGCGGCGTCCTGGGCTCCTGGGGGAGCGCCGTGCAGATCGCCAACGTCGGCGGCAATATTTTCGAGGACCGTGACCAGTACCCGACGCCGGACTCCTGGTTCTATGTCGTCAAGGCTGCGGACGCCTGCGGGAACGAGGAGCCGTAAGGGTGCCTATCGGCGGTTTTCGAATTCGCGCGCGCGGAGCACGCGGGTGACCGCGTCCAGCCGCATCCGGATCGAGTGGAACGCGTACAGACCAAGAGCAAAACCGACGCCGAGGAGAAGCCCCAGGCCCATGCGGTGCGGGGCCAGCCACTCGAAGTCGCGGGGAAACCAGCCGAAGGCCATGAGAATCGACGCGGCGACGACGGTGCCGGCGACGGAGACGAGGAGAGCGGCGACGGTCAGAACCGCCCAGTCCGCCGGAAACGGAAGACGCGACAACCGTGGTGCGCCGAGCAGGACGAGAAACGCGACGCCGGTACCGATGCAGTTGGCGTAGACGAACGCGTGAATGAAGTGCTGTGAGACAAGGGCCCTTCCGACGAAGGACGGCGATTAGCCGTCGAAGAGGCCAACCCGCCGGATGAATCGCGCGGGGAAGCGCGCGCTCATTCCTGCCCGAGCTCCGCCGCGAACATCTCCTTGTAGTGCCGATACCATTCGCTCTGGAAGCGCTCCTCGGGATCGTACTGCAGCTTCTTGCGCAGAAACTCCGGGAACTGCGGGTAGGCGGCGAGCACCTGATCCTTCCGCGCCCACCGGTGATAGGTCAGGTAGTAGCTCCCGCCCATCGACAGCGCCGCGTCGATGAGAGCGCGGAACTGCTCCTTCGCCGCTTCCATTCCGGCATCATCGTGTGTGACGCGCAAATTCATCACGATGCAGGCGTAGCGTTCTCTCGCCCATGCGAGGAACGTCTCGTCATCCTTCTCGATGAAGCGCACCGTGCCATAAATGAGATCGGCCTGCTGCGTGCGAACGACCTTCTCCGCTTCGGCCAGGAATTGTGGGAGCCGCTCCCGAGGAACGTACAACTCGGAGATCATCAGGCTTCCAGGCGCTCTGGCGTTTCGCGCCTTGTCGACGACCTCGTCGAGGCCGTGCGGGTAGGACGCCAACTGGTGGGTGTCGCTCCAGTAGATCTGCCCGTTCGTCGACAGGTAGTAGTCCGAATACATTTGGAACGCCTTGCTCTTGTTCAAGTGGGCCAGGAGGTACAACTCCTCCCACCGCTTGTCGGAAAGACTTTTTTGCTGCGAAGGCATCGGCGTTTCGGCGGGCACCGGACGATAGAACGAGAACACACCGACATCAAGGAAGCCCTCGGCCCTTTCGTCGGTCTTGAACTGGAAGTCGCCGTAGAGGAACCCATCGCGGATCTTCTGCTCGACGAGCTCGGGCACATCGTTCCGGCGGACGATGTCCACCCTACGCTCGACCTTCGTCCGCGGCGAGAGCCGGAGCGTGACCTCGGCGATGACCCCGAAGAGACCGTAGCCGCCGATCGCCAGGCGGAACAGCTCCGTGTTCTCGGCACGGCTGCAACGTCGCAGCTCGCCGTCCGCATCGATCAGCTCGAAGCTGTCGACGTCACCGACGATCGGCTGGAGCGTCAATCCGCGACCATGAGCGTTCGCCGAGAGCGCACCGCCGAGGCTCAGGCGGTCCGCACCCGTTTGCTTCTGCCGAATCCCCCACGGGTGCTCCCGCCCAGCCTGTTGCGCGACGAGCCAATCGATGAGCTCGGGCCACTGCGCGCCGGACTCGACGGTGATGAGACCGCGCTGTTCATCGAGGCGGAGGATCCGGTTGTAGCGCGAGAGATCGAGGTGGATCGTGCCCTTCCCGAACTGTTGCCCGCCCATTGCGTGGCGCCCACCGGAAATGCTGATGGCGCGGTGGGATCTTCGCGCCCTTTGCACGAGAGCGACGATCTCGCTTTTGGTCGTCGGCGAGTGAATCTCCGCAACTTCGGTCGCGTTCAGACGCGAGTGGACGTCGTTGAGGGTTACGGAGGTGCGCGCGAGGTTCCGGCAGGCAGCGAGAGCGACGATGGCCGCCGCGCCGATCAGCGCTCGCGTCTTCATGACGGGCGCGAGTATAACGGGGTGACCAGGCTTGGGGGAGCCATGAGCGTCATGCGGCATCCGATCGTCGGTCCCGTCGTTCTGCTGTGGGCGGCCGCGGCGCTCGCGGTCGATCCATCCGAGCCGCCGGCGGCCCCTTTCCCCGAGCCGACCGTCGGAGCCCCGTGCGTCGCCGTGTCGGAAGCCCGGCTCGCCCACGCGAATCTCGAGGTCCTGCTCGCGGGCGGGACGGCTTGCCCGGTCTCCTTGGGGGCGGCGAAAGTCGGCTGGTTCTATGCGGGGAGCGCGAAGTTCCGCTATCTGTCGCGGGACCCCATCGAGCACCCGGTTCTCCGCTTCAACGCGAAGACCGAAGGACGCGTCGACGTCGCGGACGTCGAAGGCGGCATCGCGATTCGGGGCGTCGCGAAGACGATCCTCTGGGCGACCTCCGGCGACACGCCCGCGCTCACGGGGGACGGCGGCGCCTCGGCGCCCGAGCCGTATCGGAATCAT